>Ga0228711_1010809_pt1 | contig 11868 bp, 3 predicted proteins | sample MedpolnodulmetaG_2_FD_177996 | JGI IMG/M metagenome (GOLD analysis project Ga0228711, IMG submission 177996) | Root nodule microbial communities from Medicago polymorpha collected in Santa Monica, California, United States - brown nodules | ecosystem: Host-associated > Plants > Roots > Nodule...
TTTGTCCCTCCTCATAAACAGGAGTTATATCTTTAGGCCTCTTGATGAAATATGACTGTAAAACTGCATGGCCATGCCGAACTAAGTCAATATAAGATATTGGACTTATTCGTTATTCAATATATTTTGGAATCAAGAAATATAAATATTGATCTATACAAGGGTGACAAAATCTATGCCTTGAGATCAATATAGATATTAGGACAAAGGAGTAAGCGTACACATAAGTATTATCATGGAAAAGTTTCGTCAGATCACTTGACATTCTTGTCACTTGGGTAGCAATGATGTGTTGCTAGATACCGCTCATTGTTTATAGTATTAAATATTAGATTTAATATTATTGCCAACGTGACTAGAACCTATAGGGTCACACACAAAGAATGGTCAAAAGAGAAATATATAAGTATGACTTATATAAGGGGTGTGTTTAGTAAATAACGCTAATTAGTTAGCAAAATTACTAAACTCGTTATTGGGCTTACTGAAGCCCAATAGTGACTTCTGACTTGTAGAGCACACTAGGAGTTCTATAAATAGAACCCTAGTGCTGAAGTTTTTGGTTACACGTTGCTGAAGAAACCCTAGCTCTCTGAAACTTCTGATTCCTTGGCTAGCACCGAGTTTTGGAGGAGCACCGTTCGTGTGGACTTGCAAGAGACTTTGCTGCTTGCTGCTTGCTTTGCTGTGATTGTGATTCCAGTTTCTAGTTTCCAGCTTTCAGATTCCACACTTCGAGGTAACAATCGAATCACTGATTCATGTGTAAATTCATAATGATCCAAGGAAAGAAAATCGAAATTTTTTATCCGCTGCTTTATTCTGTAACCTCCGATTTTCCTTCACATTTTTCTACATATGTGGCATAATAAAGGAAATGGTTAAAGAGAGATAAAAGAAAATAAAATTGAATATAAATTAAAATGGTCAAACATTCACTACCTCAAAAATAAGAATGAAGGGAACATGTCTAGATGATAATCGAGTTGTTCGTCATACAAGTACAATTTTACCCCCCACTCAATCATACGAGCAATCTATTAACCGACTAAGGTCAAAACATGCATGAAGACCTATTCAAAAATAGGATGATTGATAACGTGTTTGGCTGATACGAATGGAAATTACTTATTTGACAAGGCAATTTTAGACTTAACTCATGCAACGGGATAGTTACTTACATGAGTGCTATTAGCAATTCTTACCTGATGCTAGTAATATTGTAGTTTTTAGACAAAAAAAGTGGCGAGCATTGTTAGCGTATGTCATTTAGTTATTACATGTGTATAAATACTTGATTGTAAAGATTGTTAAACACACAAATCAAATCAAACAAGTTTTATATATCTTTTTGTTTTCCGGTGTTTTCTATTATTGTCATGTCTTATTAGGTAGTAATTCAACTGTCAACACTAGTCTCTCAAAGAAGTAGTCTAGCAATCCACAACTAATTAAGAAACATAATCTCTTTCTCAGCATAGTCGTTTAATAAAAAAAAAGGATCATTTTTTTATGAAAAAGGAAAATAAATAAATAAAAAGTACAGGGGACGTACCTAACCCAGTAAGATCATATAGAGGTGTAATAACAACCCTTAAAGGGCAATATAAACAGTGACAAACTAAAAAGTACCAACCCTACAGGGAAAACAAAAAATAAACGGAGAAACGAAAACTGAGGCGAACTCACTCGGCCACGACATGTACAATCCAACGAACCCACGTAGGGTGCGAAACCAAATTTCAAAAGAAAGTGGTGTCTAACCGTCCTTTCCTGTTTGTTAGTGTGTTTACTGGTGTTTTTGTTAAATGATTGCATTAATTGAGCTTGTCGAAATTACAGGCTAACTTAATGAAGTGTGCATTCCTCTGTATCAAAATTGGGAGCTGAAATTGTCCGTCAACATGGAAGCAATCCATGAAACCACCACTTACCGCAACCAAAACAATCACAACATGTTTACGGCCACAAATGAACTGAAACAACCAATAATGCAAAGCCATAGCCATTTCGAGCAGTACAGTTCGAAATCCAGTCCAAAGTTTAAGGATTCTCAACCCAATAACGTTAAACATAAATCAAACTCGGAATCAGAAACATAACCACCAGGACCACCAAAAGTAGCGGCGACAATTTGTAACGAAACTAACAACCACGACGGCGCCGACAATGGTTTTAAAAAGCCAAATCCAGATCAAACCTGAGAATCCTGGGTCGAAGCCAAATTTTCATCAACCGAACAATAACAGATCTAGAAACAGGAACCACCACTGGGAACGAACCAAACTCGAGCAACAATGAGGAACCAGCAAACAGATCTTTGAATAAAGCAACACCGGTCACCCCAAGGTGGTGCCGGATCATATCCAACTCGTACCAGAACCAATGCGTTTTGTGGTGAGTCACACAAAAACGCGTAAAGAACAACCACGCAAACCCATCGGCGCTGCAATGGTATCAAGGGAGGAAACCACCGCAAGATCTGGTGTTTGTTTGAGGATGGCGACATGAAATCAAAGTATTCGATCGTGCCACCATCGGCATAAGGCTACATCGCATAAAGAATGTTTGGATTGAAATGGGTTGAGGGTGATGCTATTGTATCAAGAGAGAAGTCATAGCGATGAATCTTATCGACAGAAAGAGAATGGTCTCCAAAAATACAAAAAAGGATCATCGTCACAAGTGCAAAATTAACTTACATATCATCTTATCAGTTGAGGAAACAATAAATAAACAAGCAAATGCCAGATCCTCTAATCGTACAACTATGCATTAAATTTCGCACTACGACAACAACTATAATCTTTTCCAAATTAAATAAGCATTGTATTATTATTATTATTATTATTATTATTATTATTATTATTATTATTATTATTATTATTAGTATTTTTATTATTATTAATCTTATTTTTAGCGAAAAAGAGAGGCACTCACGTTTGCGTCTTTCTGCTTTTTTTATTGCGCTAACGCATGTATATTATCAACGATATTTTATCGAAATTTACGTGTAAATTACAAAATATTTTATATAACTTTTTTTATATTGATTAAAATTATAAGTATAGATAATTGTGACTTTCAAATGTAACAAACATAAACAAACCATATTTATCTTTTTATATTGACAACAATAATATAACAAATATAATACAAATCCTTATCTTGTTTAATAACACTAATAATATAACATTGTTATAGAAAAATATGTTTAAAGGTATAATCTATACTATAAAGAAAACTATTCCTTTCAGCACTTTTGAGTTGAATTTTTCTTTCCAAATATATTATCAATTTTCAATTCAAATAACACATGTAACAAATAGATAAGAATAAATTTAAATATTAAAACAAATGTAACAAACACGATATGAATATATTTTATTTTTATTTTTTTTCTTTATCATTTAAAAAGTGTAACAAACTAGATGAGTATATTTATACTTTCTTTTTTATCATTCCAATTATACCCTTAAACAACTTTTTCTAGAATAAAATTGTTGTTGGTGTCATTAAAAAAAGAATTTAGATTATATATTTTTTGTTATATTGTATTATTGTCGGTGTTGTTGAAATAGATAATCATGATTAGTTTGATTTTTTATAACTCGAAAGCAATAAACATTTATATTTTTTTTAGTTTTAATCAAAACCAAAATTTCATAAAAAAAAACATCGTTCATAATTTTCAAACATTAGCGAAATAAAAAGAGCGGAAAGACGAGTCTTTTCGCTATTTGAAATAACAAAAATAAATAACCCAAAAGAACCGAATCATGTTATTTTCTTTATATAGTACTAGCGGAAAGACGGGCACTATCGTGCCTATTTGCCCGCTTTTTCTACTGCGTTAACGCATGTGATTATTTTATTATGTTTATTTGTATAATTTTGATTAAAATTTTTAAATTTCTAAATATTAATGAAATTTATTGATATATTAATTTATAAACAAAATATTGTTAAAACATATATTACTTTTGAACTCAACATATGTGGTGGGATACTTCCTTGAGCAATTGAGTTTAAGAATTCATGTTAATATAAGTTATGAGTATCCCCTTCCACATCGTCAAATGACAACAAATTATGTTTTCTCCTAAAAACTGATTGATAATTAATATTTAATATAGTGCTAACAAATCTTTTTCTAAAATATTTTGAGTCCTAATCTTTTTTTAGAGGACTTAAAGTCCAATCTTTAACATTATCTTTTACTCACGTTTGATACTAATCTTTTTTTTAGAGGATTTAAAGTCGAATCTTTAATATTATATTTTGCTCACGTTTGTTATTAATCTTTTTTTTTAGAAGATTTAAAGTCCAATCTTTTACATATTTTTTCTCATGTTTGTTACTAATTTTTTTTAGAGGGTTTAAAGTCCAATCTTTAACAATATTTTTTGCTTATGTTTGTTACTAATCTTTTTTTTAGAGGATTTAAAGTCCAATATTTATTGCTCACGTTTGTTACTAATCTTTTTTTTAGAGGATTTAAAGTTCAATCTTTAACATAATTTTTTGGTCACGTTTGTTACTAATATTTTTTTAGAGGATTTAATGTCCAATCTTTACCATTATTTTTTGCTCACGTTTGTTACAATTGATAAAAGTCTAAGGAAGAGTAACTTATATTAATAAAATAATAAAATAATATGGAAATATTGTTTTTGTGGAAGTAATAAAATAATATGAAAATACTATTTTTTGTGGAAGGAATATGAAAATACTTGACAATCTTTGTCGGTTGTATTGAGGGGAACAACACATATGTACAACATAAAATCGGCTGATAAAAAAGTAACATGAGTTTTTGTTTTGTGTTAGTTTTTTGTGAGTTTGATGTGGTTAACAGAGGTAAAAGAGGGTTAAAGGGGACAATTAGTGACATGAATTAGTAATCTACGTGTAATTTTATAATTGCCTAACAAGAAGAACAATTCATAAGGAATTGTGTGTAAGTTTTCTCCTTGAATTAAATTTATTATTATCTATTTGTTACATGTGTTATTTGTATTTAAAATTAAAATTAAAAATTAAAGGTATTTTTGGAAGAAAAGTCCAACCCAAAAGTGTGTTGAAAGGAGTAGTTTTCTTTATATATTGTATAGATAAAGTCCAATCTTTAACATTATTTTTTGCTCACGTTTGATACTACTCTTTTTTTTAGAGGATTTAAAGTCGAATCTTTAACATTATATTTTGCTCACGTTTATTACTAATATTTTTTTCAGAAGATTTAAAGTACAATCTTTAACATTATTTTTTGCTCACATTTGTTGCTAATATTTTTTTAGAGTATTTAAAGTTCAATCTTTAACATTATTATTTTTTCTCACATTTGTTACTAATCTTTTTTTAGAGGATTTAAAGTCCAATCGTTAACATTATTTTTTACTCACGTTTGTTAATAATATTTTTTTTAGAGGATTTAAAGTCCAATCTTTAACAATATTTTTTGATCACGTTTGTTACTAATCTTTTTTTTAGAGGATTTAAAGTTCAACCTTTAACAATATTTTTTGCTCATTTTATTACTAATCTTTTTTTTAGAGGATTTAAAGTCCAATCTTTAACATTATTTTTTACTCATGTTTGTTACTAATTTTTTTTAAAGGATTTAAAGTTCAATCTTTACCATTATTTTTTTCTCACGTTTTTTACAATTGATCAAAGGCTACGGAAGAGTAACTTATATTAATAAAATAATAAAATAATATGGAAATACTGTTTTTTTTTAAGTAATAAAATAATATGGAAATACTGTTTTTTGTGGAAGAGATATGAAAATACTTGGCAATCTTTGTTGGTTGTATTGAGGGGAACAACACAGAGGTACAACGTAAAATCGGCGATAAAAAAGTAACATGAGTTTTTGTTTTATGTTAGTTTTTTGTGAGTTTGATATGTGGTTAACGGAAGTAAAAGAGGGTTAACGGGGACAATTAGTGACATGGATTAGTAATCCAGATGTTAATTTATAATTAGCTAACAATAAGAACAGTTCATAAGGAATTGTGTGTAAGTTTTCTCTTTAAATTAAATTTATTATTATCTATTTGTTACATGTGTTATTTGTATTTAAAATTAAAATTAAAAATTAAGGGTATTTTTGAAAAGAAAAGTTCAACCCAAAAGTGTGCTGAAATGGGTAGTTTTCTTTAGGTATAGTATAAATATAAATATATTATTATTATGTCCGCACGCCATCTGGCTGCTCACAAACAGTGACAAATTGCCGTTCTTATTCTGTGGATGGATGCATCAAGGTCACCATGAGATCCTGTCATGTACATTGGCAGCTTATCTTGCATTATTCTCTAGATATTCAAAGTATATGCATACTATATAATATCTTTGTCAAAAAAAAAAAACTATATAATATTTATACTTTAAAATAATGTTTTCACCAACAAAGAAAACAATATTGTAAAACTTGCGTTTTTATTGGAAACGACAATTTCAAAAAATAATTTAAAGGCTGCTGATAACATGGAACACGGAAATTATTACATTAAGTTGTATATCATGTCTTATATTGTAGAAAAGGATTAAGATGGCTTATATTAAATCTATCTAGAATATATATGAAAAAGACTTGACTAGTGTGAGGATGTAAGATGAGATTACCAACGATTTTCTCATAACAATACGATTGCACCAAAGGTCAAATCTAAGGCTTTACCTTTTTACTTTAGTTTTTGATATACTTGCGGAACACATCCAGGAGTTAGTATTAAGACGTATGCCTTTTGCAAATGATGTAGTTTTGAGAGGTTAGAGACCAGGAGACGAGCTTTAGAAGAGAATGGTTTTCGCTTGAGTAAAAGAAAGACAGAGAATATGGAATGTAACTTCGGCAAAATAAGAAAAAGTTCCACCATAGAGGTGAAGGTGGGAGGGCATATCATATCCCAAGTGACACAGTTTAAATATCTTGTGTTCATAATACAAAATGACGAAGAAATAGGAACATATGTAAACGATTGTATTATGTGATAAAAAAACTTCCGCTTAAGTTGAAAAGAAAATTCTACCAGATATGAGTCAGAATATGTGATGTTTTATGAGACGGAGTGTTGAGTGTTTAATAACCAATACAAGAATCAAGTAAGCATAGCGGAAATGAGGATGTTGTGTTGGATGTGTGGTAAGACTAGACGACATAGGATCATGAATGCCACCATTAGAGAGAGTTGGGGTAGCACATATAGTAGAAAAGATGGTAGAAAATAGACTTAGGTGGTTTGAGCATGTAGAGTGAAGATCGGTAGATGTTGTAGTACAAAGAGTAGATCAGATGGAGAGTTAGATCAGAAGAGTTAGAAGATGACCTGGAAAAACTATAGGAGAAATCATTAGAAAAGATTTAGAGTTTAATAAGTTAGATCCAATTATGGTTTATGATCGAACGATATAGCGTAATTTGATCCATATAGCTGACTACACATAATAGGACAAAGCTTTGTTGTTGTTGACGATGATGTATAGACTCTGATTCTTGTTTTTCTTTTAGAGGGTTTAGGCTTTAGTTCTCGTATTGGTTCTACTCCTGAATAATATAATTGTATATTAATATCAATAAAAAAACATTGTAACCAGAAATATAAAAGGTGTCATTTAACATTGTATCTAGACTTTTTTTCCATAAAATATAAGTTATTATCTATCAGTTGTCAACTATGAGATATCTCTTATTTTTATCAAACAAAGTCGTAACAATAGTGTCAGGTTATGTCGTGAAGGTTTACACAATTTAAGAATGAAGTGGAGATAAAGACTGCCTTGAGCATGGACAGAGGGGTATCATTTATTAGGGTATCAAAATTATTATTGTTATTTAGTAGTTAGTATTATATATAAATATTTGCTTTTAACTTTCTTTGATCAATTTTAATGAAAATATATTTTAGATAACTTTGATTATAAACGAATATTTTACAATAAAAAACGTAAGAATAATTCTTAGCCATATTATACTTACTTGATGACCAAACTTCGGATTACCTTTGCCTCCTTACTTTGAAATTCGGAAGGTTAACACAAAAAATTGCAAGAAAAAAGACATTCAATAATTAAAAGGACACAACTTTACTGATTTATCCACGCCACCAAACATCTTAAGACCGACTCGGAGTCAAAAATTCAAGGTTTAAACCCGACTGATGTAAATAATGTCTATAGTAACTACCAACTGAGATACACTAAAGGACACATCCAACTGTATCTTATAGTAGAAGTATCCAACTTTATTCTAGCATAATGATTGATTATGTCAAAATTAATTAATTTATTTATTTAAGCCAAATAGTTTAGTGACTATAATTCACCTTTAAAGTAAACAAGTGGACTTTTTAGGGTTCGAACCCGACCATTACTTTTTTTTGACAAAAATAAACAATATTCATTCATTCAAATTGATAGAGTACATCGATCCAAATTCGTTAAAAACAAAATGGATTAATCTGTGAACAAACTGACAACATCCATGTTAATAGCACAAAACGACAAAGTACACATGCCTACAAATATGACTATATATATATATATATATATATATATATATTCAAGTCTCCGGATCTGCAACGTTGACGACGCCAAAGTCATTGATCGGATATGCACTTGCTCAAAGCTAATCTTTCAACCTGAATCAAATAAACACCGTACTAAGACGGAAAATAAAAAATACAACGCACAAAGACGGGAAATAAAAACAAATAGAGTCGTGCAGAGACGACGAAATTACAAAAACAAACGAAAGAAAACTGAAAACATGTGAAATAACTTCTTCAATTAGGATAGAAGGAAAAACAACTCAGAGGGATGATTTTTGGATCAAAATTGACCATAAATCACCCCTCAGACAAAAAGAAGAAGAAAAGAAGAAAGCAGCGATGCTAGAGTTTAAGAAGGAGAGAAGAAAGAGAAAGAGAAAGAGAAATGATTCCGGGAACTATGATCGCAAGAACAACATTAATTTCTTTAAACTAGTCTATTTTGTATTAAGGTAATAAATAGCTTCATTATTTAACTCAAGGTTCCTTAACTATCGATTAAAATAATATATTTAAAAGTTTCAGAAGGAGCAAATGTTAACTATACATGCTCCCTCCATCTGAAATTAAAGGCACATTTCTAATTTCCCACAATTTAAGAAATGTAGTTAATTTTATACGAGAAAGAAAAATTATAAATTACTTACAAAATTATCTTGTTTTTAGTAGGAGAAATATAAATTTGAAAATTGAAAAAATAAATAAATGGGAGTAATAAAATAATAGTAAGTGTATGATAGAAAAACGTAATGTGTCATTAAGATTGTAAAACAAGTTATAATAGTTAGAAGTATGCATTCAGAGTACCTTTTAAAGATTCCATAATAAAATTATTTTTTAAAAAGTCAAATATATTAATTTCTAATGCATTGAATGTATATATTTTTATAAAAACTTGCAATTTATGACTTTTAAAGAGTGTCGGAAGTCATTCGTTAACAAGATCCAATAACCTCTCAAAAATACAAATAAGTAGTAATATTGATACAAATAATAATAATGCGTAACAATTAAAAAAAATGCCCTCTCAAAATTAATCATAGACAAGTACCTTATAAAAATACATTCAATTCAAGTTGTGATTCAAATTAAAGAGAGAATACAATAATAAAACTAAAAAAAAAAAATCATTTTATATATGATGTTTGGTGTCAACTTCTTCTATTAAAAGTAATATTTTTGGTAACTATATGCCCCACTTGTAGTGCTTACAAAAGAATTCAACGTAACAATTGGCTGAATATACATAGCCAATTTGATAATAAACATTTTATTTAGTTCTTTATTTAGTTTACTAAAACAAAAACAATAAAGTTAAACAATTTGATAATAAACTATTTGGTGATTTTCAATTATTAGTTTGTATGAATAATTATTTTTAAGATAATGCAGTGATTGTGTAAATTTCATGCTAATATGGTAGAAGTTCTATTTGATAGTGAGAGACCGGAAGAAAATAGAGTAAAAAGGAGCAAGAAGGAGAGAGAGAGGGGACAGGGAGTAAGAGGGGAATTACTAGTTTTTTTTTTCTTTTCCTTTTTGATTAAATGAAGGTTAGGATTAGGAGTGGAAATAGGCCGGACTGAGCCGGACTTTGCTTAAATAAGTTAGAGTTAGTTGAAAAAACTAAAGTTTAAGCCTGCCTACTCTCACCCCTTATTTAAACTTCGTTTCCTTTCTAAATTTATGCTGCCCTCACCTTAATTTATGACTAGTATGACTCTCTCTCTTTATCTTTTCTTGCATAGTTACGAAATATAAGTTGGTTACGTCTTGAAAAGTTTGGGGTTTTGAATCATGGTTAAGATTCATTTAAAGTATAGTTTTAAATAAAATGTATCTAGACTGGTCTTAATGTTGTATGTAAGGAAGATAAGGGAGAAAGATATTGACTGCGAAGCATACAAGTAAGACTTACAAAAGCAGCTTTTGAGCTTTTCTAACAAGTTAAATGAATGGTTTTAAGGTTGTATGTAAATGAATGAGCTTTCAAACTATCATCCAAAAATTTGTTATAATTAATTAGGTGATTCTCTTCGTGGTACTATAGGGTAGTTTAAAGTTAAAAAGTTTAAGGTTAGAAGTGATGTAGGTGTAGGGGAAACAATTGATTAGGGTTTTGTGAATTTTATCTAACTTGAGAAATAAGAAACAATTATAGAATGAGAAAGAGAGAATGAGGAATTAAGAGGTTAAAGGAAAGTGAATGTGAATTGTATTTTCTATTATTCATTGAGGAATCAATATATACACACACACAATGTTCCTCTATTGCTTGCACACCAAGTAACTTGCAATATGTGTAACTGACCCTAAACAGACTAATCAAAGATAAAAGAGGTTTGAATTACAAACTAACATTCCTCCTTAATTCAAACTCTCAAAGCAAACTAATCACAATTCTCTTCTAAGCTTTAGAAACTGGGTTCTTTTGACTGGTTTAATGAAAATATCAGCAACTTGATCCATTGTTGAGCAGTATTCAACCTTGATCTTGCATTTGTCCAGTTGATCCCTCAAGTAGTGGAATCTAGTCTCAATGTGTTTGCTTTTACCATGTGCAATAGGATTATTAGCAAGGTTAATTGCAAACTTGTTATCTATCAGAAGCTTGATGGGTTACTTTAGCTTGATTATTAAGTCTTCTACCACATTCTGCAACTAGTTTGCTTGACAAGTTACAGATGAACCTGCAACATACTCATCCTCACAGCTTGAAAGAGCAGCAATTGACTGCTTCTTAAATGACAGGAAATAGGTGCTCCTTGTAACATGAACACAAAGCATGTAAGTGCTCATTCTATCTATTTTATCCCCACACCAATCAGCATCTGAGTAGCCTACCATGTTGAGCTACTCAGTTTCCTGTGCCATAGAAAATAGAATTCCATATTCCAATGTACCATTTATATATCTTAGAATCTTCTTAGCTTCTAAGAAATAATTTTTGAGAGGGTTACTCATGAACCTGCTAACAATTCCAACTGAGTAGCTTATGTCAGGTATGCTTTGACATAAGTATCTCAGCGTGAAGGAAAATCGAAACGTTTTCAGAATAAAGCAGCGGATAAAAAAATTCGATTTTCTTTCCTTGGATCATTACGAATTAACACATGAATCAGTGATTCGATTGTTACCTCGAAGTGTGGAATCTGAAAGCTGAAACTGGAATCTCGATCACAACAAAGCAAGCAGCAAGCAGCAGAGCCTCTAGCAAGTCCACACGAACGGTGCTCCTCCAAAACTCGGTGCTAGCCAAAGAATCAGAAGTGTCAGAGAGCTAGGGTTTCTTCAAAACGTCCAACCCAAA
>Ga0228711_1010815_pt1 | contig 11859 bp, 10 predicted proteins | sample MedpolnodulmetaG_2_FD_177996 | JGI IMG/M metagenome (GOLD analysis project Ga0228711, IMG submission 177996) | Root nodule microbial communities from Medicago polymorpha collected in Santa Monica, California, United States - brown nodules | ecosystem: Host-associated > Plants > Roots > Nodule...
TACTACTATAAGCAACAACATTTTAATTAAGTGAACAACTTTCTGCTAAGAACAAACGACCATAAACAACAAGATCTGTCATAACCTCCCGCATCCATGAAAGTGCCGTTGAAAGCCTTTTTTATTGATTATAGGGTTAACTTCACCAGAAAAGTCATTCTCACGACTTCACCATAGAATTTTCCTTAAAATATCCTTTTTTTTTTAATAGGGGATCAAGATCACAACGTTTTGAAACACAAGAGAGAAAATTGCATTTATGCCATCTTTTTTCCTGTGATAGCATCAACACAAATTCTATGAGAGTTACCCCCATATGGTGTTGTTCCTTTCCGTCACACATATGCACCAACTAGCACGTGCTTCATATACAAGCTACGACAAGCCTAGCCTCGGATGACAGCAAAAATGATAAATTTTTTGACACTGATTCACATCCCTATAACTCCCCATTCAGTTCTTTTTTATGTACACCAGCCTACCTTTGGTGAAAGCAATCTAAGAATAAGAACCTAATGCACTAGCCACCTAATACTATTATTATAGAGTGCAACACTGAATTCTTATCAAATTGTTGATAGGATTTAATCAGGCCTTATCTCTGCATAAATATGAATTGAAGACATTGCAGTCAAGGAGCAGAAAAACCAGAAAATCAGTAGCATACATATAGCAGAAAATCAGTAGCAAACTTCCTTGTTGCTATCAATTCAACACACCACCAAAAACACTGTTTAATTACTTGAACATGCCTGTAGTAATTTCTGGAACTTCAAGCACAATATTTAGTGCTTAACCTCTCTTATAACTCTCCCTAAGTTCAATATAATGTAGCCTACCACCAGCAATATAAAAAAGAAAAACATTGACAATTAACAACCACCACAGTCTATATCCAAGTACAGCTACCAATCATAACTTCATTCCATCGACTATAACAACACACACTATCATATAATACCATATGCATGCCAAATAAATCACCATCATACTAAATTGAAAGAAAAAAAACATAATGTTTCCCTTAAAAAAAACTCCAATCTTAAAAATCACAAACTCAAAATTTTTCTTCCATTTAGCCCTTTATGCATAAACCTTTATGTACTAGATCTTCCTATTCTCATTAAAAAAAACTATATAAAAAGAAAAAGACCTTCAGAAATCATGCAACAACACACATTTCAAAATTCCAATAATTATAACAATATCATTCTTACATTAAGCTAAAAAAGAATTTCAAAAAAGAAAAATATACTTGTATGATCCTTTCAAAACAATAGGTTACACCATCTTATTTAAAATGCTACGGAATATCAAATTCCAATATTAAAATTCTGATTAATTAGCTTACCAAAAAAATGTCTAGATTAATTCGGCTTCCGACTAGTTATATCAGTTGCCAAAAAAAAAAAAAGATTCTAGATATTTGTTCAACAATTTTAAACAGGAGCCTATAGACTAGAAGCCTTGTTGGATCTTTCTTGCTTCCATGCAGAAATAAGAAAGGGTAAAAGAATTGCACATTAATTACCATTGGTTAAAAGCAAAGTCAACAATGATCCAAAAAATTGATAAAATTGTCCTTGTTGTTAATGTTAAAACATGCAATGTAGCAGGGATACCTTTCAAGCAAACAATGAGAAGAATTGAATGATCATTGATCTAAAGGGAAAAAAACATACTAGGTATATATGCGCGAAGAAAGAATTAAAACCTTTTAACAATCATTCCTCTTAAACATGCAATATTAATTGTATCCGTAGCAAACTAAAAGAAGATTGCTCCATCTACACACCAAAATCATTTACCAAGTCTACATGCTTGCCTCATTTTATAGTTCACAAAAACAAAGGTTATAAATCAATCATCTTCAATATTGAGATCTAAATTGATGGTGATATGATGCTCAAGCTTCATGTGCCATGCCAAATTTTTTGCAGCGAAAAAATAGCTTCTAGAATCCACAAGAATTATTAAGAGCAAACAAGGTGTGTCAAAATCCCTGTATATTCATCCTATACATACCATATTTAAATCTGATATATTTAACCCAAACAACACTACCATACAACTAACTGAGTCCTGAGTGGTTTCAACTTTCAAGCCATGCAAGCAGAATTTGAAAATAATACTTAGTCATTCGTTCCATTTAGAAAACCCACAGACAGCAAATGGGTTTTCAGGAATAAGGAGAATGTAGATGGGACGTAGTGACGTACAATAAGTACACAAACTAGGTGTGTTGTTAAGAGAAATAAGCTTGTCAAAATGATGATTTGGGAGTGAGGATATATAAAATAACGAAGAGGAAAAAAATCAATTCATATCAAGATTCTTTCTTTAACTAAATTCATATGAAAACGAATTGTTGTCTAGCTTAATGGTTTTTTTCGTCACACACACAACATACACTCTTTATTGTTTCTTTCAAAATTCAACATGCAGTCATTTTCAAATACATTTAAAAATATGTACATAAACAAACGACAAGAAAGTTGATTCGATTTGACCTGTAAATAAAATGCAGCTATGTTATTTCGACATCAAAATACATACACCATAATATATGATAGAGATGTGTTTATCTCTATCTCTATCTCTCTTGTTCTTTATTTTCTATAACTTACAAATATTTCAAAAACATGCAAAAACCAATGGATACTGTATTTGATATCAAAATTTTGATGTCCAGACATCATTTCTCAATCAAAAAAGTTTAATTACAGATATCATATGATGGGATCATTGAAATCAACTGATATGCAAACAATCAGATAAACGATAAGTACCTTCTCTTGTGTGTGCTTTCGCGTCTCAACGAATCAATAGGTAAGGAAGGTGATACAAGGCTTTCAGCACAAACCATTACTTCATTCAAAGTAGGAATTCCTTGAACATAAGTAACTTGTTCACTGTTGAGATCATACCAAAACAGCTTCCTAGGATGTATACAAGTTACTTGCATGATTTGTTACCAACAGAACTTTACTTCGATCAATCGAATAACATAAAGGCCTCAAAGATTCCAAATGAAAATTGAAACACGATTTAACCAAAGTAAAAAGTTTACACCAACTATCTCTAGAACCATATTCTTTCATCACCCAAACATCAATTTCATTAGTTTGATAATTCACAATCATAATGCAAGTATTAAACACGGTTGAAAGTGTTGTTCGCTTTCCCAAGTAGTAACTACCAATGAAGAGAATTTTCAACTAGAAACCCGATGGAATTATGATAGTATAAAGCGCAAGGTTTACTAGGAAGTGCTTTCCATGAGTTGGTTTTTGAGTTGAAGATTATCACCTCAGAATAGTAAGTACCAAAACAAGTGATTCTAACGAGTTTGTAATTGCCGGTGAACTGATCGAAACCAAAGCCGTAGTTACAAATCGAATCGCGAGAGTCTTCTTCATCTTCTTGTTGTTTAGAAAGGGAAGGTGTAGGGAGAATCCGATGTTTACAGAGGGTCGGGTTCCAGAAAGTGATGTGATCGGGGAGTTTAGAGATGCAGAGGAGGCCATTGCATGAACCGAAGAAGGTGACGCGGTTGCTGTGACATGTGAGCATGACGCAGTTGTGTGGATATTGGATGGTTAGGTTGTGGAAATCATGCATGGAGTTGTAACGGACGATGGGGTTGAAGTTGAGGAAGTTTTTGAGGTGAAGTTGTGGGAATCGTTTAAGGATTTAAGTGATTTAGAAGTTGATCGGAATCGGAGGAGGGATTGTACAGGATCTCCGTGAGTAACTCGGACGGAATATTCGTCATCGGTGGGAGGGGATGATCGATTTTGATGTTGATTGGAATGGGAGAGGTAAGAGAGAGATGAATTTGGTAAGAAGATCAGCCATGGGAAGGAAAGGTTTACCACTGCAACTAACGGCCAATGTGCCACACTACTACTTTTTTTGACACTAGGAATGGTTGGATTTCTAGTGTAAAAAACAAACAAAGTGCATTCCCACTCCCACGGGTAAAGTTTTAGGACCTAAAATCCTGTTAAGACGATAGTCTCATAGGATAATTGTGAAAACATGATCATGCGGTACTAATTTCATCAGTAACCTCTTTAGATAAAAGCATTTGATTCATTTCAATGAAACTTCAAAATACTTTTCGTACCAATGTTGATATCAAAACATGAGTAGCATTTTGCTTTGTTGAACTCATCCGTACCAATTGAATTGTCAATGGTTTTTTTAGTTTGGTTGTGGTGTAAGTAAACATAGATACAATGCACCAACATTTTCATGCAAGAATCATACGAATCAAATTTGGAATGCATGTTTTTTTTTTGTTGTGGCATAAGCACTAATACGATGCACCAAGATTTTCAGCAAGGTTTAATTAGTGGTTCAAAACAAAATCATGGTGAATCAATACAACTTCATATGTTGATATAATAATTGGACCAAAAAGATTCACAAATGCAAAATGCACCGACGGAGTTAAAATGCACGGTCGACGTGGCTATTCATGGACCATATCAAGTTAGTGTCAGTATGTGTGTTAGAGACGATAAATGCAGCTTTATATGTGCACGAACCATTTAGAATTTTGGTCAACCTAGTTTGCAAGAGGTGGAACCATGGTGTTTGAAACAAACACTACTTTGACTTATGAATTTGGATTCTACGCCAGTGACAATAGAACTAGATTGCAAGCTGGCTAGTCTTCAAGGGTATGTTGAGTATATTGAGTCATTGTGTTTTATTATATATTGTAAAACTATTATGCACTCTTTACCAAAATTTAGGATAGGTTTTATTAAGAGGCAAACTAATAATGTGTTTCATTTACTAGCCCAAGCGAATTGACTCTCTTTGATAACACAATAAGCTAACATGTTTGATAAAAAGTTGTTCTTACATTATTTTTCTGAGATGTTATTTCTAGCATTTTTTTTGACGTGATATTCTAACAATATTTGAGCTTAAAACTTATTGTTTTTTCTTATATTTTCTTCCAATTTTAACTTCATCAATTTAATTTAATTATTTTTTAATAAAACAACCACCCAAGTTCATAATTAATAACTGCTACGTTCTATATTTTGTTATAACCAGCCTGCTCACGTTATAACTTATTATATTTTCTTGCTCGCCTTCTTTTTGTGACATTGCTCCTAATTTGTATATTGGCCATTGCTTTATTTTCAGGATTCACATGATATATAATTTTATTTTGACATAACATATTTTTTTTTTAGTGGTGTTCGGGGTTCGAACCCCTAAACCTTGCATATATGCATTGTTCTTCCCAATTGAGCGAAGTTTACAGGAACATTTTGACATAACATATAGTACAATAAACAGCTAAGCAAAGTTTAGTTAAATTAAATTTCTTAAAAAAAGTTTTGTTAAATAAAAAAGGTCAATTGGATTCATAAAGCATATTTATCATTTTGAAGATGAAAATAATTTGAAATAAATTAAAATATGTTCTTTTATGTTATTTAATATTGGCTTTAATATGTGTTTCGTCCCTGCAATTAGGGTCATTTAAAAATTGGTCCCTGACAAATTACTCTTTCAAAGTTTAATCATTTAAAATTTCGTCCATTAACCCACTTAATGACTACCACGTCATCAAATTACTGATGTGGCTCTGTTAATTGGCCAACCACATGGCTGACTCAGCAAAAGGGCATGGGAATGGGCAATTTTGCCCTTAATGAGACATCCACTCATGAAAATGACATTTTTACCCTTGTCTTCATCTTCTTCTCATTCCATTTTCTTCCTACTAGATCTGCAAACAATAGAAACAAACACCATCCTTATTCTATAGCAATGGCAGCAGCTGGGCAACTGAACGTGATTGATTCACCTTCGCATGGTTCCCGTAGCGTCGATTGCTTTGAGAAGCTCGAACAAATCGGCGAAGGCACCTATGGGTACATACTTTTTCTCAATTTCACTTTCACCTTCTTCTTCAATTTTATTTAATTCTTAAAATTTCACAAATTTTGAACCTTCTTATACATGTTTATTATGCTTGCAGTCAAGTTTACATGGCCAAAGAGATCGAAACCGGTGAAAGTATCGCTCTCAAGAAAATATGTATGGATAATGAGAGAAGGAGTATGAATATGAATGTATTTTCAAACATTTTCATTCCTATGTGCAATTCTGTGTAATTAATAATTATACTGTAAATTATGCTTGTGATCGCAGGTTTCGGATCTTGATCTTGAACGTGTTGTTGTTGCTCCACCGTAGCTTCACCTTTCTTCGTTTTGTTGTTGTTGTTGATGATAGAATCTGGAGAAAGAGATGAAGGTGAAGGAAGAATGGGTTGTTGTTAGGTTTATGGTTATTGGTTTTTGAAAGCGCGACAGAGGGATCAAAGGAAGGAGAGAGAGAGAGAGAGATAGGAATGGAGAGAGTGAAAACAACGGCTTCAGATATGGAGTTCATCTTTTCTCCATTTAGATTTGCTCCATTTATTTCTTTTCAATGCATAGATGTGTGATATGTGCCAAAAACAAATCCAATGGTTGAGATTAAAATGCCTCACCACATTCTCTTTTCATTATGACACACTGATTCTTTTCTCCTTCACCTTCTCCATTCCCCCAAATTCATCATACTGAGGTTGGTTGTCATTGAGGTTTGTGTGCAATTCTGGACTCCTAAGTACATGACAAAACTCAACAGCTCATTGGATCCCATGACGATTCGTAAAATATACACGGACTCTTCGTCCTTCTCCCTAGATACCAACGTTTTTCCATTGAGGTTTTTTCATGATTTACGCTATAGACTCGACAAAACTCAAACAGCTCATCGGATCCCATAAAACTGCACGCCATATCAGTTTTAGCATTCACATATCAAAAGTTACAGGCTTAGGATTTAGCGTTTATAGCCATGTTTTAAAATTTACCATATCTTAATTCATTACGTTTATAGCCATGTCTTGAATATCAATATCAAATTTGGCCTTACAATTCATTATTACTTGAATATCAATATCAAAATTGGCCTTACGATTCATTGAGGTCTGTGTGCAATTCTGGTCTTACGATTCATTGAAATTGGGGGAATGGAGAAGGTGAAGGAGAAAAGAATCAGTGTGTCATAGTGGAGAGAGAGTGTGGCGAGACATTTTAATCTCAACCATTGGATTTGTTTTTAGCACATGTCACACATCTATGCATTGAAAAGGAGTAAATGGAGTAAACCTAAATGGAGCAAAGATGATCTCTCATATCTGATGGTTATTGTTTATTCTGGAAAAAAAAAATTGGGTTATTTTCCGAGAAGAGGAATGACTCGAATTTTTGATTTTTGATTTCTTCACTTATGTGTTTCACTGTTCTTGACTGGAATTTTTTTTTTCTGGGTTATAGAAGAAGGGAATGGATGTTGCAGAGAAGAGAAGAAGAGGGAAGACGATTTTGAGAAGATGAAGAGATGGGTAGTTTTGTCATTTCTTATTGGCCTGATGAGTCCAGGGGTATTTTTGTCCATTCGCCATACCTTGGACCAATCAATAGCACCACGTAAGCAGATTAGTGACGTGGCAGTGATTACGTGGGGAGAGGGACAAAATTTTAAATGATTAAACTTTGTGAGGGTAGATTGCCAAGATTAAGGAATACAATGACCATTTTTTAAATGACCCCTATTTGCAGGAACTAAACACATATAAAAACCTTTAATATTTATACAATCACTTTGATTTTAATAAAGTTGGTTTTTCAATTATAAATCATCAACTTTGAGACCTCAACTATAACATAGTTTTTCGGTTATATTATATGAAAACAAAGAAGATAGTTTTCAACTATCAATTACTAACCATTTTTTTTAGGAATCAATTGCTAACTATAACTTACCTTTATTTATAATACGAAAAGTACTTCCTTGATTACAAGATCAAATGTATAATGTTTAGGTAAGACGTTTGTCTCCATAATATTAAATTAATTTTGTTTTTTATTATTAAAAAAAATGTATCTCCGTATGTGTGCATAAACACTCTACATATGATTATGTGACAATAGAAGACTTACTTCTTATGAGATATTTTTCCTTTGAAAGATAACCCATTATCATATTATCTTTTTTACAAACCATTATCATATCCTAGTTGTCAATTCTTTGATTATATTTTTTTTACTGAAATTCTTTTTTTTAAGGGGTTCAAACCTCGGACCTTGCACATATTATGTATTATCGTTACCAACTGAGTTAGGCTCAAGGACAATCGACCGAAATTCTTTGATTGTGTATTATGATAATGTTGATTTGATGAATAAAATGAAGGCTTAATTGCACTTTTGGCCCCCTATCTTTCCAAAAGTGGCGATTTTGGCCCCTTAACTAATAAAAATACAAAACAACCCCCTATGTATTGGATCTTTGGCATTTTTGGCCCCCAAGTCCATATCTGACTTGGTCTTCGCTGACGTGGCACCCTCATCCCATAAGTGAGGTGCCACGTATAATTTAATTTTTTTTCTTTTTTTAATTCATGCTGGCATTTTTAAATTGGAAGAAATTAAAATTAAAAAAAAGGAAAAAGAAGGTCACGTGACTTGCCCCAAAATGTTCAACGGTAAGAAATTAGGGTTTAAAAACCCCCAATTTCCCAAATCTGCAAATCGACCTCAATCAACCTTCTTCTTCAACCTCAAACTTAAGTTCGATTTCCTCCTTCTTCTTCTCCAATCGTTGTCCTTGTTTCTTTCTTCTTAAATCGATTTCGATTTTGATTTCGTTCTGGCCTTCTGTTTCTTTATCTGACTCGCATAACCTTTGATTTCGAAACTCATATTTTTTTGGAAACTAAAAATGGTTGAATATTCATCTTCATCATCAGTTAGTGGGTCATCATTGAAGCACAGAACCAAGTTGGTTTGTTATTGTGGTGTTGATTCACCATTGGTGACTTCTTGGACTGATGAGAATCCAGGGAGGAGGTTTCACGGTTGTGGGAGGTATTTTGTCAGAAGAAAATGCAATTTTTTTAGGTGGTATGATCCTGAGGTACCTGATAGGCAAAAGAAAATAATTCGAGCACTGTTGAGGAAGAATGACGAATTAAAGAAGAAATAAAGAAGTTTTGTAATAGCCATAGTTGTGTTAGGAATGATGTTGTTCATGTTTGGCCTTTTAGCTCTAAGGTTAGCTATGAAACAATGTTGAATGTTATTAAGTTTTAAGTTGTTTTTGATTGTAAGAAACTGAATGATGTTGAATGTTTGTAGCATTTGATTTCGGCAAGTTAATGAAAATGTTTGTAACCATTGATTTTGGCAAGTTAATGAAAAATATTTGTGGTTATGAACTTATGAAAATGTGCAAGATAATGATATAAAAATATGATATGGAGGACATAGTAGAACACATAACTAAAAGTCTGATATTATGTTGCAAAATAGCATATCCAAAAGAAGACTTAAGTTACAACCAACCATGTTTGAATACTAACAGGTTCCAAAGTAACACAACTTAAACTAATGTGTTCCAAAATAGCACATGACATCAAGTTTCAATACTTAAACTATTACAACCCAAAATAAAATGCTAACAAAAGACCAATAGGCACCAATAGGTTCCAAAATAACACATGACATCAAGGCGACACTACTTCTTGTTTACTGACTGTTGTGTTCCAATAGGCTCAATTTCATCAGACTTTCTTTTCAGACCAATGTTCCTGCACTTCTTAGGCACCATGAGTATGTTTTCCCCCACTATTTGTGGCTTTACAATTTGCACAGAGTTGCTTTGCACAGACTTCTTTGGGCCAGTGTTGCTTGTAGTTGGCACATTGTTGCTTGCAAGTGGTTTGTTGATGACACTGTTCAAGCAAGTTGATGGTGGTCCAGTATTGGTTGCCGCAGGTGGTGGTACAATGGTGCTTGCAGCTGGTGGTGTAGTTGTGTAACAAGCTAATGCTTCAGTTGTGGTTGAAGCTGTTGGTGCAGTTGGTGGTGGCCCAACTTTTTTGCTTGGTCCTTTCTTCTTAGTTGGCCCTTTCTTCTTGGGTACAAGTGGTGCTTGAGGTTGCTGAACAGTTTGATTGGTTTGAAATAGACATAATACAAGTTAAATACATATTACAGTTGCATATTTAACACTAAAGTAAAACACATTACAGTGTGTACCTGATTCCCCCTTGTGCAAGCATCCTATCACCAGCTTGTTTACCATAGCATGTCCTAGCATTATGACCAACCTCACCACACCTTCCACACTTGAGACTGTGTTGGTTTCTTTTGGGCACGGATTTACTACTACTAGACTGAGAATGTTTCACCTTCTCATCATTGCCTTTTTTTCTTTGTTTTTTGGGCCTACCTGGTGCCCTTCTAACATATGGTGGCAAGATGGGTGGAAGGTCAACTTGTGGCCATAATTTTGGTCCATTAGAAGGCAGTATGAGGTTGTCATAAGTATCAAAAAAAGTAGATTTCCTAGATAATTTTAAGTTAAATTGTAAGCCCTTTCTAATGTGTTTTATAAACTAAAATAAACTAAAATAAATTGTAAGCTAGACAGTAAGTGTACTAACCTGTACCAATGAGCCACATAGTCATCTGGGTTTTTCTGATTATACCAGATGCAAGCAATTGCATGTGGACAAGGCATGCCAGATAGATCTCATTTCCTGAAGGCACATGATTTTTCTCCAAGTTTCACAGCATATGAGCCAGTGCCATTATAAACTGTAAATCTAGCATAATCCCTATCTCCACTCCAATTTTGAGACCAGCCCTCAGCTTCCTTCTTACACTTATCCAGCAACTTGTTAAACATTGGACAAATTTCACCATCATACCTCAACATATAATCTCTAAGTTTTACTATCCTATCTGTGATATACATTTTCAACCCATCAACAAGAGATATAACATCATGCTCTCTTATATCAACTATTGCACTATTAAATGCCTCACACATGTTGTTTACCTGTAGATCACAACAAGTGTAAGTACTAAACCCATCCCTTGACCAAGTACCTATAGCATGCTCACTCATCTCCTTCCAAGCAGCTTCATTAATGTTCTTCAAATTCTCCATTGCCTTGTTTAATTTAGCCATTGTAGTACACCTAGCAGTTTTCCACATCGCCTCCTTCAAATGCTCACCTGCATGTCTCTTCTTAAAGTTCTCATACAGATGCTTAACACACAATCTGTGCTCATGAGTATCAGGAATTGATGCAATTGTGTTCACAATTCCCTTCAAATAAATAAAACAATATTAAAGCATAAATAAATAACAAGACAATTATAATTAACCTAATCTTAAATTTGTTAAATAAACAACAATTGTATACCTTTTGTTGGTCTGATATGAAAGACCACTTTCTTGCTTCAATGCCATTCAAGTAAGCCAATAACAGTTCAAGAAACCAGTCCCATGCTTCCTTTGTTTCAGCTTCCACTACTGCAAATGCAACTGTTAACATTTGATTGTTGCCATCTTTCCCAATTGTTGCTAATAAGTGCTCCATCTCTTCCTTTCAGAAAACACCCATCTAAACCAATTAATGGTCTGCAAGTAGTTGCAAATGTCTTCTTGCATGCATAAAAGCACACATATTCTTTGGAAAACTGGCCCATCATCACTATCTGCACACTTAATCTTCACACTGCTACCATGATTGCTCCTCAACAATTCCTCAACATAGTTTCTCACATGCGTATATTGCTCATCTATGGCACCATGGATAAGTTCCAAAGCCTTCTTCTTAGCCCTATATAATTGATAGTTACTTAACATCACCCCACCTTTCTTTACAAGCGTCCTTCAATTTCTTTATCCTCATATGAGGTGTGAGTTTCAGGAGTGGTATCAACTTCTTAGCCAACAAAGAAGTTCTAATCAATCTAG
>Ga0228711_1010816_pt1 | contig 11859 bp, 8 predicted proteins | sample MedpolnodulmetaG_2_FD_177996 | JGI IMG/M metagenome (GOLD analysis project Ga0228711, IMG submission 177996) | Root nodule microbial communities from Medicago polymorpha collected in Santa Monica, California, United States - brown nodules | ecosystem: Host-associated > Plants > Roots > Nodule...
TTGAACTTTAAAGGAAAACAGACAACTATTGAATCATATTTCAATAGAGTGTAATATTTTTTTTTCAGTTTCTATGAATTATTAATTTATGATTTTCTTGGGACCAAAAATTATAAAGGGATCTCCCAAAAAATTATTATCTTATTATTTTATCGAGTTTTTCAATTTTTTACATTGGCCCAAATCGGGACCGGACAAATTTATTATTTTAGAGAGTTTATTAATTTACCGAGTATTAATTTAAAGAGTTTCTACTGTACATTGATCAAATGTTGATCAGTAATCATCATAATGTATACTCATTGTCATTCATGATGTAAAAAACCATGGTTATGCATTAAATCACTAGCAAAAATAAAGCAAAATCTCTCAACCGACTCATTAACAAAGATGTATTTTAATTTTTTTTATTGGGTAACAATGAACGTAATTAATTGACCAGGTTACTTTCAGAAATTTCAGGATAGTTATTTAAGTCTTATACGTGCAAATTGATATATCCAATTAGGATCTTAACCCTTCTAGTCATGATTTATATTCAATCACTCATGTAACGTACATTAATTGGATCTCTTGTCATCATATGTACATCAAAACTTGCATATGAGAGGTGGACATCATCTTTCTAAATTCTAGTGCTACCAAATCAAAGATCATGTACAAGACCAGGTTGTTATATCTAATAGGATAAATTATTTTCATACAATCCTCAAAACAAAACAAAAATCTTTTCATACAATGTGAATGTTGCCGATCCACTTACTAATAATAGTAATTTGGGAAAAAAGATAAGAACAAAATAATTTATTTCTCTTATTATTTTTCTGCCTCCCCTTTCCTATAAATACCCAACATTCAGTCACTTCATTTTCATCCATCATATACTTATATATTTACACATAAGTATCAAAGTGAGTAGTTTTTGAAAATGAATTCCAAGGCGTTACTTTTCCTAGCCATGTTGTTGGCTTCCATCCTTCTCATTTGTGCAGAGTCTGCACCAAAAGATGGTAATACTAATTTTGTTCATCTAGTATAATTTCCCACCATTATTATATGTTTAGCATAATTTTACTAAGTTTTTTTCAAGAAAAAATAAACTTAGTAAAATTAAGTTTAAAAAATAAAGCATTTATTATTTGTACATTATATGAAAATAAGATAGCTTCACTGCTAGAAAAAGTTAAACAACCATAGGAATTTAGAGATAGAAAAATTCAAAATCCATCTCTAATTAGTTAACTATTAGAGATGAATAATTTAGTGGTAAATTAATTTTTCTATTTTTTTTTATATCTAATTTTGGACGCTATTTCAACTTTTTATAGTAGTGCAATCGAGATGTTGTAAATTTGACTACAATTTAATTATATTTTTTTTATGGTTTGTAGAAAAAATAGACACAAATGGATATTATGGAGGTGGGGGTTATGGTGGTAGGGGTGGTTATGGTGGTTATGGTGGTAGGGGTGGATATGGTGGATGGCGTGGTGGTTATGGTGGTGGACGTGGTGGTTATGGTGGTGGTTGGCGTGGAGGTTATGGTGGTGGCCGCGGTGGATGGGGTGGTGGTTGGCCTGCCGAAAACCATGATGCTTACACTGATGCTAAACCTCAGAACTAAGCAAGAACTTGAGCTAGAGTGGGTTCATATACTACTACAATAAATAAAACTTCATGTGAAGTGTACTTATGTAGAAAAAGGAAATATATATAATAAAAGTTAGAATCCTATGATCTATTGTACCTACTAAATGAATAATACACTTAATTAACATCTACATACATAATCTTTCTATTTCTTTCGTTTACAAGTCTTGCGTTCAAATTTGGATAACCCTAGCTACACGACAACACACGGTGTAACAACTACAAGATCGTTAGATCAAAATTGCCATTTATTTCTTTAATTCAATGGCTTATAGTTGTTACACCGTGTATACAACGTTGTAGCCTTGTAGGTGATTCAATCAACTTATGTTCTCTCATTTACTAGTTTCCGTTAATATCAAATCAATCAACTGGTGAACATAATATTTCTTATGATTCCATTCGTAAATAGAAGCAATCCATAATCACAATTCACATGATATCAATTGGTCATATATTATAATCTTCACCATTTTATTCATTAATAAGGCAAGTCAACACATTTCATCTTCAAGATTACATGTTCGAGTTGTTGCAATTTCGAACACAAACATAATAATAAATTTTTTGTTGTTGTAAATATGGAACATAAAATTTTGCATCCATTAGATACCGCCACTTCTCAAGTCATACGTGACATTTACTCCATCCGTCTCAAAATATTTGTCTCTTTAACATTTTTTTCACTATTTCAAAATAATTGTCACTTTAGAATACTAATGCAACATTTATTATTATTTTCCATTATTAAACCCTTATTTATTGAATTCCACTCAACTTAACTGTTCCACTAATATACTAATTTACCCATTGAAATCAACACAATTAATCATTTCTTTAATAATCGTACACAAACATTAAACGACAAATATTGTGAGACAGAGGGAACAAAACTTTTCACTTTCCAATTAGTTTTGAACAAAAGAAAAGGAAAAGGATAGAAGAAACACCCAATACCCTTTGTTTCCTTCTTCTGATCGTGAAAATACAGAAGTAGAAGGAGGTAAATTTTGAGCTAGCTTTCAAGAATGGGGCATATAAATCTTAGCTCAAATCTCAAACTCAAAACCTCTATGGCGTATCCTTAGCATTCTCTACTAATAAAGGTTTGCATGTATTGATTAACAATAAAAATTAGATCATAAATAAATGTGATGATTTTTCTCTAATAAGTAGTGGATTATTTTCTTAAGATGTGATTCCTGATTTAGGAATTAGGGTTAAAGAGAGGAATAGTAAAACTGAAAACTTAGCGAGTTTCTGTGAGCTTTTAGTGGTTGCATGTGAGTGACTAAGAATAGGTAATTGAAGGAATGAGAGATTAAAGTCAAGCTTTGATGCTAACAATTTGTAGAATGTGTTGTGAGTATGATAAATCAACTCGTTGAATACTAGAAACTAAATCTTAGTTCTTGAGCAATTAGAATCACTCGAATAATCCCTTTTTTATGCGAAGTTTGCATTGCTTAATCGCACATATTAGAGAATGGTAATCATGCAGAAAATTATGCAATTTGATGCCTTAAATATGGACTAAAATTTTACTGGTGTTGTACGGGTTAAATCATGGCATTTATGAAGAAAAAATTCAGCAATTAAGTGCCTTTATTGGACTGAATACTAACAGGTTTTGTACATGTTAACCGTGTACAATTATGCAGAAAAAGTTCTGCAATTTCAGCCTCCTTTTACTTCCATGAGGCTGCTGTCACGAGCTTAATATATATGTTTAATAACTTTAAGTAGTGATACTATAGTTAGTGACTCTAGATATTATACAGACTTGATAGAAACTCTATATAGGAATATGGCAAGTGAATACTTACTCTTGTAATGAGCATTTGTTTGTAACTTATATTGTGACATCAAAGGTTGGGATTTGATCATTATGCACAAATACAGTTGACCAATTATAAAGATGATTATTGGATGCCAATTAAGCATCTATGTAGTATAATAATTAATGTTAATAATTGTAAGGTAGATTCAATAGTTGATTATGCTAATCGGTCACCAGAGTACTCTGAGGTTATGTTAAAGATGACACTGCATAGCAAACTAGCGCAACAATGAAAATCTAGTGGAAAGACAAATCATGAGTGTTTAGATAAAGTATATGAGATTGTAGGCAAACTTGGGCAACAATGGAAATCCAGTGGAAATGTAAATCTTGATTGTTTATATAAAGTGTAAGACAATGCAGGGCAAACCTGAGTAATAATGAAAATCCAGAGTGTGCAGTTAAAGTTAATAATAAATTTACATAGAATATGGTAATATGACTATTGTTTATAAAAATCATTGTTGATTTGGTTATATGTATGATAGGAGTAATAGATATTATTTAGCAAGAGAAATGCTAGCAACACACCTTCTAACACACACTTTTCAACACACTCTCTTTGATTGGTTAAAATTCATATGGGTCCCATATAAATTTGGTGAGTCCCATGTGAATTTCAATTAATCAAAGAGAGTGTGTTGAAAAGTGTATGTTAGAAGGTGTGTTGCTAGCATTTCTCTATTTAGCAAATTGATGAGAAGATTTCTCTCCATTCCTAGGACACCAATCATGACTAAGAACATCAAAATACCTTTTCTATTCTATGTTATTGAGTCTTTGTGCTCACTATGTTTGGGTGTTACAGTTTTATCTACAAACTACAAGGTCGTGGGACTTCCCAAAAAAAAATAAAAATCAAACTATTGTAGTCATAGATAGCGGAATTTGGCGAGAATTTGAAAGTCTTAATGACAAAGGTATATATATTTGCAGTCAAAATCACAATAACTTATGTATTATAATTATCATATTGTTGCACTAAAAATTGAAATTTATATGTTTCGAGCGATGAAATAGTTTGAAAGCCTGCATATCAAGGAATTGTTACAATAACCATTAAAGTTAACTGCTACTCTCAGCGAAAAGTTCAAATTATGTAAGCTCCAAAAACAGCCAATCGAAGATTGCTCAGAAATCTTCAAGAGGAATAGTTATCCATCTAAAACCACCAAAGAATCATTTTGAAAAGAGAAGCTACAAGAGAAATTATATCAAAGAAGCTAATCATATTATTTTAATTTGTTTCCTCTTTTAATAAATTTATTTATAAATGTTTATTTTGAGTATCTAAGGACATTGAACAATATTCTTTTTTATATTGCAGGAAGAAAGGGAAACATGATTAGAAGATTGTAATAAATAACTATTATCTCTCTCTTCTTCACCTCTGTCTCGTTGGATGCTTGCTCATGGAATTCCCTTTGATTTCAAGGGTGCAATTGATATGCTAATAGTTAAGTACTGTACAAAACATACAATATAGGACAGCATAATATAAGGCAAAATAGTACATGATAAACTTTTATGGTATTGAAATTTTGTGTCTTTTCCTATGTTTGATAGACAAAAAACTATTTTGGTATTTTAGAAAACTTGTACTTTAGACTAAGAGTTGTGTTGTGGTTTAATGATAGACAAGAGTTTAAGTTTTTGTTCTGTCCTTTGCTCCCTAGTTTGTCATATTTCTGAAACACTTTTACAATAAAACAAATGTTGTCCTGTCACTTAGTTTTTAGCGTATCAAACACACCCAAAATGTTGATGATACAAGCTTGAATGGTCACGTGGCATTGAGGGTTCAAATGTTTATCACATAATGGAGCTCAATTGAAGAGTACTACTTAAGAGATTGACTAACTATGTCCATAATTTCAAAGAAAATGGACAAAGCAAGAATATATGAGATGTGGTTTCTTCATTGGAAAAGCAGCAGTTGTAGAAAGAAGGAAGATTACAACCTTTTTCTTTTAACTTCTCATCAATGGGGACCCTATCTTGCGTAATTCTCCTAGCTAGCAGTGATTTGGAGGGATGAATGTTTGTGGACCATACATATTTGGGCTAATGGAGCTTCTTTGAAACATAAATCTCCATTACGATTTTCTTTCCACATAAGCTTGTCTGGCTAAGTAGTAGTGGGGAGGATAACTTGCATTTCAAGTTATCTGATGATTAGGAAGGCTACTTGAACACAGTTTGGAATGGACCATTGAAAGTTGAAGATAAAATCATTAACTTTTGTTGATAGTTTGTTAGAAATATTATTCAGGATTTGGAGAATGTTTGCAAGAGAGTCATGTCTCTAGTAGTGAAGCCAGAAATAAATATTTTCCCCATTACTAATGTTTCATACAAATTATCTGATATAGTTGAATGCTAATATTTTTGTAAATTGAAGAGAAAAAGTGATATAAAACTGGTTTATTTTGATTAAGAGCCCTAATTTTGAGAAGAAAAGCCCATGGTTCCCTTGATATATGCATCTCCCAACAAAGCTTGAGATTAGCAGCCTCATTGAGAGTTGTGAGAGATGTGATACCTAGACCCCCCTCCTCCTCAGGTTTACAAACCTTGTGCCATGCAACAATCACCATCTTTATTTTTTCAATGTCTCCACTCCATATGAAAATTTCTAGTACATCTCTCAATGTCTTTTAAAATAGAAACAACCCAAGAATTGACAGAAAGACTATGAATCAGCAAAGATGCTTACCAAGCAGATAATTTCAGCTTGATTTTGTCAACGATAGGTTGACAATAAGCAACTTTTGGTCAACCTTTGAAAATTGGAACTCCAAAGTCAATGAAATGCAAGGATCCTATGTTGAAGCCTAGCAAAGTTAACAATATGTGAAAGTCTTCTTGCGTTAATGGAGCCTTATTAAATTGTTGATTTAGAGGGATTGATATTTTGACCAGACCAATTGGCATATTAAGAGAAAATATCCCTAGTTAAGAATTCTAACAGAACATTGATAACAGTAATTGAAGAATTTTCATTAGATTACTTGAAAAACAAGTTTAAAAATTATGTAAATATAAACGTGAAATTAAGTCAATTTTGCAGTTATAAAAAAGATAACGTTATTTCAAGATGAGAAAAGTGTAGCTTCCAAGAATAGTTGTTGAAACTACACCCACGTGTACATGAGCACGTGTGCATGAGAAGTTACCAATGTAGGTCGAACACTTTTTAAATAACTCACACATAATGTGGCGGGACCTACATAAGTTTTACCTAATAATATTGGGAATGTAGAGTGGGTGTTGAAAAAAGAGTGATGATAGAGCTCTTCTAAATGGAAGGATCTTAACTATGTATATTAAGGGTCATATTTTAACACTTAACAAAAGCAATAACAAAAGTGTGAAAATCAAAGCAAGATAATGATATTTTACTAAATTAAACTAGTCAAGTATTTTTATATTCATTGTTATCGTAAAAGCTAAGTGAATAATATTGACATGAGAGAGATAAACTTGCATTTATTAGAGGTTACAATTATAAAAAAAAAAAAGAGTAAATAACATTATGTTTAAAATGGAAAGCGTCAATTTGTAAACAAACAAAAAGTTGAAAGGGTTAATTATTTTGATACAATATATTTACAAATGGGTCAATTTTATTTAGAAGTACAAATGGGTCACTTATTATTGAAATGAAGGGAGTAATATTTTTAATTAAATTTTCATATTGTTGCTAAAATATATTTTATCAATTAAAAATATTTCCACACACACATAATACCACACAATATGTAAAGAATTATAACATTGTTATTAAACTATTTTTAAATGTTTAACAACAGTACCACACAATATGTAAATAACACTTTCTCTAAAAAAAAATTTAAATAACACTTTGACCTGAATATATATATGACCATAATAAGATTTCTTTTTTCTCGATAAAATTGACAGGAAAAAAAATGTAAATAACACCTTGATGAAAACTGGGAAAAGATTAAAAGTGGCTCTACAAACCACTGCCCTCCATAGAAAAGGTTGAAAGTGGGGCACATGAAATAAATAAAATTAGAGAAAGCACATAAAGGTAGCGTGATTAGAACAGGGAAAAACCCGCAGAGAGGAATAGATGTAGCGTGATTCAATAGAAAGGAATAAAGGTATAAATGTACCGTGATTACTTGATGAGAAGTGGGAAAAGATTAAAAGTGGCTCTACAAACAACCACCCTAATAGAAAAGGTTGAAAGTGGGGCACCTGAAATGAATAAAATTAGAAAAAGCACGTAAAGGTAGCGTGATTAGAACAAGGAAAACCTGCATAAAGGAATAGATGTAGCGTGATTCAATAGAAAAGAATAAAGGTATTAGTGAATCATGATTCCTTGATGAGAAGTGGGAAAAGATTAAAAGTAGCTATACAAACTATAGCCGCCATAGAAAAGGTTGAAAGTGGGGCACGTGAAAAAAATAAAATTAGAGAAAGCACATAAAGGTACGTAGCGTGATTAGAACAATGAAAAACTTGCAGAAAGGAATATATGTAGCGTTATTCAATAGAAAGGAATAAAGGTATAAATGTCCAGTGATTCCTTGATAAGAAGTGGGAAAAGATTAAAAGTGGAACTACAAACAACCACCCCAATAGAAAAGGTTGAAAGTGGGGCACATGAAATGAATACAATTAGAGAAAGCACATAATGGTAGTGTGATTAGAATAGGAAAAACCTGCATAAAGGAATAGATGTAGCGTGATTCAATAGAAAGAAATAAAGGTATAAATGAATCATAATTCCTTGATGAGAAGTGGGAAAAGATTAAAAGTAGCTTTACAACCCGTAGCCCCCATAGAAAAGGTTGAAAGTGGGGTACATGAAATGAATAAAATTAGAGAAAGCACATAAAGGTACGTAGCGTGATTATTACAGGGAAAAACCTGCTGAAAGGAATAGATGTAGCGTGATTCTATAAAAAGGAATAGAGGTATAAATATATCATGATTCATTGATGAGCAGTGGGAAAAGATTAAAAGTGGCTCTACAAACCACCACGCCCATAGAAAAGGTTGAAAGTGGGGCACATGAAATGAATAAAATTAGCGAAAGCACATAAAGGCAGCATAAATAGAACATAGAAAAACTTGCAAAAAGGAATAAATGTAGTGTGATTCAATAGAAAGGAATAAAGGTATAAACGTACCATGATGGAAAGAGGGAAACAACCGTAGATTATGAGAGGAGTTGCTGAAACTAGAAGCGTGCGTGGATGAAAAATTACCAATATGGGTTGGTCCAACACTTTTAAATAGGTCCTACATAAAGTGGTGGGTCCATCTATAACGTGTCATTAGAGGTGATTTTAACAAAGTATTGAAACATGAATTAAGGACTATATAACCTCTAGAGAAATGATATTTGTACATCCAATTTGTGACAACTTTTTGACAACTTTCTCTCTCATACTCACATTATCCTCTTATTCTCTCTCTTCCTTTTTCTCTCTCCATTGATTTTAACCAATGAAAAGAGAGAGAAAAGAAGTTGTCACCAAAAGTTGTATGAAATGGTTGTTCAAATATCACTACTCTAACCTCTATCTTCTTTGTTCTATTTTCATTCTCGTGTATCTCTTCCTAAATACGAGTCGTTCTCATGAGACATCTTCTTTTATTTCTCTCCCTACTCTTAGTTCTCATGACGTCCCTCAAGTCATGAACAAGATCAAAGGGATTCTAAGTTGTGAATTTACCTCAACCATGTCTAATTCCAACTTGGTGAATAATCTCCAAAATATTTTAGGCGAGATGGAGAATTTAAAACCAAATCTTGATAGTTTTGAAAGAGGTGTTATGGTCTCCCTTCAGATCCTGTTGAACAATATGCGTTCTGATATTCCTATTATTGAGTCCACCCTCAATAATTTTAACCAAGCCGAAGAACGACAAAGGCTCGCTGATGATCACTTGAAGTACATTCGCAAAAAGATTAAAGACAAAAAGTCCAACCTTGTTAGACTTTGGGATGAAGAGTTCCACATTGATCAACACATTTGTTATCTTGAACATGAACTTCAAATTGCTAGGAATAAAAAGGCAGATATTTCAGAAGCCCTTGATATGGAGATTGCCTCTTCCTGGGAGGTGGATGCAGAGTCCAAAAAAGCACATGCAGAGAACACTCATTTGCTTGATGAGTTATTGGTTATGAAGAAGGAACTCGATGGTGTAATTGTTAAAAGAAACAACTTGGAAGAAGCATGGAAAGGGATACAATCCCTTTTTGGTTTGTAATTTTTTTCTTATTTTCTTTTGCATGTAATCAAGATGTAATATCATTTCTTCTATCCGTTATTAATCTAAGTTTATTTTGATTTCATGAATAATTTGTTTATAATATTTTAAATATTGCCCATTGATTGATATTTCTCGATTACTCTAACAAATATCTCGAATCAAATACGAATATTATTTAAAAGTACTTTTTCTATGATAAAAGGTCCTTCCCAATATGGGGATCATTTACCAAAAATTAACACATGCTCATTGGTCACTCTTATTTTATACTGATAGATCTCCAAAACCTTTTTATTTGTTGAGAAACTAAACTTGCCCCATAAATTGATATATGGAAGAATCGAATCTAAAATTTTGAAAGGAGCAAGCACCAAAGTACCAAGTTAACACTACAACATTTTGAGATGCGCAAGCATCAAAGAAGTTAACACTACCACAATATCTACAATGTTCCTCCACTTGCTACTGCATATATGAATTTTATTTTGAGCATTGATATTTGAACAACCATTTGGTACAACTTTCATAACAACCTTCTTTTTCTCTCTTCTTATTGGTCAAAAACAATGCAGAGAGAAAAAAAATGAGAGGGTAAGAATATAATGTGAGTATGAGAGAGAAAGTTGTCTAAAAGTTGTCATAAAATGGTTGTACAAATATCATTTCTCTTTTATTTTAGTTTTAGTTAATGAGTATTTTTTGTCAAAGCAATGCTATACATCAAGAAAGATTTTATCAAGAAAAATTCAAGAATGACATGGCAGAATAATCATCCTTAGATTTTATCAAGAAATTGTCCTGAAATTAATGTTAGCCAATAAAATCTCTGCCTGGTCGGAAATCATGGGGTGGTGGGTGTTATGTATTTTTTTTTTACGAAAAGTTAATAAATAAGACTGAAATCTAAGGATGATTATTGTGTCATGTCATTCTTGAATCTTTCTTGATAAAATCATTCTTGATATCTAGCATTTTCCTTTTTGTCAAGATTGATTCAAAGATGTGATAGCTAGATTAGTCTTTTTATTTTGATATATGATAATGCAATTTCAAAAATATTAATCATTAATTATAATTAACTTTTCCGTGCATCCCATGGGTTCAAGGTCTAGTTATGATTAATAATTTAATTTTTAGTGCAAAGATTTGAACGGAGTCAAGGATAAATAGTTTATATTTAGCAGCTATATACACTAATTGAATTTCATGTTACATCAAAACTTTCATTAGCAGCTATAATTATATTACGAGAAGTAGACATTCTCGTTTTCTATACAAATACTAGCAAACAAAGATCATGTACATAAGCATGAGACCAGCTGTATTTTTTTTCATACAATCCTCAAAACAAAACAAAATTCTCTTCATACAATCTGAATTTATGTTGCTGATCCACTTACTAATAATAGTAACTCTGGAATAAAGATAAGAATGAACTAAAAAAATCTCAACAAAATAATTTAATGCTATTATTCTATTTCTGCCTCACATTGCCTATAAATACCAAACATTTGGTCACTTTATTTTCATCGATCAATACTTTTCCTAGATATATATAAGTTTCATAGAGAGCACTTTATAAAAATGAATTCTAAGGCTTTACTTTTCCTAGCCATGTTGTTGGCTTCCATCCTTCTCATATGTGCAGAGTCCGCACCCAAAGACTTGGACAACAAAGATGGTAATACTACTTTTGAACATTTAGTATAATTTCCACCCATTATTATATATTTAGTATAACTTTACTAAGTTTAATAAAACTCTTATTATTTTTACGTTGTATTAAAATATGCTAGTTTCACTCTTAAAAATAACTTTTTTGTCGGGGTTTGAACCCCAGACCTTGCATATATTATGCATTGTTCATATCAACTAAGTTAAGTTCACGAGGACACTCTTAAAAATAACTTGAAATAGCGACATAAATTTAGAAATGTTATGAATTTTACTACGATTTGATTGTATATATTTTTCTTGATTTGTAGAAAAAATTGACACAAATGGATATTATGGAGGAGGTTACGGTGGTCCATGGCGTGGTGGCGGCTACGGCGGTTGGGGCGGTGGTTATGGTGGTAGGGGTGGATATGGTGGATGGCGTGGGGGTT
>Ga0228711_1010818_pt1 | contig 11856 bp, 6 predicted proteins | sample MedpolnodulmetaG_2_FD_177996 | JGI IMG/M metagenome (GOLD analysis project Ga0228711, IMG submission 177996) | Root nodule microbial communities from Medicago polymorpha collected in Santa Monica, California, United States - brown nodules | ecosystem: Host-associated > Plants > Roots > Nodule...
CCATTGCACAATTTCCACGGAAAAAAAAAAACACAATCTAAGCATGTTTTGGTTTTCATATTATTGCAGATTGCATTCTGGAAGAAAACAAATCTTATTTTTCTATTCTTTCTACTTAGAAAGCTCATCCTCCCGTTCTATTCTTTCACATTATTCTGCATAATTCTTCCATTAACAATGTTTGTACCCGAAGCCGAGCTTCCTATTTGGGTTATTTGTTATATTCCTGTATTCATGTCATTCTTGAACATTCTTCCTGCCCCGAAATCCTTTCCCTTCCTTGTACCTTACCTATTGTTTGAGAACACAATGTCCGTAACCAAATTCAATGCCATGGTATCCGGTTTGTTCCAGTTAGGAAGTTCATACGAATGGATCGTTACCAAAAAATCTGGCCGCGCATCAGAGCCTGACCTATTAGCTGCCGAAGAACGCGATTCAAAGGCAATGAGTCTCCAACTTCATAGAGGGACTTCTGATAGTGGTCTTTCTGAGCTTAACAAGATAAAGGAATTTCAACAAATTGTTCCACCGAAGAAAATGAACAAGATATATAAGAAAGAGCTTGCACTTGCATTCTTGCTGCTAACGGCTGCAATTAGGAGCCTGTTATCGGCACAAGGGATGCATTTCTACTACTTATTATTTCAAGGCGTGTCGTTCCTCCTTGTAGGTTTGGATTTAATTGGAGAACAAATGAGCTAGAAGATCGGAATGAAAAGGATGTGTAAATTAGAAAATTGATTGTTATACAGTTAAATAATTGAAGAGGTCGACCGATATAGATTGCTGCTAGACAGTCGGTTTTGGCAGTTATATTCAATGTTCCTGAAAATGGCTCGGGTAAAATGCTAAAAGCCGCCGCGTGTCAAATCATAGATAAGTTTGTTATCTGTAAGTGTCTTTATAGAAACTTTTCTGTTTTCTTGTCCTTTGATTGTTGTCCACAGTACAATAATTTTTTTCTCTCTTGTAAGATAAACTGATTCATTTTATCATTTATCTATGCCACACTACTGTATCACATTTGGTTCATTTGTATCTTTTGAATGACATGTAAAGATTCATTGCAACTTAGATTCTCTGCAGTTAAGATATCAATGCATTCACATAGTCATGCGATCTCAGCCGTCCGTATATAAAATCAGATAATTTACAGGGAAACCATTCAGTTATGTCTAGTCTTGTGAACCTGTCATAAATTTTCTTACAAGTCCAAAATCACATGGTATAAACTCTCTAAAAGCTATCACCAAGCAACTTGTGACTCACTTTTGAAATACTTTATCTACAGCATAACATGATATTGATATGCTACAGCTCCCAACAACCAAATCTGTTCACTTAATTGAAGGTTTATGTGTATGGACCCAAATTTCATTTACTTGCCACAATGCACAAAGCAAAAACTTTATTTAAAATCCTTGTTATAATAGTAAAGTTAAATGTGCTCTTGGTCTCTGCAAAATGCCCTGCCCTTCATTGGAGTTGGAATCCCCACTCATTCCCATAATTGGTCTTGCTACAAAAATTCATGTTAGTACTTGACACACAGACTAACAAGTTGCAGGGTCCATTTCTAGAAATGTAAAGTAAATGAAGGACCAAATTTTTAATACAAGTTAGCCTAGTATGTAAAGCTTAGCTCAACTAAGTATTGACAATGCTGATGTTGTTAGGTTTGACACTTTCATTCTGATTCGAAATCCGAGACCATGAAGTTGTTTGTGTGAATTTCAGTGGTGTTTATCACTTATGCTGCATACCAAATAAAATACAAGTTAATTTAAATTAAATGACATATTTTATAGGAACTAAATAAATATTTAACATAGCATATGTTTCAAGTATTTAGTTAGTTCTGCAGGTTACGTAACACATAAAAACTATTTAGAATGGTAAATGAGAATGTCGGCAGGCAGTAGAGTTTTTTAGGGAAAAAAGAAAATACTGAATGAGAATTGGTTCACTAATATGGAGTTTTGGCCTTAGATTTATTTAGAAAGGGATGAAAGTTGTACTAATGTCCCACATTGGACCCAATTTGTTTTAATTCAATCAAATTTAGGCATAGCCAAATATATTTATTATTGTATGCCTTAGGGTATATGCTGCCCCTATAGCAATCGTTGTTCCAATAATGGTAGGACACATAAACAGATACCCCTCAAGGTTTGTGGACCCAACTGCCTCCACAAAGAATTTTCTTTTCTGCTTTTGAAATACTTTGAGTCCTAAATCCATCATAGCAAATATACTAATTTTTAGTACTTTACTAAGTCTAAGAGATTATTGTCTAAAATTTACACGTTTAGTCTCCATAAAATGTTATTTTATGTTTTCTTATGCGTTTATATGACCTGTCCACTTTACCAACTAACATTTAGTATAGTGTATTCTTTTACTTTTAAAGATTTAATATGTATAAAAAGTTTTAATTTTTTGGGTTATTATAATATTGATATGAAGTTTCCACCGTCTTTTAACAGTGACTAATCTCCGTCGAAGAATTTGTGGTGGAACACACAAGGTGGTTTCTCCCCTTTCAATTGAATTTTTTCATACGCATAAGCTTGAAATCGAACCCCTGATCACATATTTAAAGGGTTCATGTCTCTTACCAGTTAGACAAATCCATGATTGGTTAAAAAGTTTTAATTTATATACATTTTCAACGAAAATAAATTTTAAACTCATTTTCAGGTTATTAAAAATATATGACATTGATCTTAATCACTTTTAAAGGGTTCAAACCCCAAACACTCCATTTTTCACCTTTAAGGTGAATTTCTTTAGCCGCCAAACTAGTTGACAAAAAAAATTACTTACATAATTGATTGTAAAGTGTTGATAATGTAAAACTTTTTATGTTGTTGTATATCAAAATTAATTTCTTATTTTTGCACAGGGACATAAAAGGTACATTTTTATAATTTGTTCCATGTCATTTTGTCTCACCCTTACTTTGGATGTCAAAAATATGTAAGCAAGTGGAGCATGGCTTTATCTTGGTGTCCTCTCCCTTTCCTCGTTTAAATTTTACAATAAAATAAATAAAAGGTTTAACTACACCAACTTTTATTTCAAACTATCTTTAAAAAAAATAACTTTTATTTCAAACGGACAATCTTTGACGAAATCAACTGCGTTTAAGATTTGCAAATTTTTTTAGTTTGTCTCTATCGAGTTCAAGTTTAGATTAGACAAATTTTTATGTGGATTATCTTTATAAATGGTCTATCATGAATGATACTTAAAAATGTTTAAAATTTCAACGATGATAAACATTGTCTTTTTTTTAGGACAACCATCGTCTCTTAGTAGTGGAGGTTAATGATCCTCACCATTTCCACAATTGAGATAATAATTCGATTGATATCAATTTGATCAAAACAACGGAAAATAAATATATAACTTGTATTGGGTTGACTTCAATCAAATCACTGTCCTAGTCGTAAAGATGAAAAGGGTTGTGAGTTTTCACTTTTTAATATTACTATCAATTGTCTTCGAATTTCTGATAATTTTAAATATTTGGCAATGATGGATTAATGAATCATTTATAAAGGTAGTCCACCTTTAAACTCGGCGTTTAAACTATTCTTGTGAGAAGTAAAAGTGATTCTAAAAAAATATAATAATTCTGACGGATTTGGGTGTTCGTAGTTTATTTGTCTCTGGTCGAAAATTTGTTTAAAGCTTGAAGTGTTAATCTTAAATTTTATAGTGGGTCTATTGATCAAATTTGCCTAAAATACTAGGGGAGCGACATATGTAAAACTACAATAGACATTTGTAATTGTTGTATATAATTTTATCAAAATTCAAAATAACATCTCTATTTTAAGATTTCATTACAAAGTGATGAATTAGAACATCGTTAACATATAGGTGCATTAATGCTTTTGCATTAAGTTGCATCAATAGTTTTAATGACCCTAAAGCTCTAAATTCTGAACAAGTCTTCTATAGTCGAGCACAAGTTTAAGCACACTCATATAAAAAAAAATAACTTTTTTTATTACTTTTGAAATAATTAAAAAAATAAGATATGAAGTTTATATTTTGTGAGTATGCTTAAGAAATTTGTATTTCGTCCATTCAAAAATAATCCTTAAATTCTTTTTTTTCTTAGAAAAGGCTTTTTTTTTTTTTTTTGTGGTGGTCGGGTTCAAACCCCGGACCTTACATATATTATGTTTTGTTCATACCAATTGAGCTAAGCTCACGAGGATAACGTATTGGCTCTCTAACCACCTAAGCATTTTATCGGTTCGTAACTCAAAAGGAAAGAAATACTTTTTTTTAGTAAAAATGAGAAATAATTGGGTGGTCATAACTTCAAATAAAAATTATTTGGGCGCACACAAAAAACACATGCAGTTTAATTATATGTTTTTAAAAACATTTCATTATTTCTTTTTCTACATTTTTTTTGTGTGGACACCTTAATGATGTGATTTTTTTTTAATATGATGTGCTTAAATATTGTGATCACGTGTTTTCACGTTATACCTTTTCTAATATATGAATCTTAACACACCTCTCACATTTATGATTGAACATCCGAAGCGTGACCCGAGTGATCCGATATAGTAACTTGATAGTAGATTATTCAACGGATCTTAAATAAACTTTAATATCATCTTAAAATTTATGATAATTTTAACTGATTTATACAAAATCGACTTATAATACAATAATTGTCTCCAATTATAAACACATGTTTAAACTCCAACCATATTCTATCCAATATGTGAGACTCATACCATGAATTTGAGGCTTTTTTTCTCCACACATAAACTTTTAGACTCAACACTAAGTGGTGCTTATACATCATTACATTTTCTTAGTGGAGTGTATTAAGTATGACAATTACAACAAAGATGGAGGTGTAAGAAGTGAATGTGATGGCTGAACTGTGAGTCTCCAGTTATCAGATAAAATTCTTTTTTATCCCTAGGTGAAGGTGAATATGAGGTGAGTCAGTGAATGTTCTTTACCTTGGGGCTTCTTGAGCATTCCTTTTATGTCATACATTTAACATGAATTGAATATTGACAAGAAACTCAACTGCATGTTAATTACTCATTGAGTTGTTGTGTCTTCTTATTTGTGGTGTTGAATGTGTTCACCTTTTTCACGTGAAGCACAATCTTACGTCAAACAGCTGTGTCACTTTGAAACACAATTTGTTAGCATTGTACATATACATATTCGTTGGGTTCAATGCTGAGTCACCATATTAATATATAAAAGAGGTAAACTATATATCAATGCCTTAAAATTTTGAATGAACATTTGACTTTCGATTTCTTTATGGTTTTGAAGCATTGACTCGTTGTTGGTTACAATGTTACACCGAATTTCCTAGTAGTGTCATAGCTTCGATTCAGCTTGTGGAAGTGTGAGACTGGATAATGGTGTATATTAGATCATTGTATGAAATCTCCCATCAACATAACTAAACTAAATTTTTTATATATATTAGAGAGATAAGAGAGATGGTAGATATTATTTAATAACGTTGCACGTAAACATTTTTTGTTTGATTGTTAACGTTGCACGTAAACAAATGAAAGTACATACTGTTTATGTGTCACATTTATTTTATGTCAAAATATACCGTATTATGCAGAGAGAGGAAGGATCAATGCTTAAGTGATTTCTTCAACCTAATCGTTGCAGGGTTCTCAAGAAATATTATTAAAATATATATTCAAAATGCTCTCGTAACAATTATGAATTTTTCAAACAAGTATATTCTCATATAAACTAAAATTAATATATCCCAATTTTGTTAAAAAAAACAAGTGACTTTTCTACAAATAAGGCCACGTTTCGAATGAGTATGAAGAACTTATTTAGTTATGTGTTCTGACACGAGTATTTATATGATAAGCATTATTTACTCTATAAACCGTAAATTCAGTTGTTTACTCAATAAATACTTATGTTCAAAAGTATTGTTAGATGGATTACACCAGCTACTGACGGTATAAATATTATATGGATGCATTTTTTTTAATGCAACAAGATCGTATTGGTATTGGTATGTGTATTCGAAGGTTGTTTGGTGTTCCCTTAAAAAAAGTTGTTTGGTGTTGGCTCAAACAATTTAGTTTTATCCTATTTGTTGGTTGCTTTCAATTTAATTTGTTGTCTTCAGCTGAACAATGCTGATTTCGAGCTTGATTCTATGTGAATTCTTGATAGTTTTTATCGCCCACATTCATAAACGACTATGTTGATTCAAGTACTATAAATCATATTAAGTTTGTTAAGAGACAAGCAAATAAAGTTTTGCCAACACTTTTGCTTAATTGGCCATAGGTTTAACTAACTTAGATATATTCAGTAATATTCCTACATGTATGGCTCCTATAGTCCTATTATATCTAATGAAACAACTTAATGCTGCTCCTTTCAAACAAAATTTGTTTATTCAAACATGCTCTAGATTTTTAAAGACTTTTCACAAACAAACTTTCATAATAAAAAAGCATAAACTTACTTTAATCGAGGAACTTTTCCAAGCTGAGTAAAAGTATTGTGTAGTTTCAACAAACCTTAAAAAAAGAATATTATTTTTTGTTTACCCATTACTTAATATTGACCCAAAATACTTTATTGATATTATATATAGGTAAATGCTAATATGACAAGACACATGTTAGTATACTAAAAATAGAAATTATTATTCGAAATCATGGCAATTTATTTTTTAAAAAGTTCAAAAATTAATTTTTTGATAAATACTTGCTATTAATGGAATCATTAACACATACCTTAGCATCACTCTTGTATATAATATACCAAAAGTAGGACGAATAAGGCTTAAACCTACCAAGAACGTGTCTCGAAGAAAATTGTCTATTTGTGATTGAGGATTCAGTGAAACAGTAAACCATACCAAACGATATTTGGACATAACTGACCAAAGCTACCATAACCATGCAATCATTTGGACCCTTCTTTAAAGGTTGTCATCAAACTTGGCCCTTATTGACAAATGCTTTGTCCCTCTGCTTCCAGATATACTGTTATTCCTGAAATACAATGACCTCCCACCGACAAATCTCAACCAAAAAAACCATCTCAACAAAAATGACAACTTGGAAAATGGACATCTCACCTTATACACTGTATGTCTGTTTTGCAGACTACAAACTCATGTGGATCACATTTGTCTTTATGAGTTTTTTTGTATACAATTTGTAAAACAGTCACATATGTGACATATCAACTCAGATTATTATCATATAATACCAGTTAATTTCAATTATAGACTTTTATGAATTGTAGGGCATATTGGATAAACAATAGTTTTCCATAACCTTTTATAAATAACTTCAATTATAGACTTTTATGCGTTATTGTCAAAGAAAAAGGAAATGCAAATCACATGGAAAGTTGTAGGTCCCCAATGCCCATGGAAAATTGTGATAAGATACCGGAAGGAGTTTAACGAGAGTCAAAGTTCGAACCCTAACATACTAACATTTTCCTATGAAAAAAACATGGAAAGTTGTAGCGTGTATTTTGAAAGCAATGGCTTCAAGATGCCACTGCATGGGTGGAGCAAAGTACAACTTGAAGCTTCAACCGGATGAGCGGTCGAAGCCACAACCCGCCGCAGTTCAAAACACGCTAACTATTCTAAGATTTTACAAAAAGAAAAATGTACTCTGCAGTGTTTCAATAGTTAAAGAATTCAATCAAAAAGATTAGAGCCTATAAAGTACAAATTAGGGTTCAAAGGCTATAACTAAACATTGCTATGCTTTATAACGTAGCTCTAGCATTCTCTCAACTAGTTCTATACCAAATTGGCCTGTACAAGAACAGAAAACATTCGAGATGAAGTCATAATTCTGTAACATTTGCCATAGAAACAGAAACTTAGACGTCCGCACATCATCGCTTAACAGACACATTGGTTGGTCTGCGCAAAACTTTTAAACGGAAAAAGTTTCTTCACTGCCCTTCTTGTAATGATTTGTAATCTTTCACCATTAAAATCTCACCACATAATTTTTGTGGTATTTGTTCCAACTTATTTCCCTCTTGCCATGCTTGCCCTACTGAAACACCGGGTCCTAGATAGCGAATATATATAACAATTTGATCGTTGAAAGGATAAGGATGTTTAACTGCAAAAATAAAATAAAATATTATAATTGGGATGATACAAATTACAACCAACACCACAAAAATTAAACACCAGACAAGATAGCAATAAGCAATGGAAGAATGTATGTGTATTACAGGAGTCAGGATAAAATATGAACATGAAGAGAAACAGTATAACTAAAAACAGTGGCGGTGATTGAATGGTTTTTGTGAGGGGGCCAATTTGTTTAATGTGTTTAGGTGCTTATGGTTAGGTGGTTTAGTTCTAGTGACTTTTGCTTGCTAAATAGAGTTCGAACCCAGAACATTGCATAATAACATTTTTTTTTTTGGTTAAAAAATAAACAAATGCCAGAAAGACCCTTAAAGGAATCAAACACAACATGATATATTTAATATAAAAAATGTCATAAGATGTGTATATACCTATTAAGAGTGAACCTTTTTGGGAGGCCATGGCCTCCCTATGTCCCTATAAAGATCCACTACTGACCAGAAAAAGCCACCATGAGAACAATGTCACAAGAATACACTGTACAGATATTTCTTAGAGAACTTGATCGGTTAAGGGTTGAATATTAGTGACATCTAAAAATCAATAAAAGATTTACACACCACTGGCTCCCAAAACCACGATGAAGACTTCAGAACCAAGGTGATTACGCTATAATAACAAGATGCCATAGCAATAAGCCTGCCCAGATATTCAATGAAGATCAGTGTAATTACACCAATGTTTTAAAAACCGCCTGGTTTAATTGTTGGAACCAGGAATCGGCCAGTTCCTCAGTTGCTTGATCTCGGTTGCATTACATTCTGGTTGAACCAGACTAGGCCAGTTTTTATTTTTTACATTTTTTTATTTATATTTACTTTTTAATACTTTTTTCTTTTCATGACCCGGAGGTCTCGCCAATTCAATCTTTGGTCTAGTTTTTAAAACAATGAATTACCTCTAATACATATAAATACATTAAACAACATTGAATATAAACTTAAAGAAGTAAATAATAAGATTATTGCTGAATGAAAAGAAAAAAAAATAGCCCCTACCTGGTCTAGGAAATCCTAGTGGAAGTTCTATGATATCATACAGTCCATCCCCAAATTCATATGCTAAATCACAAGGCTGCTCAGTTGACAGCACTTCCTTAACTTGTGTCATCGTAAAATACAGAGGAGCGAAAGAATTAGCAAATGAAGCCAAAGCTGATCCGCCTGTGTGGTAGTGAAATTCACAAAATATGTTCATAGTAAGAACAATTAAATTAAGCTTGAAAAATAAAGAACCGTGTTACAGTAATAGAAGAACAAATAAAACCCAAGTAGGAAAAATGAAATTCTTCAAAGAACATTGATTAATGCACGATTACATCGATGTATAGACGAAAACCAGCATGCTTTTACAACCTCATCAATAAACTTCTACAGTGCTAAAATAAACTTGCATTATACTATTTTCACTTTTGGACAATCAAAATATACATAGATATAGATGAATAAAACTTATTAACAAAGAAAAGGGATCACAAGTTAAATATCATAGAACAATTTCAAGACTAGTACATGAGAAAGTAAAAAGCCTCTTATGTGTGCATGCGTGTGTCATGTGTTGCTTTGTGACTAATAACTATTTTCCAAAACTTTGAATAAATATGTACAATGAAGCGCCATATAAATATGTGGTATTATTCAAGTCAATAAACTACACATCTTTTGTGATTTTATTTTTTGGCTTACACGTTGTTGCATGTAACTAGACATCAAAGTGACATTCATGATCAGACAAACATTGCAATGTGGAGATATAATGAGCAGTGGTGTTTACGATTGACGGGGCATACTTCACTACAACGAGTGATTTTGTTAGGGAATTTATGCATTTCTACGCCAAAAATTAAGAACCTTACCAATAAGTCGTCCATAGGTTTTCCCATCCTTGCCAGAAAATATAGCCTTAAAAAGTAGCAAAACAGCCGGCCTAAGTTTTCAAATATACTGTACAAGAGGGAAAAAGCAAATAGGAAATTGAAAGTTTACCTTTTTGAATGAATTAATCCAGGAAATTAGCATTGGACCTATTTCAAAAAGTATAATATTAAAAACCAGGTTTTTAAAGATTGAGACGTGCTAAAAATTAAAGGCAAATACACACAGAATCACAAAATGAATTTTGAGACAAAAATATACATTGAGGTACAACTTGCACAGAAAGAAACAATTACTAATTCAATTTAAAATATTTTATTTCAGTAAATTAGAATTGGAAAAATATTAGGTATAGTGGCTAGCGAGCAATACGAGAAGCCATGTTGTATTCATACTCCATCCATTACACTCCCTTTGACATTAGAACACAATGGAGTATGATGAAGGAATGCATTTAGGCCCTGTTTGGATGAACCACTTAATTAAGCGCTTATAGCATAAGCGCTTCTCATACAAGTGCTTGTGAATATGCAATTTCTAAAACAAATGATAAAATAAAAGTCAATTTTTTTCGCTTAAGCTATATGAGTTGCTTACTACTTTACTTAAGCTATCTTGAAGACTTATGAAAATAAGCTGAAAACAACTTATGTTTCCATAAGTTCTTCCAAGCAGTCTCACAAGTACTCATGAAAGTTGATAAGTTCAAATAAGTCGATCCAAACTGGTCTTAATTCATTGTATTCAACTTAATTGTAACAAACACAAACAGAAGTAATTAATCATGATTCACTTCACTTACCTCCACTTGTTCGGCAGTTGTAATATTCAAGCATCGCATCATCTTTGTTGGAGCTGATCAACAATGTAGATTCACTTTTCTTTACTAACTTGGGATCCTCATATCTTGTACCAGCTATCTGCCAAGCCATTGATATAAGTCTGCACAAATTCCTCAAAGATGTTCATATTCCCACATTTAAATAAGATCATGACAGAATATCAATTACAGTTTAGCATATTATGAGCATATAAATAAAGGAGTGAAGAAAAGACCTAGGATTTATCAATAGCAGTAGTCGATGACGCCGTTCCTCCGGAATATCTTCAATTTTTTTCCTGAACATACAGATTAAAAGTGAGAGAGAGAGATAAAGGCAAAATGCGTAACATAATGAGCCCGGACACTTAAAACTTTATAAAGGTCTAGAATGTGTGTTAGTGTCCAACGCTGTCACGATACCGACAAATGCAGCACATTCAATCATTTCTTTTCCTCATATCTACATGTCAACGTGTGTCTAGTGTATGTTCTTCATAGGTTATAGGCTATAGCAAAAACAGGGTGATGATGTACCCCACCCACCCCATTCCACCAAAATCTACAAAATTGCTAATCTATCTTCCTAGTTTTGTTTTTGACTCTTTCCGCCTCATGTATTATAAAACGAATATGACAATCAAATAAAAATACCAATCCTATATAGGACATGTTTGGATAAGCTTATTTACGGCTATCTACTGATATGATATAAGCACTTGTGAGGTTGTTTTGGCGAACTTACGAAAACAACTTATGACGTGTTCATAAGCTGCTTTCAGCTTATTTCTATAAATTCTCCAAGATAGCTTATGAAACCAGCTTATAGCTTATATAAAAAAGATTGACTTTATTTGATATTGTATAATAGAAGTAACTTATTTTTAAGCGCTTATATGCTATAAGCTGCAAATTAGGTCCGTTTGGATTGACTTACTTTCAAGCTTATAAAAAATAGCTTATGCAAATAAATA
>Ga0228711_1010819_pt1 | contig 11856 bp, 8 predicted proteins | sample MedpolnodulmetaG_2_FD_177996 | JGI IMG/M metagenome (GOLD analysis project Ga0228711, IMG submission 177996) | Root nodule microbial communities from Medicago polymorpha collected in Santa Monica, California, United States - brown nodules | ecosystem: Host-associated > Plants > Roots > Nodule...
CCCCCCCCCTCCCACCGCATTTAAAGCACCGACAGTCACATTCTGATCAGGTACGATCATATATATATATACTCGATCTAGTTTGTTAAACTTTTTAAAACATAAACATATTCATATTTGTTACATTTTTAAAATAAATTGAAATCACTCCCATTAATTATCTTTTTTAAAGAATAAAGGATAAGGAAAACAAAATTTGATATATGGTGGACAATACATTAAAACATAAAGGAAAAAAACTGGACATGTATTTATATTGTGTTTGTTACATTTTTTAAAATTTTGAATTCACTTCCATCAATTATTTTTTTAAAAGAGTAAAGGATAAGGAAAAAATTGATATATCATTGACAATACATATTGAATTTGTTATATGTACTATTTGTAGTTAAACTTGAGGGTAATTTTGAAAAGAGAATAACTTAACCCAAAAAAGTTAAAAGAGATTATTTTCTTTATATGTTATATAGATATAAATACCTTCCACTTTTTTTAATGAAAGTATTTTCTTGTTATAAAATTATTTTACGTCTATCTATCATATAAAAGTTTAGTAATTTTATTTTCAAGAATACTTTACTCAATGTAATTATTCATGGGAAAATTACACTAACCTCCCTTAAAGTCTTCTTAAATAACACAAACACCCGCTCTATTTTTTAACTAAACACTAATCTCCCTTATTTTTATCAATTTGACAAGCACTTCCCTTATAATATAACACGGTTTAAACTTTGGTAATTCCATTTTTTTTAGCTATTAACTCCTTCATACGAGTATGAACTCACTCAACTTTCCATTATTTTTTCTTTCCATTTTTCACTTAGGTGACTTTTCCAACTTATTGTTCCTCAGTCAAGACGGTTTAATTTTTAAACTCTAATGTAATAAAACGGATATATCGAAGATTATTTCCTTTTCATTGATCAACCACAATGTTCATCCACCAAAGTTCTTCTCATTTCAATATTCTCTTTTGATCTCTTATGTAATTGCTGATTTTTTATTATGTTTGGTGGTAAAAATAAATGTTGTTATCGTTTCTCCATTGCGAGAAAAAAACCTCAATTAACTTAGTTGTGAAAAGAGAAAACAGATACAAGCAAACCAAAATGACTGAAATTAAATTGTATATTTACAAAGTTATCAAAATGAATAAAATGAGGAGAAATTGATGTGTTTCGAAAATTAGAAGGGGTGCTTGTGTTATAAGAAAATCTCAAGGGAATCAATGTAATTTTCCCTTTAATCATTAGCATGGGCTTTATCATTAGTTTTTTCTTATTTTCTCAATTCTTATAGCATTGTAATGCGCTTTGATGCATAGCTCTCCGCTTCGAATTAACCCGTGCGGAGCACGGCCCCGTGCTTAGCACATATTTGTTGCTAGTTATGATGATAAAGCCAAACAAAATTAAATTTTAAAAAATAAGTAAATTAGTTTTATATGTTACAAAATGACCATTAAACACATAAAATAAAGAAGATCATGGGTTTAAAAAAAGGACAATTATGAAATTTTGCAATATTGAAGGTTTAGGATCAAGGTTTAAAAACGATTTTTATAAATCGTTAGTAGTTCATACATATAATAATAATAATAATAATACATTTCGATAAATGTCCATTGTTACTTTTCAATATGATATAAAAGATATATTAAATTAATAATTTTGAAGTACTTTAACAAAAACTAAATTAAATTATTCCCTCAAAAAAAACAAAAACTAAATTACAAAATTTCAAATCCTTAAATATTAATAGATATTAATTTTATTATGAATCATAAATACATTTTTATGTCATGTTACATTTATCAGTTAGTTGAACTGTTAATTTTATCAAACACTTTAATTAATTTATCGATCATAAATTATCAGTTATAAGTTATTAGCTATTTGTCATAAGTTTACCCTCACATTCTCTTATGCCTCTGCAAAGGTTGTTCCAATATTACTATTAAAGGCGAGTGTAACGTCAATATATAATATCACATCAACGTAATTTTTGGGAGAGAGGGGACCAAATCATAGGGAAAACACATGAGAAGATAAAATTCCTAAAAACAAATTGGGGGCTAAAATTGTACGATTAAGCCTAATATGTAATCAGTGTTAAAAACATAGACATATGCACTTGAGTGACCTGTTTTCTCTTATTGGACAAGGATGGGTATGAACATGAGTTTATTGGGAAGGTTGTTGAACAAGTCTTAAGAAATATAAAACCCATTGCCTTACATGTTGGTGACTACCTAGTTGGACTAGAGCACCAAAAGCAACATGTGATATCGCTTTTGAATCTTGGGTCTGATGATACAATCCACATGGTAGGGATCCATGGGATTGGTGGAATAGGGAAAACAACTCTTTCTCTAGAAGTTTATAATTCTATTGTTCATCAATTTCAAGGTTCCTGTTTTCTTGAGAAAGTTAGAGAAAATTCCAACAAAAATGGGTTGATATATATCCAAAAGATCCTTATGTCTCAAATTGTTGGAGAGAATAACATGGAGTTCACAAGTGTAGGACAAGGAATTTCAATATTAAAACAAAGACTCCGCCAAAAGAAAGTTCTTTTGCTTATAGATGATGTTGACGATTTGGAGCAATTAGAGGCCGTTGCTGAAGATCCGTTTGGTTTGGTCCAGGCAGTAGAGTCATAATTACGACTCGAGACAAAAGGTTGTTAACAACACATGAGGTTGAAAGAACATATGAGGTGAAGGGATTGAATGATGAAGATTCTTTTGACTTGGTGGGATGGAAAGCTTTAAAAAACAAATATAGTCCAAGCTATAAAGATATTTTATTAGCACCAAAGTATGGAAGGGAACTAATGGATGTGAACGACCAAGTTGTTTTAGGTTATGCACATATTTTAAAACGTGTCGTAGCGTATGCTTCTGGCCTTCCTCTCGCTTTGGAAGTTGTAGGTTCTCATTTTTTTAATAAGACAATAGATCAATGTAAATGTGCACTAGATCGTTATGAAAGGGTTCCTGATAAAAAGATCCAAACGACACTACAACTGAGCTTTGATGCTTTGGAGGATGAAGAAAAGTTTGTTTTTCTTGACATTTCATGTTGCTTCAAAGGATGGAAACTGACAAGGGTTGAAAAAATACTTCATGCTCATCATGGTGATATCATGAAAGATCACATTAACGTGTTAGTGGAGAAATCTCTCATAAAAATAACTGAGTATGGTTGTGTGACATTACATGATTTGGTGGAGGATATGGGGAAAGAAATTGTTAGACAAGAATCGCCTGAAGATCCTGGAAAACGAAGTAGGTTATGGTCCTCTAAAGATACAATTCATGTTTTAAAAGAAAATAAGGTGAGTAATAATGATATGAATGATTAGACTTTTCATTTTTAACTTATTAATTTAGCTAATGCTCATGTCACCCTATTGACTTTCTGAGGTATAAATATTATTAATTGTCACAATATCACAATTTTTTTATCTTTATATGAGTCTAATTTATATGTAGCGTTAGTCTATTATTTTTTACACGTACATTTAATCATGCGTTGCTACACATGATTCATATCACATAATATTTTAGGAGTAAAGTTCTACCATATATTCAGTTAATTTGTCCTATTTTATTTATAGGGAACAAGTAAAATTGAAATCATACATTACGACTCTTGTACTAGAGTAGAATGGGATGGAGAAGCTTTCAAGAAGATGAAAAATCTCAAAACACTAATTTATAGTGATGATGTTATTTTTTCTAAAAATCTCAAACATCTTCCAAACAGTCTAAGAGTGCTAGAATGTCTCCATCGCAAGTATCCGACATCAGATTTCCATGTGCGAGATGAAAGATGCCATTTTTTCAGTCACCCTCCATCAAATGTATTTGAGTGGAATGGATTTTTCAGAAAGGCAAGTGTAACATATTTATATCTCTAATCTTATATTAATAATCGTGGTTTAATATTATTCATATATTTCTTATTTATCTGCATTTTTTTTTTTTGCAGAAGTTCCAGAATATGAGAGTTTTAAATCTTTATTATACTGAAGGTTTAACACAAATACCTGTGATGGACGGGTTTCTTGGCAAACTTAAAACCCTGCTTGTTAAAAGTTGTCATAATCTTAGGACTATTCCACCTCTCAAGTTGGATTCACTAGAAACACTTGACCTTTCGTGTTGTTATAGTCTTGAGAGTTTTCCACTTGTAATGGACGGGTTTCTTGGAAAACTTAAAACCTTGCTTCTTGAAGGTTGTCGGAGTCTCAAGAGTATTCCACCTCTCATGTTGAATTCGCTAGAAACACTTGACCTTTCATATTGTAACAGGCTCGAGTGTTTTCCACTTGTGGTTGACGAGTTTCTTGGAAAGCTTAAAACCCTGCTTGTTAAAAGTTGTCACAATCTCAAAAGAATTCCACCTCTCAATTTAGATTCTCTAGAAACACTTGACCTTTCACATTGTTATAGTCTTGAAAGTTTTCCACTTGTGGTGGACGGGTTTCTTGGAAAACTGAAAACCCTGCATGTTGAAGGTTGTCATAATCTCAGGAGTATTCCAACTCTCAAGTTGGATTCACTGGAAACACTTGACCTTTCGTGTTGTTATAGTCTTGAGAGTTTTCCACTTGTGGTGGACGGGTTTCTTGGAAAACTTAAAACCCTGCTTGTTACAAGTTGTCACAATCTCAGGAGTATACCACCTCTCAAATTGGATTCTTTAGAAACACTTGACTTTTCAAATTGTAGTACTCTCGAAAGTTTTCCAAGTGTGGTGGATGGGTTGTTGGACAAACTTAAATTCTTGAGTATTAAACGTTGTGTCATGCTTAGGAGTATTCCACCGCTCAGGTTGACTTCATTGGAATGGTTCGATCTTTCATATTGTCTAAGTTTAGAGAGTTTTCCAATAATATTGGGAGAGATGAAAAATTTACTAGAACTTTATTTTGATAACACTCCCATAAAAGAATTGCCGTTTCAATTTCAAAATATCACTCTGCCTCCAACATCATATCCATGTAACTGTAAAATTGTTGATTTACCAGATAGAGTTGTTGGAATGTCAAAACTGGGTGAATTTACCACTGAGATTGAAAAAGAAGTGAGTCCATTGCAATCTTCGCATGTAGAATATATTTGTCTCAAGGACTGCAAACTTTCAGATGAATATTTATCAACAAGTATCATGTTGTTTTTTAATGTGAAAGAACTACACCTAACTAAAAATCGATTCATAGTTCTTCCTAAATCTATCGAAAATTGTCATGTTTTAAGGAGGCTTGTGTTGGATGATTGTGAAGAACTTCAGGAAATTAAAGGGATTCCTCCATGCTTAAGAATGTTATCTACATTAAACTGCACATCGTTGAATTCGTCGTGCAAAAGCAAATTACTAAACCAGGTTATGATTTATTTTGTTTTTATTTGTAATGTATTTGATATTCTTCTTGTTATAGGTAAACTTACATTAGTTATTTATGACTAACATGAATTACATGAGGCTGGAAATACTTGGTTCCGTTTGCCACGGGCGAAGATTCCTGAGTGGTTCGACCACCAATGTTCGGAAGGATTGTCAATTTCATTCTGGTTTCGTAATAAGTTTCCTGCCATAGCTCTCTGTGTTGTTTCTCCATTGACATGGGATGGTTCTCGATATCGTGCAGTAAGAGTGATCATCAACGGCAATACATTTTTCTATACAGGTGGTTCGAAGATGGGTACGAAATCACAGCCGAATACATATCATTTGCATCTTTTTCATATGAAAATGGAAAACTTCAACGATAATATGGACAAAGCACTTTTAGAAAATTCGTGGAACCATGCAGTGGTTGATTTTGGATTACCATTCCAGAAAAGTGGAATCCATGTATTGAAAGAGAAAAGTAACATGAAGGATATTCGATTCACCAACCCAGAAAATGATGCTAACAATGTGTCACACTCGGGATGTTGAAGTAAGTATATTATTCATGTTGTATGCAGAAATATTGACTTTTTGTGTAGTTTTAATAATTGTTAAAAGCCCTCCAATCCTATCACTAGAGAGCTCATTTTATTTCCCTTTATTATTATTTTTAGGAGACTTGACTTCCCTTTCAAAATATGTTCGATTATCTTCTTTTTCTATTATGCTGAAGATTGGATCCAAAAGTATGTGATGAATCAGTAAAAGATTCTTCAGATTTCGAGTGCGAGACGATTCTCCAAACAATTGATAAATCAATTGCTTGTCCCACTCCAGAGAAGAAGACCAATCAGAGTGAGTTCTAGAACTTCATTGGTTGTGTCTGAGTTATACAATATACATCTGACAAAGACCAATGTAATCAATGTAATACTTTCATTTGTTTCCAAACATAGTCAGGGGGTTGCGGAATTCAAGATTACTACTACACCAAGCAGAGGATGTTCTGAGGACTGCAAATCTTTTGATTCTGTTTCCCTACCTCAGGAGGTATGCTGTCTTGTTTTGGTTTGAATTCTGGACTTATTCTTAAAATCATACTTTGATATTCACTTATTATTCTATTGTCTACCTTCCTTGCCGGAGAACTTGCATAAAACACAGTTTTTACTCTGACATTTTAGTAGTTCATGTTAAATTCTAACTAATTAGTTTGACACTCATCAATCATATATTTATGCATGAGAAAGTGGAACTTTGGAGATGGTTATAACTTACAAGATAATGCAGAATTCGGTTAGAAACGTATGTTGCTTTAGAGTGAAACATTGGGGATAGTTATATTGAAAACATAGTAATATTTTTATTTATAACACAGTTATAAAATCTCAGTTTCGTTGATTTATTAAATTGGGTGCATCAAATAGGGTGTTTAATAGGTTTATAAATGCAGTCATATGCCATTTGAAACATATGTATTGGTGTCCCCGTGAACTTAGCTCAGTTGGTAAGGACGATGTATAATATATGCAAGGTCCGAGGTTCGAACCCCGGACACCACAAAAAAAAACATCTATATTGGTAATACATATGAGAGATTACATCTAGTTACTTTTAGAATGCTTATTTTTTTTCTTTCTAGGATGACAAGAAAGGGATTTACGATCTGCACTTTATTCATTTTGTATTTTTTTTTTCTATCTGTTCTCATATGCTTGCTCCATTAAAATGTTTCCTTTCCAACCCACTTGGGTTGGCCTAGTGGTATAGGCTTGGGATCTGGGAGTGTGCTCCTCCTCAAGGTCTCAGGTTCGATTCTCTCTAGTGCCAATCTAAGGGGGTTAGTTTAGCTTCTTCAAAAAAAAAAAAATGTTTCCTTTCCGTTTGGGTCGATATATAATATCCCATTTTTTTGTACCCTTTGTGCTGCTAAAAATTATTTTTCTTGGAAATTTTTATTGTAAAAGCAATTTTTTCTCTCTTGAAATTAAATAATCGTTTTCTTGTTAATTGGTTTCTCAATGCAGGTAGAGAAGAACCTTACTCATTCTTTCGAAAAAACAAACTTAGATCAAACTAGTCTGGATGCATCGGATAACAATCCTTCATCATTGGTGGAACTGGTTATGTGACCGTCTCTATATTTGACTCTGTCAAAAGAACTTCAATCACAAAAGAGTAGCTCTTGCAAAAGACAATGATGAACTGTTTAGATTTGTTGAGATTAGTATGTTCTAATTCTATTTATTATAATAATGTACACGATTTCTTAGTAATAAAAAACATAGCCAACTAATCTTAATCTTGTTCTCCCAATAGGAGAAGCTGAAGATTGTGCCAAATTGGATTTGCAAGTCGATGGTTTCTTCTAGAGACACTATATATGTACTAGTGGGTCTCTTTCTTTTTATCGCTGAATAAATGTTTGTGCTTTTAAAGTATCAGTCTTGTATAGGGATGTGAAAATTTGAGTCAGGCTTAGCATGAAATTCCAGCCTTTTTTGGACTACAAAAAATATAGAATTCTGAATAGCAGAACTTTTGATGACATTAATCAACAACCCTAGTCATTCACAAAATTGCAAACTTTCCTCAAATGAACTCCAAGCAAAAAGGAATTACTTACCAACAGACCCATATAGCTGTTTACTAATATTAATACTATTGAGCTGCAATGTTATGAAAGCTATTTTAAGTAAAAGTTTTGTAGAGATAGAAACCGGTTGGATAGCCATCAAGCTACTAACCCAAAAAACTTTGAATGACATCCAAAGACAAATCTGCAGCAACCAAGATAAGACACAACAAAATTGGTCCAATTAGCAACCAGAGATGTTAGCGTGTCCCTATTTAGTTTTTTTTCTCATGGACGGCAAGAAGCTTCATCTCTTTACCAAATTCATTTATTTATTGCTCCAATTCCAAATTGTCAAATATGCGTTATCACTTATTCGACCGGAAAGGGTTAACCTATGCAATTTTTTGAAAGGGTTAACGTATGTAATTAATATGTATAACTTTTTTTAGACGATAATTAATGTATATATATTCTTCAAAAAAATTAATGTATATATATTAGGTGTTCAATTTCATTCATTGCTTACTGCATATGTCACATTAGTCTAACCTTTCTTCATTCACATGTCTTCTGTCCATCAAAAATTTAATTACGATCTTTTTCTCAGCTTTCGTGGTGAGGATACTCGCTATGGTTTCACTGGCAATCTCAAGAAAGCTCTTGATGACAAAGGTGTCCGAACTTACATCGATGACGAGGAGCTTCAAAAAGGAGATGAAATCACACCATCACTTACCAAAGCAATTGAAGAATCCAAGAATTATGCTTCTTCATCATTTTGCTTACAAGAACTTTCTAAGATCCTTGATGCGATGAAAGATAAGGTGGGTTGTTTCGTTTTGCCGGTATTTTATAAGGTGGATTCTTGTGATGTACGAAAGTTGAAAAGGAGTTACGGTGACGCTATGGGAAAACATGATGAGGCCAGCTCCTCAAGTCATAATAAATGGAAGGACTCTCTTTACCAAGTTGCTAATTTGGTTGGATTTTCTTACAAGAAACATGATGAAGCCAGCTCATCAAGTATTGACATCAATAGCAAATGGAAGGCGTCTCTTCACCAAGTTGCTAGCTTGTCCGGCCATCATTACAAAGGGTATATTCCTATCTTTTGTTTTTCATTTCATTTGTCCAGTGATTCAGTGAAATAGTCACCTCAACTAAAAAAGGAGTACTCCTTTCATCCCTAAAACTATAATCATCTAAAAAAAACTTTTGTCCTAAAATATAAGACTCTTTGTAAATTTTAGATACATTTATTGCCTATTTTTTAAATATATCCCTCGTTAATACTAAGAGAGGTGTTATTCCTCGCGACAAAAAATGTCCTGAACTTTTCACCAAACAGTTGAGCCGTTAGATTCTATGTGGTAATTGGAATACACGGTGGATAGGTGAGCTAAAATAGTAAAATGTGCAGGAGAGTAATTATCCACAAGCATCAGGATGTTTTCGATGGTCACTTTCTCACTAAAAATAGCTTTTCGCTAAACTAATGGTTTGTATTGAAATATGAAAAATCAACATTAGTACATTAATACACTAAGAGTAATTTAATAGGAGTTGCACACATTTCGAACAAATTTATTATTTGAGTAACATTTTTCAATACCCATTTTGTCAAAAACAAAAATTAATACTCGTGATTTTTGTAATTTTTGTAAAGTACTTTTATAAAAAGGAATGAAACAGAGAAGTATTTCTTTAGATATAAGAAATGATAATAGATATTTGAAAATTTTAAATAAATATTTAATATTATTATATTGATATTCTAAAGTTTCAAATAACTTAAGATAGATAAATATAAGAGAAAAAGTTATTTTTTTAAGGAAAAAGAAAAAGTTATTTATAGTTAGATGGGTGAGTATTAGTTCATATAGTCACATGAATTGAGTATAAGACTTATTAAAAATTTATAAGGGTATTTATAAATTATTTACCAACGTTTTCCTCTTATCGAAAAAATAAATAAATTTAATTTTTACCACCTACACCAACAAACACAAAAAAAAATAAAAATACTGGTTCCATTTGATTGTGATTTTATAATATCAACTAACTAATAATTTATTTCTTTTCTCATTTAATCGTTTACCATTATTTATGTCTTTCTTTATCTCATATTTTTCTTAAAGCTTAATTGATATTATAAAAAGTAAAGAGACTGATTTTATATTATTTTTACACAAGATAGTACTGGGAATGATAAGAAGCTAAACAATAATTTTTTATCAAAAAATATAAGATGATTATATTTCTTAATTAGTTTTTCAAAACATTAAAAGACAAACAAATCAAATGACAATTTTAGATGTGCTTTTGACCCTCCATACATCATAATTGTGTGATTTTAGTCACTTATCTTATTCAGTGATTTTGAGTTTTGACCCTTTACATTTTTTTTATTTATGATTTGGTAATATTTTTCATAATTGTTCTCTAAATTTACGTTGTGGTGACTCTTAACTTTTTTTTCAAATTAAAAAATAAAATTTCAAAAAGACCAAAATATTTGACACCCTAATTAAAAGTTTGATTTGCTCTCAAGTGTATGAGATAATTTTTGATATTTTTTTAACTTTAAAGAAAAGTCACACGACTATGATAGTTGAGTGTCATGTTAATAAAAGTGTCACATCAACGTAAATTTTAGGAGAGAAACTACCAAATCGTGGGAAACATGAGGGGAAGAAATTCCTGAAAAAAAAGTGGGGGAAAAATTGTACAATTGTAACGCCCACACTAAACGTATCTAGAAAGTTTAGCATGTGCATTATCTTTAGTACTAGATACATTAAAATTCACAACATAATTCTTCGAATGAATATTTTATACAACAATGTGCGTTCGTACAATCAACAACACACTACTACTAGTCCAAATCATAGGAAATACATCCTTGAAATCCAAACATCCTGCAGCGGTACGAACGAACACTTGCTGATTATCCATTCGGCTACAAGCTTGCTAAGTCCAGCCATATCAACCTGCTGATCAGAAACAAATAAGGATTGAGATAAGACATAATGTCTCAGTGAGTTCTACCTAATCCTAGGCTAGAGGTAACCTCGGGGAACCTATGCTCACCGCGTGCCTACAATACAACCTGCCGGTTGATTATACGTGTGTGGGTCATGCTTACCTAGACGGTCGTGCATACTAGAGTCGTCATAAGGTTCTTCGTATCATAAGTTATAAGGCTTGTCTTACAATCTACATGCCATGGCGGTCAAGGGAACCTAGGACCGCTTTGTCGAGATACGCTAAACGCATCAAGATGATCTAAACATAACTTATTCATGACATGTTCCTAAACTGGACGATCAGGGAGTTATTAAGGTCGTCAACAGTATATCATCATAACTTGTTCTATTGCATAAGCTTGTTCTTGTCTTGAAACATATCATAATCATAACATAGTAATATTCGTTTATTATGTTAGGGGTTAGCGTTGAACAAACATTATTATCTTGATTCATTTTACGGAATGCATCGAGTGGAGTAACCTCGAGTACAATCCCATACATGACCGATGAAAACCTAGCTAAGGTACATCGGACTCCCTCAGTGTCGTGCGGGCCCCCCTTGCGGAGCTTATCCCGTTCCCCTGGCGTGAACCTCTTGGGATCCCAACCTTGCATGGATCGCAAGAGACACGACACCTACATCTTGCTTAAAGTCTTGATATTATACATACATAAAGGGTTTAACCTATACATTCTTGCTCATTTACCACGGGTCCGTGATCTACCCGATTAGTGGTAAACTACTTACTTGATCATTCATGTTCATGTGTGAAGAGACTACACTAATCACTTCACGTCTTAACATACTTAGCGTTCATGCTTAACATTCTAGTTCTCGACAAAC
>Ga0228711_1010820_pt1 | contig 11856 bp, 5 predicted proteins | sample MedpolnodulmetaG_2_FD_177996 | JGI IMG/M metagenome (GOLD analysis project Ga0228711, IMG submission 177996) | Root nodule microbial communities from Medicago polymorpha collected in Santa Monica, California, United States - brown nodules | ecosystem: Host-associated > Plants > Roots > Nodule...
TAAAAAACAAACACACATATATATATATATATATATATATATATATATATATATATATATATATATATATGGGTTTTGCTAGAAGTCACCAATGAAGGTGTCTTTTAACAATTCACACCTCAAGATGAGATTATCCACTTTTTAGTTATAAACTTACTAAAAAACACCTTCATAAATATTAGCTGGTGTCTTTTAACAAATGCGTATAGAATAACTTGCTATAACACATTTTCATAAAATGTGTTTTCTATCAAAACCATATATGAAACAAGTTTGCAAAATCTCTTCTCTAAAAAAAAAAGTTTGCAAAATCTTTTTCCTCTAAAAAATTTTTTGTAAAATTTTCCCCAAATTTTCCTCCTTTTGTGTGGACCCAAAATAGTTGATGCTTGTAAGATGCTCGGTCACTAATCTCTAGTCGCAATAAATTGGAACCATCGTCACCCTCCAAGCATAAGCATTCCTTCATATCTCTCTCTTTCTCTCGTTATTCTCGAAAAGATTTCTCGAAGCATCCATGATGAGGCCGTCGATACTCAGATCCGTCCAGTCAGCCGTGTCCCGCAGCATAACCCGCCGTGGCTATGCCACCGAACCGGTGCCTGAACGCAAGGTGGCCATTCTCGGTGCCGCCGGTGGGATCGGTCAGCCCCTCTCTCTTCTCATGAAGCTCAACCCTCTCGTTTCAACCCTTTCTCTTTATGATATTGCTGGTACCCCTGGTGTTGCTGCCGATGTTAGCCACATCAACTCCAGATCTCAGGTACCCTTTTCACTGGTTAATTGTAAAATTCAATCTTTATTGCTTGATGATGAATCTTAATTTCAAAGGTGCTAACTTTACTGGTGCTGTTTATTGGGTTATTCTTGTGAGAGATCGGAATTAATCGGTGTGTTTTTAAGAAGAAACTATTCATTTTCCATCTCATGCGTATTTTTATTAAATTAAATTATTAAACATTTGTTTCAATCTATGAGAGTACAGACACTCCTCCCTCAGATTCGGCCTGTCTCGGTGTCGGCACACGACACGGACATGACAGCACTACACCAGACATATATGATTACATTGAACTATGTGATTTTCTTAAATTATTAGCGGTGTCGGCGTGTGTGTCTATGTCTTGTGCGGTGTCCATATCCATGTTTCATAAGTTTTAAGGATCTCATTTCTCGTTTGTTGTATTTTAATGTTATGGTAGTTAACCTTTGGGTTAATATATGTTTAACCCCTGTAATATGTAATATGAGCGATTTCTGATGTACCCCTTGAAAAAATTTGTTTAGATTCCAACCTGTAATTTAAAGATTCTTTGGTTTTGGACCTTCATGACATCAAATTACAAAATTTAAGATACTTTCGACCTTTGTAATTTGAATGAATTTGGGTTTACCCCGATTTTGTACGGTCAAAATTCATGAAGGTCCAAAACCAAAGAATCTTCAAATTACAAGTTTGGAATCTAAACAATATTTTTTATAGGAGGTAAACCGGAAATCACTAATATTACAGGGAGGTAAACATATATTAACCCTTAACCTTTTCTTGTGGGGGAGTGAACCGCAAAGATGCATGATTTATTTATTATTATGGTTACATTTGATTTTAGAACACGAAGGTACCCTTTTATTGGATTTAGTTTGATGTTGTATCACAACAATGGGAAATGTTAAAATGCAAACTCTGATTTTTTTGATGTTATTGTAAATTCAACCCTTCTGCAATGCCATGATTTTTTTACTTTAGTTTAATGTTGTTGAGCTGTTGATTGAGGATTTTTTTTTCCTTCCAATTTTGGTTTTAATTGCAGGTAACTGGGTACGCAGGTGAAGATGAGCTTGGAAAAGCTTTGGAGGGTGCTGACGTTGTTATAATTCCTGCCGGCGTGCCCAGAAAGCCTGGAATGACTCGTGATGATCTTTTCAACATTAACGCCGGCATTGTTAAATCACTTGCCACTGCTATTTCTAAGTACTGCCCCCATGTGAGTCTCTGTTTTCGTTGAGTTGTTTTTTATTGTTCTTCTGTAACTCTTTGTTGATTTTGCTTGCAATTCAGTGATGTTTATTTTGGTTTCTCTGTGAAAATTTTAAACATGTGTACTAGCTTATGCCATGAAGGAAATGAGTGAATTTCATTACAATTGGTTATGTATCAATTAATTTTCTTAGTTAAAGTTACCCTGGACTTACTCTTAGACTGGTAGTCTATTTCTCCAATCAACTTATTATGTGTATTGAATTGATTTAAAATTTGATTTGATGACCAATAATACTAATAATTGAGTGGCATATTATTGGTTTTTTTACATCCATTAAAAGTGTAGGATTTGAGATTTATAAGTTGGAAAATTAGAAAACTAATCAAGTGTATTTGATAAATTGAAATAAGTAAATATATGCATGTCCTTCTATATTTAAGCATGATATGGTTTTAGCTTTTATATTCATATATAATATAATTTTATTTTATTTGATGCTGAGTACTTCTTTAAATATGGAATCAGGCCCTTGTTAACATGATAAGCAACCCTGTGAACTCAACTGTCCCCATTGCGGCTGAGGTTTTCAAGAAGGCAGGGACATACGACGAGAAGAGATTGTTTGGGGTTACAACTCTTGATGTAGTTAGGGCAAAAACTTTCTATGCTGGGAAAGCTAATGTTCCAGTTGCGGGTATGTAAAGTGTAACTATCGCACAAATAGTATAATGTTTTTGTGTTTTTGTTCAATTTTCATTAAGACGAAACATGAGGATTTGAGTATTGGTCATATTTAAGCTTCAAGCTTTCCCAAAGAAAGTCGAACATAACTGAAATGTTTTTTCTTGAGCAAGAACGGGGGTTGGTGGGGAAAGGATTGTAATTGCATGAAGATTTTGGATTTCTTTCTACAGCAGACCAATTTGCTATTAGTTGTACATAACATTTGATTTTTCTGCAGAGGTCAATGTACCTGTTATAGGAGGCCATGCAGGAGTTACTATTCTCCCACTATTTTCTCAGGTAATTCCCTGCTCTTTAACTTGGCATTTTCGCACTTCTAACATGTATTTTGGCTTCCAAACGCTGCTGGTATGTGGTAATCCTCTTAACTGTTCTCTTGTATAGGCATCACCTCAAGCCAATCTGGATGATGATGTCATTAAGGCTCTAACTGCGAGGACCCAAGATGGAGGAACAGAGGTTGTGACTGCCAAGGCTGGAAAGGGTTCCGCAACTTTGTCAATGGCGTAAGTCTTGGTTTAGCCATGTTGATACTGGACTGGACAGTATAGTTAATCTCTAGAATAAGTTTATTCAATGTTAACACTCGATAGTACTACAAGAATTATGATTCCTGGGTGAGTTTTTCGTGTAGTTGATGTAAAGTATTCACATGTTTCTTGCAGTTATGCTGGAGCCATATTTGCTGATGCTTGCCTCAAAGGTCTTAATGGAGTTCCAGATGTTGTTGAGTGCTCGTATGTGCAATCCAATCTCATTGCTGAACTTCCTTTCTTTGCTTCCAAGGTGATTGAAACTGCAATGACACTATATTCTTTTATGTTTCTATTTTTACTTCTAATGGTTTAAGGTTCATTCTCTTGTTGTTTGAGGATGCACAGGGCCTATTTTCTTTTAACTTGTTGTGTTCATAGAAAAGGTGATCTATGTTGACCACCAGTTGTTTTATTCTTTCGCATTGACTAAACTGTTGAAATATTTTACAGGTGAGGATTGGGAAGAATGGTGTAGAGGAAATTCTGGGCCTAGGTTCTCTCTCAGATTTTGAGAAACAAGGCCTTGAAAACCTCAAGTCTGAACTTAAGTCATCTATTGAGAAGGGAATCAAATTTGCCTCCCAGTAATCGAACATGTCATACATTTCTGGCAGGTTACTGGATTTTTCCATTTAGAACCGAATCAAATTTTGCAAATTCAGAACAATTGTTTGTAATGTTGCTGGCAGAGGTGGCGGCTTTGTTGTTTTATTTAGAGCAGGTATACGCCTAGATTTAATAATTAAATCTGCAAGAACAGTTTATTGCTGCAGGGATTGAAATTAAAACCAGTTTTAGATTGGCCTTTCCATTCATAATGGCCCTTCACTAATGTATGGTTTCATATACTATGCAATTGAAGGGTGATGTACACTTTTTTTTTTCCTTTTTATTTCTCATTTATATTTCTTCTAGATCTTGAAAAGTGGTTATAATTATTATGGAATCTACTAAATTGCAACATCTTTTAAAATATAAATTATAAGATAACTCCAATATTTTCTAAAGAGCAACAAATACATCAAAACAATTTATTGAAATGTATAATTCATATAAATATTTGAATTACTAAAACGCTCACAGAAATGGCCCACCAATGACGTGGTTGTCCCCCTTTCCCATTATTTTAAAGAACATTCAGGGTGGTGAAAGAAGGGATTAGCATTGACACGGAGACTCGGGAAATTTTTACCCTACACCCATACACTTATACTTTCATCCCAACATTTGATTCAAACTACCCATTTTACCCTATTATATATTAAATTTTTTTTTTAACCATTTTCATTTCACCCACCCACTCCTTTCCGGAAACTTTGGGAGAAAAAGAGAGATTATGTTGTGTTTCTTCCTGGAATCTTATTCAATTTTTCGATTTTATTTTTTACTGGAATTGGTATTTGCTGGTTTCCGATAGTGTTACGGTCACCATTATTGTTGATTGCAGATTTCCCATCAACCGATCGGGTACCAAAAAACCAAAGAGAAGCGTTCTGGAAATTGCAATCGACCTTCTGTTTGAGGTTTTCTAGTTGAGATCTTTTTTTGATATTTCCGAAAACCCCATAGATTGTGATACACATCTGTTCCGATGTTGGGTGTTGTTTTGTTTCTGAAAAACTGCATCTCTGGGTTACAGTGTTGCTTTGTTTCTACTCATTCTTTACTTTTAAGTTTGTTAATGTTATTTAATTTGCTATTCTTTTTATTAATTTTTTGCTTTTTTTTTTGTCCTCTGTTAAGAACCACTACCAAATTTGATCAAACAAGTTGATTTTTCTCCCACTACAATACTAAGCAAGTTGAATTCACATAATTAAAAAAAATTATAATTCAGAAACATGCCACCGGAAAAGATTTGAAGAGGTTTATGGTAAATCTGCCAGAAATGTAAACAAAAGTATTTCTTGGTTGAATCCGGAAACGTTGTATATTGATTACTGGAAGAAAAGAAAAATACAAATCGATAGGTTTGAGGTGGTTTTGTCATGTGGGGATGAACTCAAAAATGTTGAAAGTGAGAGTGAAAATTACTATGTAAAAAATTAAATGGTATAAAGGACAAAATTGGAATTTTTCAAGAATTGTAGGGGTGAATTTTTCAAGAATTCCGGAGACTCGAATCTTCAACTTGTCTTGCTTCCTCCAGTTGTGTTTTCTCCAACTGGTATGACCTTTTCCTTTTATTCTACCTACCCTATTGGGGTCTTTTTTCCCCTGCAAACAATGCCCTCAAAGATTCAACTAATTTTTCAATCTCTTGGTGCTTGTTGTTTTTTTTCTTTCCCAGAATCACTGGTAATCACCGTGAGTTCACATTTTTATTCTTCCCTTCTTTTGAGTCACTTCAGCTTCAGCCTCTTTCACTTGTGATGAGAACCAGGGGTCTACGATGAAGGAAATAAAGAGGATTGTAGGGAAATGTTTGTAAATAACAAGGTTAAATAATCAACCTTAGCCTATGAAGTTCAGATATGTAGTACAAGTACATACGAAATGCAAAATTTCTAAAATTTAGGATATAATACGGTTAAGATACATTAACAAAAAATTTATACTATATGTGAAGTTGCCCTTAGTGTTAGTTTTGTTGTGATGATTTTTGACTAGATATTTTGATGATGTTTATTGTCCCTTTTATAGTGATTAGCATATGTTAAAACACCTAGCAATCCAATGTTCTTAGGGTTCTTCAAAGTGTCTTGTGTGTCAAGTTTCATTTTGTGGCAAAACTCTTTTTTCCATCCCTATGAATTGATTCACTATGTGTTGATTCGTATCATTTGGGTTCTTTGGTCTTGGTTTTTGTTGGACATGTAAATATGAATCGTTTCATGAATATTTTGATTCGTATCATGCTTGAATCGAATCACAATTTGTTGATTCGTATCATTTGAGTTCTCTGCTCCTGTGATTTGCCTTGATGAATCGTATCAATGTTCTTTGATTCGTATCAACCTTCATCTAAGTTACTTTGAATCAATTCATTTTCTTGCTTGAGCATTTTTGAAGCGTATTAATCTTCATCCGGAAACCACTTGATTTGATTCAAATGCTCCTTGAATCATATTGATCTTCATAGCTCCAAATTTATCCCTTTTCACTTCTCTGAATTGAATCATACTTAGTGTGATTCAAATCAAGTCGTTGTTTTTGCCACAAATATTGCACTTATCACTCCTGCCTATATATAGCTATACCCATACACCTTCCAACTTACTGAATCAATGCCAAATAACATTCTAGAGTCTTCAAACCTCTCTATCCACTTGTTCTTTAGTTTAAACATTTTTTCTAAGATTTTTTTGTGGATTTTGAGTCATAGATTGTTAGAATGCTATAAGAACTGTACATTGGTTTCTTTCAAGGAACTTGATTGAGGATCAAGGGTCTAAAGAAAAAGAGGGATTTCTTTCCACCTCCAAGGGGAATTGTGGGGGTCTTTCTAACCTCTCAAGTTCAAGGGGATCCAAGCTTCAAACATAGCAAATAAGAATTCAAGGTGAAGGAATTCCAAGGATTGCATGAGAGCTTGAGTTTCGAAGACTTAGAGAATTTCCAATTTCAAGAGTACCTGAAGATTGGTGGTATTGTGGTTGCTTATGATTGAAGATTAGGGTTATCGAGAGAATCTTTTGTAATCATAACAATTTGTAAACATTTTTCAACAATATTAGAAGTCTTTAATAGAGACGTTTTCTATCAAAAAGAGTGGAGGTACCCCGAAGCAAGGACGAAAGAGGGAACCACTGTAAATCCTAGTGTTCTTCTCTTCCATATCCTTTTAGATTTTTGCATTCATAATTGTATATGTTTTTTATGTTTGAAACAATCTTGATTTGTTTGTGATTACTTTTGTTCACTTAACCTAATCTCAATTACTTCAATGGAGATTCTTTCAAATTCATTTTTATCACAATTAAGCTTCAATTAAGTTTCAAACCATTGATTCATATACCTTGTGTTCATTAGTTGTTAGTGTGATTTATTGTTAATAGGTTTGATTTGAGATTGTTTAGTTTTGCAATTTGTATACTTGAATATTGATATTTGATTTGTTTAATAAGATTCAATATTTGAAAATCTCAATTCAACTTTGAATCTTAGTTCTTGTTCATTGTCTTAAATTTGTTACCATCGTGTCGCACAAATCTAATAAGTCATAAGTTTACAAATCCACGCTTTCACAAAACCTTTTCAAAAAGCCTTTTTCTCAAGTTTAAGGGGATCCAAACTTCGGACATAACAAAGAAGAATTCAAGGTCACACACAACTTAACTCACATTATGAAACAAGACAAAACACTGTAGAAGTGACAAGAAATATTATGTACCAGCAATATGTAACTTGTGATTTCATGTAAAAGAATAAATTAGGAACTAAATGAATCATTTTGAGTCATAAAAATTAAAAGAGAAGCAATTTAGTAGTGTCGTGCAATTATTGCGAAAACATTGTCGTACCATTTAGTATTTTCCTTAGGAAAATGAAAATAAAATACAATTTAGGGGCATCCATTAAATGATCAGAACTTCCATCATCACTACATTTATTCAGCCATAGAAGCATTAGAAACCACAAATGTGATTAGTAGCTAGACGTACAAGTATTAACACCTTTCCATTTTCCCAATGTGACATAATGACATTGTTTTATTCATTCCCTTTACCATTGATCTTATCTCATATAATGAAAAAGCTATGCTTATTCACAAACACTAATATGATTTTTATTTTTGAAGAAGGTAAATTAGACCACTTAAATTGACATTGAAGAGAATTGAATCTGAGACCTTGAGGAGGAGCATACTCCCAGATCTCGAGTCAATACCATCAGAACAATCTAAGTGGGTTAACACTAATATGATGTATCTAGTGATGTTGAGCATCTGGCCCTCCAGGTGACACTCTCTCTGGCTTTCCACCTAGCAATGCCCTCTTCCGCAGCCACTCACTATTTCTTACATCATTAATTACTTCACGCAACCCAAATTTGCTATTCATCACTTTGTCCTTTGTTGAGAACAACATAGGCACAAGTCTTGCCTCTGACCTCACTACAAGCAATGTTAAAACACAAATGAAGATAAGAAACTCTCTTGAATTCGTGGAAGTAACCATGATCTTACAATTCACTTAAATTTGTAAGCAAAACAAGTTACTAGCTTAATTATTTTTATCAATGAGTGAAGTAGCTTGGACTTTATATAAACACGTCGAGGATGAAATTAATTGTTCGAATGGGATGAATTCAATTTAAGGATTTTGTATTACAAAATTCCAATTGGAATGTCGTGTAAGCAGTCCAAATAACCTTTGTCTTATGCTCTTTTGGTTTCAAATTCAACTTGTCGCCATAGATGACAAATGTTGAATGATATGACACTTTTATGGATTTTACAAATTTGGGTGCTTTACTCTAATATAAGCCCACCCAACCTATTCACCTTAATTTGTCTTTGTTGTTAATTATATTAAGATAAGAAGTAACGACAAATAACCCTTTACATTTTGGTACATCTTTTGAAATCCATCAATAGTATTTCGAGTATGATCAATGTGCTATGTCATGAAAAGCTGTAATGCTTTTTCTCCACACTCACATCATTGCATTTTTTTAGCTCAAATGCCGTCGTTTACAATAGTGCTAATCAATTGGGTCATATCACAATATCTCTTTTAGCATTTGGTTTATACACGCGTTATTTGAGAAAGATTGATTTTAAAAGATGGACCAAAATGTAAAGCGTTATTTGTCGTTACTTCTCATATTAATCCAGTTAAGAACAATGACAAATTAGCACTGAACCAGCATCTCATAACTATTGGAAAAATTAAATTCCACACATATTAAAGATAAGTTCTGGTTAGAGTTTAAACGGAGGTACCCTCACTTTACAAATCGATTTTGTAAAATTGAGTTAGATCAAACCAAAATTATAAGATAATGTCACAATATATCAATTCGGATCAACCATAATTTATATATAAACACTAAACTCAATAATGTTGGACGTGGAGGATTACTTAAAAATTTACCTAACGAGAGTTTATAAAGAGAGACACATTCACCTTACAAAATGTTTTGTATGATTTAGTTAGTACTAATTCAAATTTCAAGACGAACAAAAGACAAAGAAGTCAAGTCTCCACTTGATTATTAAAAAAATCAATAAAATTGATATATAAATTTCATTAAGGAAATATAGTTAAGTTAAGAATATATATACAACATTAGACCAAATGGTTAGTCTCCTTTCAATCAATTTAACGAACAATTAATACAACAAGACCTTAAATCAATTTAACAAACAACTACTACAACAAGACTTAATAAAACCAAACACATATTATTTTTGAATTAGTTGTTATGTATTTATATCTAACTACCTCAAATAATAAACATTGAGCTATCCCAAACAAGTTTAATTGTCGAAAATTAACATAAATAGAAAAGTAAAAAATTACTACATGATAGATAGATTTATTTGTAATGGTTTGGTATTTCCCGTCGCAATAACAACTATAAAGAAAACTTTTTTAACAATTAAAATTATCAAGACAATAGTTATAAACATATTAAATGGACAATAAGTTTCTTGCAAATAACTAATTGTTTACGTTGAAGAAGACGTTATCATTCTATTTTGTAAACAATCAATTGTAGATAAAATTGACTTCTTAAAACGCATTTTGTCCGACTTTTTTAAAGCAATATTGTTGCTGCTAACTTATTAGAGGATAATACTTCATCTAGCGTACAACCTGTTATTACAAGTCACAAATAGGATATAGATGATAGAATTGAGTTAGTTACACCAAAATAAGCTTGTTCGAGTTAGTTATAACTTGTTCTCCAAGTTATCTAGCTTTCCATCACTTGTATATATAGGAACCATGTAATTAACTTTTAGTTAGATCATTCATTTAAAGGAAATGCTAACAAGTGTCCTTAAGGAACTTGTTAAGAAATCTCAAGTGAAAATTTTATCTTGGAAATGGTACATTCAAAACATTGGAACCTTAAAATGTAACTTTTTCTACATAAAACTTATAAATTATTTCTATTTTTAAATATATGAGACTTTGGTGATTTCTCTCTATTTTTGATCTTCTCATATGGTATCATGAGCCTTTCGTGAATTCGCTCACGCTTTCAAATTTTTCCTTTGTTTTATGTGGATTTTCGTAGAATCTTCTTGATTATTTGTTTAATTATGCAGTTTCTTCTCGATTCTTCTTTTTATCTACAAATTGCAGGTTTTTTTTGTTGTTGTTTGAGTTTCTTGCAATTTCTCATTCATCTTCATCGTCTACCTTGATGCTTTTTTCATCCTTTCATAGCGCGCAACAATACTGCTTTTACCGGTACATATAATTGTAGTACTGTAACAGATCCTTCACAAAGTACTACTTCATAGTACTATGTTTATCCTAGCAATGAACCGATTTCTCTTGCGCTTACACCACCTTTGTATTGAAGAAATTATCTTGCTTGAGCTCGAGCAATGCGTCATGCCTTAGGTGCTAAGGATAAGTTTGAGTTTGTTGATGGAAGCATTCTAGTTCCTACACTTCTTGATCCAAAATGACAAGTTTAGGAATGATGCAATAGTTTGATTTACTCTTGGATTGACCCATGTAGAATTGTTCATGAAATACCCTTTCTAATTGATTCCAATTATGAATTGAATGTGGTGCAAGGGTAGTGAACCAAGTAAATGCACTTTTGTCACATAATTTGAAGAAAAAAAATCATTCTCAAATTATCTTATTTGCTATGTTTCCAGTCTACATCAAATAACGTGCAATGTGTGTTGACAGTGGATTCACTGCCAGCAAACTCAGTAAATTTAGGGATTTTCCAACGCCTTGAAAGTTCAGTTTGTAAAACATATTCTAAAAGAGCAGAAACAAAGTTTGATCTATATAATCCTATATTTAGACCATTTGAGCCATGATAGTTTCGACCAAGTTGGCTATGTTATTAGGTGCCCCCAAGTTTTGTTGTTGAACATTTCTAACAACCTCAACTGCATCATTATTTCTATTCACCAAAATCACTTCTAGTTGAGCTTGAACAACTGGTTCGACAGGTTGAGGTTAAGGCACATGCTGCTGTCCTTGAACCACAGGTTCGACAATTTGTGAAGGTCTAAGACTTTGAACTTGTGGAATCTGTTGATGACCAGGTTGAACAGAGTTAAAGAAATCTGCTATTCTTCCCATTTGGGTGGCTAAGGCTTGGTAACTTTTGTTAGTGTTTTGAATGAAAGGAATAAAAATTGTACCAATTTGAATGAATGGTGGTACAAAAGCTCCCATCTTTGACTGTGTCATTGCAGTAGTAGTTGTGGAAACAGTTGCAGGAGCAGTTACTCCTATTTCTGTCGAAACTGGCAAAGCCATGGTTGCCCCCCATGGCAGTTGACACATTGGCACCCACTGTAGGGGCAGATGCCTGTGTGGATTGTGCTTGTGAAGAAGATTGTGATGATGCAAAAGTACCACTATCGGTGGGCTGAGCCATTTCTTTCAAGTTCTTACTGTTGGTCTATATGGCTAGGGGGGGGGGGGGGGGGGGGGGGGGGGGCG
>Ga0228711_1010824_pt1 | contig 11851 bp, 7 predicted proteins | sample MedpolnodulmetaG_2_FD_177996 | JGI IMG/M metagenome (GOLD analysis project Ga0228711, IMG submission 177996) | Root nodule microbial communities from Medicago polymorpha collected in Santa Monica, California, United States - brown nodules | ecosystem: Host-associated > Plants > Roots > Nodule...
AAAAAAAACTAAAACAAAATTGAACAAGAATAATTAACAAATGCCCATGAACTCAAATTAACCAAATAGACCAAAAATTATGTAAAAAATAGAACTTGATAAAAATCTGAATCTGACACAATATATAATTGAAAAGTACCCTTATATGATTAATTGACATTTACACCTGCACATGTTTTTATAAAGCTGTGTGTTTAATGCAAGTAAAAATTGATTTTGAATTAATTGATTTGTAAAATTGATTTGAATTAAATTGACTTGAATGCAATGTTTGTGTTTAAGATGCATTCACTTAAAATTAAATTGAACAACAAATTTGAGACTTGAATGCAAAAGCTACAAATAATTGCGTAATCAATTCTAGCGGCAAAAACAATTCAACCAATCAAACATGTCAGAATCAATTTAAAATGACTGTAATCACTTTTGCACAAAAATGAATCCAAACATGTACTAAACAAAAATTAGGTACCTTGAATAGGGTTGATGGTTGATGAGAGGTTGATGTTGATGTTTTCCTTTTGCTTTTTGTTCCTAGCAGCTCTTCTCTTCTTAGGACCTGAAGGCATGATTTGAAGAAAAGGTACAAACTTTGAACTCGAAAATGTTCAAAGAAGAAACAAAATGTTAATTGAAATGGTTTTGGCTCTATTGTGTTTTGAATATATGTATGATATGATACTAGGCGCGTGAAAAAGGTGAGATTTTGTTGTTTGTTTAGGTCATTTTCACCCTTTCAATTTCAAATATTCAAACTTTGGGACCTACCCAATACAACTTAAAGAGGTAGTAAAGGACCTACCCAAAAAAATTGAGGTTTCAATTAGCAATGTTAAGGGTCTGTTTGGTAAGGCATGCTTTTGATCTTATAGCTTATGTATAAGTTTATTTGACTAAAAAAAATTTGTTAGAAAACGGTCATTTTCTCACGAGTTTATAACTTATTTTTATGAGCTTATAGCGGTTTGGGATAAGCTAATTCAAATAGTTTATAGCTTATCATTTTTTTTTTATTTTAATTCTGCAATCTTAATTGAAAGAAAAAAAATTAATTAAAAAAAAATTATGTTATTTCATATTTATAAGTGATTTCAACCACTAATTTTACCAAACACCGCAAATTCAATCAGTTATTTTATTTGCTATCAGTTGTAAGATAGCTTATAAGTCATATGTTATAAGCACATCCACTATAAGTTAACTTATCAATTGTCGGTTATTTATTACCAAACAAAATCTAAATTTTTTGAGAAAAAAATTTGTGGTCCATTGTAATTTTACTTGACTCGAAGGATTGGTCTTAGTTCCATAGAGATATTCAATTCACACCAAACTTAAGAACCTAACCACGAGATAATTTTCAAATTTGGATATTGTTGAAAATATACAAAATGTGATTATAGGAAAGGGTTAAATTTGTTAAAATATTTTCCCTACGTGGAAACTTTTCAAATTTCTAATTAACTCATTTTAACCATTTTTCATCCTATTCAATTATTTTCATATTTTGGGGATAATAAATAGGGAAAATGATTTTGTTGTTTAATTTATAAAAAACACTTTCTATTTTTCATATTATAAAATAATTGTCCATTAATGAGATGGTATGAGAGTCCAGAAGTGATTAATTAACATAAAATTTAAAAACTAAATACATAAATATAAATAAATAAATTCCTTCAAAAAAAAATATTAACAAAAATCGGGAATTTTTAGACCGGGAAGCTTTCACTTCTCTCTAAAAACTCACCCTTAATTATTGTCTCTCTCCTTCATATATGTGGCTCTCCACCGCATCCGTCATGGAGGTTTATCCCCCCTCCACCATGGAGGTCGTTCCTCCCTCCTTTATGGAGGTTTGTCTCCTCCACGGAGGTCCTTTTCTAATCCACTATGGAGGGCTGTTTTTCCCTTTTACTCCATCTCCATCTCTACCCACCTCCACGGTGAGAAACCCACCACCATCCCAACTGCCACCAACACCCACGTGACCTTAACCATAACAGATTTGTTCTCGTCTGAGCGGCCTTCACTTGAACCTCCACCCATTTCCTCCACTGCTATGAAGGCCTTTGTGTCGTTATATCCAAATTTGTGTCGCCTACCACCAAAGCCTCCATGGTTAAGTTGCACTTTGATCTACTTTGTGTTGTTCATTTTATGCTTTAGTGTTTGTTTTCGATATTACATTCTATATGTGTTGTATTGTGTTTTGTGTTTTGTGTTCGTGTTTAGTTTATATTAAGTGTGTGTCAGAATTGAGTTTTGATGCTAGAATTCACATAAGGTGTGTAGTTTTTTTTTGAAGAAGTTAAATTAGCTCACCAAATTGACATCAGAGAGAATCGAACGTGAGACCTTGAGGAGGAGCACACTCTCATATCCTAAGTCAATACCAATAAGGTGTGTAGTTATTTATGAGGATGCTCCCCACTTCAACACATTTTTCTTTAATCAACATATTTTTTTCCATCATGATAATGTGAACAAATCTGAGACCAAGTTTAGTCAAAACGCATGTGATGAAACCAAAAAAAAAAAAAATATGTAATTGGATAGAAAAAAAAACTTTGGATTCTCACATCTCCTTTGTCAATATTAGAAGATGAAAGTTGTTGATAAATGGGTTGTTAAGTTATGAAATTTGGTTTAATTTCTCATATTTGTCTGCAAAGTTTATGTGCCTTACAAATCATACTCTAATAGGGTTTTTCTCTTGCACTGGATCTTCAACATTGTTGGAGAACGCCACTTCAATGTTTTTTTTGGTACAACGCCACTTCAATGTTAATATTCACTATATTATGAAATGTTAAGTTCTTGTTTACCGTAAAATAAAAATAAAAAAGACATAAATATTTTCACAAACTAAACTTGACCTTATATTTTAACATTGTGAATTTGTGAGAATTTAGAAATAATCAAATAGTTAATACAATTGAAAATTGAAATAGGTGGTTAATTGTGTCCGTAGATAACTAATCCACATATCAAGTATCGTAACTTTCCTTCAAAAAAAAAAGTATCGTAACTTATCATACATGTAACTTCATTTACCATTGACTTTAGGTAGGGTTAACAGTAATTTTCAAGACTTTACTTGTAGATTTTGAAGTTGAAGTAAATGTCACTAGTAGGGGGTTGAATAGTGACCCTTTTAAAAATTTCTCTGTTCTCTTTAAAAGTTAGACTCTCAAGACTTTACTTGGAGTAAATAGTAACACAATAAACAAATATGCAATACTAAAGTAAATGACGAGGAAAGTAAATAGTAGAGTTTAAGAGAGATCACACAAAGAAGTTATCTTGATTCACCCAATATGGGTTAGTCCAGTCCCCACAGCTTTTGTGAGATTATCCAATAGTTCTTGGGAGTTTCTTCCTCCTCTTTGCAATGTGCAAAACAATATGTATTCTTTAAGCCTCACCAGGCTTACACTAACACTCGAGCTCTTGAAGAGCTTGAGGCTATACAACTATGTATTCTCTTAGCCTCACCAGACTTACACAACTGATATTATTAGCTTTAACAAGCTTACATTATCACTCAAGATTTTACAGGCTTGAGGATATACAATCAATATGAGATTTGAAGTTTGGATCTAATTACAACTTTCAAGCTACTAAGAGATTGAGATATTGTAGTTTGTAATACTCTTAAAAAGATGATCCGAAAATATGATTGAGTACTGTAAGAGTATTTCTGATATTGAGATTGATTGATGAATTTTTTGCTTGTATGTAGGCTTGCGATTGTTTGTAAAATTCATGTTTTCTTTGTTGAGAGAAAGCTTCTATTCATAGTCAACCTTCATCCTTCAATATCTTGTAGTTGTTCATTCTTGTATGGACACCCTTGCTGTTGATAGGAATTGCAAAGTTGCCATTGTCCCATTCTTTTGTACGCTGAGCTTGAGCTTGTCAGCCTCGACCTCAACTTTTACACTAAGAGATTGAGCTTGTCTTTGTACAGGAGCGTGTATGAACAGTGAAAAGTACATGAACAGTGAAAAGTTTTTTCTCTTTACCACTCTTTTCTTGCTTGTTCTCCAAGATGCATTGCTGTAATTGTCTTTGCATTTCTTTGTCTCCAAGACACCATTAATTAAACATATTTGCATACTTGGTCACCAAGTCTTGTTACTTTATGTCTTTTTGCTTGCTTGCTCATCAGGATTCAAATTAGGGCTTTGTCATCATCTTTATCTTTAGTAAATGATTAGCACATGATTGAAAGATAATTTTCCCTTACATTAGCGCATGGCATATCTTGTGATGCCTTTTTGGATTAAATTATCCTTTCTTGATTAATAATGAATTATCATCATATTCTTCTTGAAAGCTTGAGCATAATCATCCAAGGATACATGGCTTTAACAATGTGTGAGAATTGGACTTTCCTATCCTTAATAAAATTCACTCAAGAGCACACATTAAAGAGATTTTTCCTTCAACAATCTCCCCCTTTTATGATTGATGACAAACTTCTTGAAATTAAAATTACATAAGGAGATTTAGAATAAAAACTCCCCCTTAATTTATGCATCATATTCATTTTGGGGCTCCCCCTCAAATTATGCATACAATTTAATATGATATGATTATAAGATGGAAAGATAAAAGCATAGAATCTTTCATTTCATTAATCATAATAATTCATGATTACAATTGATTCAGAAAGATTAGCATAAGCATAAAATTAAAATTTCAGAGGATCAATTTGCTACATACACCATGTTTAAGCTCAAAGAAAAGATCCTGGAAATTTCAAAAGAAGTTAAAACTAAGTACTACCTAGTTTTTCAAAAGATTAGACTAAACAACTGTTTATACAAGCACGAATTGCAGACTAATTGCAATTTTTTAGAAAGCAAGAAATAAAAAACATAAGCAGACTAAGCAGACATCAGATTTTTCAAGATATTTCTCCCCCTTTTGTTAGTAACCAAAAAGGAAGGGGGTGGTGAATCTCAACCTCAGGCTGGAGGTGGAGGTGGAGCAGGATCAGAAGACTCAGGAGCAGGATCAGGAACATGTGCCACTGGTAGGATGGGATATGCAATCTCGGGTAAAAAGGGAGGTGGCGGATTTGGAGCAACAGCGGGTAAGAATTCTCCCAACATTCAACTGTTCATAACAGCTTGTCTATTTCCATAACTAGCAACAGTTTGTTGCAAACCAACCATATTCAGAATCACATCATGACAATAGAGGAATAATCATAAAAAAATCAAAAAAATATTTTTTAAAAAAATTAAACTTTAATTATATCACATTGCAGATGAAAATTGTATTGCATCAACACCATGACAATAGATGAAAATTAAATTGCATTTTAGCAATACATGTAATTGTACATTCAAAGTCGAGTAAAAGTTACTTGGCAACATAGGCCTCTAATTCTCAAAATGCATTAAAAAGATAGTAAGTTGGCAACAGGCCCGGTCCTTGGGGGGTGCAAACAGCTCAATGGAGCTGGACCTCCCCAAGGTATGGGCCTCATAAAAAAATTATAGCCCAGTAAGCAAGTAATAAATATACATAGCGTGAGTTGCATTTAATGTTTGCTGAAGCAGCCTAGTGGTACAATAACAAGCAAGTAATCCTTAGGTCATGTGTTCAACACTCACATTTCATGTTTTATGATTTTCTTTTCCTTTTTTTCTTCTTTTCTTTTCCTTTTTGCTTCTTTAATTAATATTTTTAGGTATGAGAGGGCTTTGAATTAGACATTATTTTTTATGGATTTAAAGTTCATCTATCATCTCTTCAATTTAGCCAAATTCTCCTTAACATATTTGATTATATATTTACAAATGAGAACATAATATAATTTTAAATCCTTCTTATTTGTTAGAACACTTCTTCTACAAATGAAAATATAATATAATTTTTTTTCTTCTTATTTTGTTAGAACACTTCTTGTAATTTTTGGCTCATACTTATTGTATAAGATAGTTAAACTCTAACAACAAACATTATCATTTTTTTTATTTGAAAGAACAAACATTATAAACCTTTTATTTTTCGCTTTGTACAAACTAAGAAAAAATATAACCTAGAAGATTGATAAAGATATTCGCTTAAATTGTATTTTTATATTATTGATCTTTTATGTATTAGTTATAATAAACATCTTTTTTTAATCTTTACGGATCTTATTTTCAACTTAAATAGATAATTACTCTTTTAAAAAAAATTATGTTTTTATTTTATTAGAGGCCTATTTTTACATGAGAGTTGAGCCTCCAATTACCTAGGAACGACCCTGGTCGGCAACATAGGCCTCTATATCTCAAAATAAACCAAAATGCACCAAACAGATAGGAAGTTGGCAACATAAGCCTCTAATTCTCAACATGCACAAAAAATATAGTGAGTTAAACATAGGTCTCAAATTCACAAAATACATCAGTAGCTTCTAAAAAATCGGACAGTCTTCATTTGGATTTTCATTGGGATCTCCATCTTCATCTTCAATTACCTTTGAGAGGTTTATCTCCATCTTGCATTTTTTGAGATAACCCTTGGTGGCCAGATATGTTTTCGCTTTTTTCCTTATACATGAGTTGAAAAACTTTCTGGTTTACCATAGATTCAAGACCAAACTTTCAAATGAAAGAATAATAGTTCAACATAGAATCATGTTTATAAGCCTAATCATGTTTATAAATGCAAAAACTTACTGGTAGGGAAAAATAGAAACCATTATTCTTTCATTTGAAAGTATGGTCTTGAATCTTTTTGGTGCATTTTGAGAATTAGAGGCCTACATTGCCAAGTAACTTTTGCTCGACTTTGAATGTACAATTACATGTATTGTCAAAGTGCAATTTGAAGGTGAGAAAAACACAAGAAGGGGGTTGAATTGTGTTTTCTTTTTCTTGTTTTTAAAACTAAGTCCAGTGTTCAGAGTCTGGTAGAGTTCAGAGTCTTGAACAAAGTTCAGAGTTTTATGCAGCTGATAAAGTAAAGAGATAGAGAGAAGAGAAAGACACAACAATTATACATGTTCCTTCCACAATTCAGAAGTAGTCCTGTCCCCCTTGCACTTCCAACGAGAGTTCACTAAAATCAATATCTGATTACAAACGCTCAAGCACAAAAGCAAGAGACTTCAAACTATTCAAGCACAAAAGGAAGAGGTTTCATATTCTCAAGCACAAACGCAAGAGTCTTCCTATGCTCAAGCACAAAAGCAAGAGACTTCTAAACAAACACAATTACACAGAAATATGTTTGAGATTGAACACTTGATATACAATCAGTGGTGTTCACAATACAAACCAGATACAGAATCTTAAGACTCTAGAATTTCTAAGATATGAAAGTTGTTAAGAAATTCTAAGTGAACTTTGATGTGAAACAATTTCAGCTGAGTTTTTGCATTTGTAAAATTGTTGTGAGTCTCTTGCAATCTTCAAGTCTTCACTTATTTATATAGAGGTGTAAAAGATACGTTGAGGATTGCCAGCACATCAAAAGAGTCGTTGTTGAAGCTTGATAATCACCAATGATCTGTTGCTTGATTTGGTTATTGTCCTATGAAGGAACAATTTCAAATTCATTCCATGAATAGAGAGTTACCAACGTAGTCACAACTGCTATCTTGTACTACTGCAGACATGAGGAGTGGAATGGTGGAGTAGTGGTTGTACAATTGTACTATGTTCTTTTCATGCGCTCTTCAGTGGATAATCATCCAATGCCTTCAAATTCCTCTGAAATAGTCGTTGCTCCAGACTTCCATTCCTTCTGCAATCATACGCATTCAGAATAACAACATTTAACTAACTTCAACTTCCAGTCTTCACACTATGATGAACTGCAGCTTCTGATGGTTCATCAGTCTCTCTAATGACGTCAGCTTCTGGTAGACAACTTCTGATAGTCTTCAGACGCTCTTTGTCTTCAGACTCTGTCTTGAATCTTGCAACACAAGCTTCCTTTTAGTAAGTTTCATTACTCTCATTTGTTCTTCGAGAACTTATACTTGAATTAAAGACATATAACTTTTTGTCTATGGTCCTGCACACTTAAACAAATATTAGCATATCTAATTGACATTTTTAATACCTTGTTATCATCAAAACTCAAAGTGGTATTGTTACACATTTTGTTCCAACACAATTTAATTTTCATCTACTTTGTTAATTTTCATATATTGTCATGGTGTTAATGCAATACAATTTCCATCTGCAATGTGATATAATTAAAGTTTAATTTTTTTGATTTTTTTATGATTATTCTCAATAAAAATAATGAACAAAACAATAATAAAACATAAAAATTTCATTGAATGTTTTTTGAAAAATAAAAAATAAAATTTAGGGACCATTGCCAAAGTTCAGGGACTAATACCAAAAAATGCTGAAAGTGCAGAGACTAATGCTATTTTTAAGCTAAAAGATAATGAATAAAATAACAATTAAAAAGTTGATTTTTTTGTCCTTTAGTGTGCCATGTGGCGTGCCATGATTGGTCCACGTGGCACATCGTTAGTTTTAGTTTTTTTTTAACAGATACTTAACAGAAGGACTAAAGCCAAATTTTTTATAAAACGCAGGGATCAATACCAAACAAAAAAAGTGCAGAGACGAAAGTCAAAATTAGATGAAAGTGTCGGAACTAAACATACATTTAAGCCAAAAAAAAAAACCTAAATAAAAACTTTTGACAAAAGAAAAGTAAATGGGACACTCGTTGCAAAAGTATTTACACACACAATACGTATATAAAAAATAAAAAATTTTGAGGTTAAATTATAGAGTTTAACTTATGTCATGGGTCAATAATTTGAATGATCTTTGCTTTTTCTTTTTTGTTTTTTAACTTTAAATTATCAAGATTCTTTATCTCTAAGAATCAAAGGCTTAGCGCACACACAAGTTATAGAGTTTTTGTTAAAAAAGGATGTTATACAGAGTTAATACATATTTTAATAATTATAAAATACAATAGAGTTTGTGGAGCATCTGAGATGGCTGGTCATGTGTTTCTATCATGTCCCTCTCTTGTTTCTCTTTGGAGTCTTCTTAAATTGTGGATTGGTGTGGCATATGTCGATCCTGATCATTTACATGACCATTTTGTTCGATTCGTTCATTCTTCAGGTGGTTTACTAGCGCGTCGCTCATGTATGCAGTTTCTTTGGCTTTGTTGTGTTTGAGTTTTATGGATTGAGCGCAGTGACAAATCCAATAATGTTGACTTGCGGGGGCAAGATTTTATACAATAAATATTTATTGAAAATTTTTAGCAATGCAAAAGTGATAGAATAATAATATCATTATCATTGAGCAAAAAACTTGAGATTATAAACACTATCCTGTTATATATTAGAAAAATCAAAACTCCTTAATATTTAAAAATTAAAATTGTTTTTTACTTGTCTTTATATTTAAAAAGTATTGTATAAATTATTCAAAATTTCATTTCAAATGCATTTGATTTTATAAAATTCATGAGCGAAACTCTTTTTTTATGCTATAAATTTTTATTTAATGGGAGCAATCTATTAATTTAAGAGGAGGACAATCATTAAAATATCAAAGACTTAACAAATATAACTGGAATATTAGTGGGGGCAGTTGCCCCCAATTTACTTAACATGGATCCACGAATGACTGAGCGTAAAAATAGATTATTCAAGAACAAGAAAAACTCCGCTCACCAGCTATTAGATAAAGTTAAATTACATTCTTATTGGTGGATGAAGGCTTATGATACATATATTGGTTTAAACTTTAATATGTGGTGGTCAAATCCGTTTGTGTGTATTTGTATATGCTAATTCTATTTTGTTTCCTGTGATTTCGATTGCTATGTATGTAAATTTTGAGATCCTTGTTGACACATCTTATGCTTATAAGAACTCTTTATTGATGTTAATATATTTCATTTTTGCTTGTTAAAAAAAATTATAAAATACAAAAGCAAATATATGTCAAAAAATTAAATATAAACATTATTATTTATGACGGTCAAAAGAATATTAATTTTATAAATTATTATAATATTCATTTTTAAGAAGTAGAAAACAAAATATTAATTAAATATAAACATTATTATTTATGACGGTCAAAAGAATATTAATTTTATAAATTATTATAATATTCATTTTTAAGAAGTAGAAAACAAAATATTAAATTGATTCTTTGATATTATCTTTGTAACGATTCTTCAAAGAAAAAAGATCATGTGAAAAAATTATTAAGTTGGTTCTTTGATATTGGTATAATAAGAAAATAAAGTCTCATAGGTTCTAACTCAACAGACAAAAATGTCGAATTTGTTAGACCGGACGTAATGACCAAGGTTCGAACCCCGGTAACTCCACTTTATGTATGTGAGTTTATGATGACTTTGCTATCTCGTCTATCTACCAAAAAAATAAAAATTATAAGAAAATAAATATCAATGTTTCATCGTTATGGTAAACGACTTATAATTTCGCTAAAAAAAAAACGACTTATAATTTAGGATAATAATTTTTTTAGACAGAGGAAATACATTTTTAGGAACAATACGTCAAAGCTAGAAATTTTGTGATAAACCTAGGTCAAAATAATAAATAAATATATCAATTTCTATATATATATATATATATATATATATATATATATATATATATATATTTTAATTCTTTAAAATATGTCCTCCAGAGCACTAATTATCATTTTGGGTAATAGTCATTTTGATATTTTGATATCAACATGTGTAACGAGTAGCATTAATAATCTCTAAATATATTTTAAAATGGTATTTGATTGTGCACTATCTTAATCAAAATAGCTATTTATGTTAAAATATTTTGTTAATATTGTCACATTAGTTCCTTAATATATTTACTTATTGTCATATTACTCGTTATAAGTACTTACCTACTTAGTGTCATATATATAAAAAAGTTAAGGTCAACATTGATAGATTATTTTAATGTCAGAAACTATTTTGATTAACGAAATATGAGAAGATATTATTTTGGAATTTTGATACATTGATGGATTGTTGTGACTACTCATTCACATTCAGAAGCCAAAATGACTATTTTCTGATCATTTTTTCTTGATAATAATAATATAATAGTCCTTGGTCAAAAAATAATTATATAATAATAGTCCTCTAAAAAAAATATATTAATATTAATAATAGTCCCTCAAAAAATAATTAATAATAGTAATAATAATTAAAAAAGAATATGAAAGAACATAACACACACATTCAGCTTCACCCAGCTTCCAAATTTCCCTCCTTTCTCCTCTCACTCTCTCTGTCCGAACCAATTTACCAATCTGCCATGGCATTTTCCTTACCCAACTTCTCATTTCATGTTTCTCTGCTTCAAAAAGGTACCTTTTTTACCCTTCTCCTTCTTACCCATTTTCTGTATTTCTCACACTCACTCACTCACTCATAGTCACAGGGTTTTGTTTTTGTTTGTGCTAAAACCTTTCAGTATTTAGAGCTTTTTATGCACATTTGATTTTCAATATGTTAGTAGTTCTCATTTGATTGGTTTGGTTATCTTTATTTGCTCAATGTTGTTGCTAGACCATGCAAATTTTTTGGCTAAAGATTTTTTTTTTTTTTTTTTTTTTTGGTTTTTTTTTTGATTAGTTAAGTGATGATGGTGGTGGGGGCAGGGTTTTAAATAGCCGTTGTGATAATGATTGCGGTCAAATCGGGTTTTAAATAGGGTTTTAAGTGATGGTCGCGCATCTCTAAGATTGTGGAGAATTGTGATCAATTGCGACCGATGTAGCCTAATTGCAGCCGCATTGTGGTTTCAGCAACCTTAAAAAACTTTAAGTCGTGGTCAAATAGTTTTAAGTTTTTTTTTTTTTTTTTG
>Ga0228711_1010826_pt1 | contig 11851 bp, 3 predicted proteins | sample MedpolnodulmetaG_2_FD_177996 | JGI IMG/M metagenome (GOLD analysis project Ga0228711, IMG submission 177996) | Root nodule microbial communities from Medicago polymorpha collected in Santa Monica, California, United States - brown nodules | ecosystem: Host-associated > Plants > Roots > Nodule...
TTTGTTTTTGTAATTTCGTCGTCTCTGAACGACTTTGTTTGTTTTGATTTCCCGTCTTTGTGCGGTGTGTTTTTGATTTCCCGTCTTAGTGCGGTGTTTATTTGATTCAGGTTGAAAGATTAGCTTTAAGCAAGTGCAGATCCGATCAATGACAATGACTTTGGCGTCGTCAACGTTGCAAATCCGAAGACATGAGTATTTCGGAGACATGAATATAGTCATATTGGTCATATTTGTAGGCATATGTACTTTGCCGTTTTATGCTATTAACATGGATGTTTTGAGTTTGTTCACAGATTTATCCTTTTTGTTTTTAGCGAATTTGGATTTATATTGTATCAATGTACTCCATCAATTTAAATGAATGAATATCGTTTACTTTTGTCAAAAAAAGAATAGTGTTATAAAATAGACATTGGTCGATAATGTGTGAGTATATAAAGTTGTTGAGTCACTTGTAGAAATGTATTACAAAGGTCTTATGAATTATGACATAGGAAAAAATGAAAACCCTAGAGAGAGATATGTTCCCCCTTCTCTCTTCCCATCTTTCCCTATAGGCTTCCACACCTGTTATGCATTTATCTAGAGTCCTTCTCCTATGTGGAATTTTTCGCCCCCCGTCAATGAGGGTGTATGCTTTGTTACCCAGTGCTATCCTATTGTGCAAAAACATAAGCAAGAATAATCAGTTTAATAAGTAATAAAGTGATAAAAAAAAAATCGTTTATACGACGGATTGATTTAGTTAAAAATTTATTAATTAGAATAAAGTTCAGATGCTCAGTAATTAAGACCAAAACGGGTTTAAAGATGATATATTAAGGGTGGTAAGGTTGTACAACCTTGTAATAAAATAGTTTGGTGTTAGCTATAGTCATATGGTTTTATATCACTTGAGCACAAAGTAAATTTTGCATTGTCCCTTTCAGCCACTTATAACACAAATTCTCTTAAAGAGTCTCTTATTTCTACGTTCTCATTAAGCTCTCTTTAGTTTGGTTTAGAATATGATTCAGATTACTCTATGATTTTAAGTTTTATGTCTAAATACGAAAGATAAATAATGTACGCATCTTTAGTCTACCATATTACCTTCTTTAGTTTCATTTAATAAACTTTCTCAATATTTAGCAAACTACTAAACTAGTTAATATGAAATGAGAGAAATGAGTATAATTCTTATTGATTCTGAATGAGGAGTGCATTTAATATTTATATATAAGGCTATTGTACTACTAATATGTATTAATATTGTAGTACACTAAAATAACGTGTACTACAAGTTATACTACTAAATTTTCTCTTGGTGTAATATCCTCCCACAAGTTGGAGGTTGGTAAATGTCTATCATCCCCAACTTGGATAGCAAATTGCTTAATGGTTGAGGAAGTAATGCTTTAGTGAAGAAATCTGCAACTTGGTCTTTTGATGAAACCGGTAACAACTTGAGAATATTTGCCTGAAGCTTTTCCCTTGCAATGTGACAATCTATCTCTAAATGTTTGGTTAAGAATTATAGACATTATTTATAGCTTTAATGTGATACAATTTTTATCTAAAAAAGATATTTACAACTTAGATATTTTCGCCATACGTAGTTAATTTGATCAATAAATTCCATATCCCACCTTAAACGTCTAACATATATTTCTTTTCCCGTAATAAACAGAGTTCTAGATATTTTTGTTAGCTTTCAAATGGTATAAAGAACATCTTATTCGAACAAGTATAGTGTGTTGTATGTTTTGCAACAACTTAACTAATTAAGGAATCATTTACCGTCAAGAAATGTTAAAATTAGATCTTCATATATTCATGAGATTTACAGCTATAACTATTAGCTTTTAAATGACATTTTTTTATGTTAAACGACATTTGTAACTCAAAATGTGACTCCATGTTTACATTGTGTTCAAATTCATCTTCAAGCATATGAATTTTACATTTGTTCACACATCATCCCTTCTAGGGCTCGTGCCAAATTTTCGTGGTCTCCAAATTGATTACATGCCCCCACTAGAAATACCTCCTCAAGTTAAAAAATATATATTGGGTACAACTAATGGAGCCTTTTTTACACTCCATGTGTCATGCTTTGTTATGCTTTATTTTAAGGTTTTTGCTATTGTGAGTGATTCAATGTTAACATGCTTTCATAAATTTTGATATATGGGATGTGATATGATGTGTATTTTTTTTTATCAAACCAAACTCTCCAATAGTAAAGCCATGTCAAGACCAAACTTTGTAGAAGAATTTGCCACTTAATTGGTTTCATAATGAGTATTTCAAACCTTGTAGCATATCAACTGATAAGAGTTAAAATAGTCTTACACAATCCCCTCACAAGAAGCATGACCACTAACACTAGTCATGATCCCATCACCATTGAATTTAACTCAACCCTTCCCAGGAACCTCAAAGAAATCCATTGCTCATTGGTAGAATAAGACTTGCCAGAACCAAGATTCTTCCACAAATCAATTGGAAAAAAAATGGAAACTCCCTATAGAGAAAATTTCACCAACTAAATTCAAGGAATGAGAGAAAACATAACATTTTGAGCCCACAAAATAGTATTAAAAACTACCACAAGTGATTCTCTAAGCTGACATATGAGCTTAACAGGTTCTCCTTCAACAACGAATTTAAATGTTGAGGTAAAAAAAGCTATAGGCATATTATCACTAGTAATCCAAAACCATAAAAAAAAACCGAAAATTGCACAAAATCCAATAGACATGTGTTTGTATGTCTTTTTGTGAAAAACGTTCGCATCAGATTGAATTTTGAATTGATCTTCCTTGTGACCATTACTTTTACTTAACTTAGCACCTCTTGGCTTAGCCACCCTAAAAATGACTAAGGCATATTTTTGTTCACTTATGTTTTCTGCCTAACAATTAAGTAATGAAACATGTCCCCATTCATTTCCATCCTTGATTTTGATCACATTCTTTGAAGGCTTCTTCCTTCCTAGCACATGCTTCAAAACCTGCATAATTTACATTCAACTCACACAACCAAATGTCGATCAAATTCAAATCACAAATAAAAAAATAACAAAAATTCAATCAAGACAAATCAAACAAAAACTTGTAAACTCAAGCATCATACAAAGCCAGAATACATCTAGTTGTAATTGTGCATCTCGCCCATGCTTACCACCACAATTATCAACAGGTAAATTTTCAGTTGCATCAAGCTTCCTCCAAATGCCTATCGTTGTTTGTTCTTCTGTTGGAGTACAAAGACCGCCTCACAAATAACAATATCATATATTATATCTAGTGAGGTCAACAATTTTATGGCAAAAAACCGTGACAGTGAAACAAATATTTATTTGTTTCACTGTTGGAGTTTTTTGCCATAAAGTTCCTAACCTCACTCAACCAATTGTTGGAAAGATGTAGGTAACTTATCATTAGTACAAAGTTCAATATGATGGGCTTTATATTATGTGCACTTTCGTGCGATTGGTATGACCATTTTCGTCGTAACTGAGGTAGGATTGAGAATCAGACATGTACGGTCTAAACACTGGCCATCCAAACAAAACAAACAAGTCTAAAAGTTGACCCACTTTGGATTGTTTGTATCCACATCATCCTTATTGGGAATGAATTTAGATTGAGAGTAAAGGCTTAAGAATGTAATAAGAAAATTGGGATTAGAAGAAGAGATTTGAAAAGGTTGCATAAAATTATTTGTTATTGGTCTGACTTATTTTTCTCCTAATAATTTGGCAGAATGTGGTGTGTATTACTTTTAACCTGGTCTTTGATTTTGGAAATGAGAAAAGAGCGCTGATTTGAATAATTCAATAATGGAATGGTAAATTGCTTTTACTTATAGAAAAAAATAATGGATGGTAGTAGAGTTTCCATTTAATACGCTGAGTTAGTGGGTTTGAAGAATTTTTTTTGTTTTGTTTTATATAATAGATAGATTTTTGGTGAGTTGGGTTCCAAAAATAGATTTATACCATATTGGATTTTGTAATTGGTGAGAAAGTGTGAGAAAATATGCACAAGAAAAATAAGAGATCGAGGCTAGTATAATTTAAGCTCATTGTTACATTACATATAAGTAAACTGCAACTCTATATGGTTTAGATGGAGCGAAATAAAAGTAACTAGCAACTAATGTAATTGAAAAAAAAATATAGTTACTAAATAGTATAACATAACATTAGAGTAATAAATTGTGCAAGAATTGAACGATATTCATTAAAACAACAAAGAAACTACGAGAAGCACTACATGTAGTTAGAGAGTTAGACAATTAACAAAGACATTAATATAAACTGAAAATGTACAAAATAACCTAAACTTCTCATAATGATGAAACTCTATATTATTTCTCTCTCACCATTTTGTTTGGAACTCAATGACCAAATGTATCTTCTATCAAATCTCTTGGATCTTTTGGTCAGTCTATAATAGATGTATATAGAAATGATATCAATCAAAGCTTTGATTTCTTCTTAATATATGGAATAAAAGACTTGGAATGATAAATGACTTTTTGTGCCATCTTATTGTCTCTAACATGTTAAAGATCCCTAAACTTAGTTGTGTATACTTAACCTCACGTTGGATCCCAGTTTGCTTCAAAAGGGATACATAACCTCACCTAAAAGTAAGAGGGATACTTTTAATTGCTTATAGTTCATTTAGTACACTGAAAGACTTTTGAAACTTCAAATCTCTTTCTTCTCTCTCCATTTTCGACTTGTATTGATAAGTCTTTCTTTTCTACATCTTATTTTTTTCCCTTCGATTTCGAGTGGTATTCGTACCATAATTGAATGGTATTCGTATTGTATTGAGGGTATTTATTCTCCAATGATTATCTACAGTGCAGTAGATAATTGTACAGTTTGAATTTGGTTGTTTTATTCTGGAGACGGCGAAGTGGTTGATAGTCTGTCTTGCAAGAACATGAACCTCCATGAATATTGGATTGTAACATATTAAAAATATGCAAGTTAGGGTTTAGAAGAGGATATTGGGTTTGGAGAGGGGAAACCGTTGATTAGATTAAGAAGAGGATATTAGGTTTGAAAATGGTAAGCTAAGGATTAGAAGGGAATGGATTTGGAGAAGGGGTGGAAAAATTACGCACCCTGATAAATTATGCAACATGAGATAGGATGAGAAAGAGGGAGATAAAATGAGAAGAGGTCCGCATTAGATTTTAGTCGATGTGGCAATTTCTTGTGGACGTGGACAAAAAGATGGAGTTAAGATCCTCTCCATTTGCTAAAATTAAATGGACAATGTCATTTAAAGAGAGATAAATACATAAAAGTATGTAGTGAGTCCTACCACTAAATGAGTCTCATTACTATTAATTATTTTCAAATTTATTTGCGTATTTATCTCTCCAAATGGAAGAAATAGAGATACTAATAAATGATGAGGATCTTGACTCAAAAATATAGTTTGACGGTCAGAATTAATAAATATAATAGATTTTATTAATGAAATGAGATGATAATAACCTGATAAATTTTTGGTTAATGCAATTCAAATTTGAAACATGCTTCGCGCACTGTTTTATATGATAATCACTTTTAATTTTACCTCATGACTATTTTTTCCTAATATTTATTTATTTTTCTGACTAAATATTTAATTTTATTAGATTTCTTCATTAGAATCTTCTATTGGTCAAATAATTTTTTTAAGACTTCATACAAAATAATAATACTATCAATATGTAGCAACTTTTTTGAATATGTGGTATAAAGATGATAAATGTGAGCCTTTTTAATTACAAGTCTGTGTGCTATGAAACGTTATTCAGTATGTATATATATATACCTACCAACACAACAAGTCTTTATCATATTACTAATGAAACCACCCACTAAAAAATTACAAAACAACAAAGGTATGTCACTTGAGAAATTAGGTCAAGATGACACAAGTGCTTTTCCAGACAACATTGGTCCTGACCTTCAAAACCAATTTCAGCCTTCTATTGACATCAATCAACCAATCAAAATTGAACCACAAGATCAAACTAATTTTGAGGTAAATCCACTTCTTATTTATTCTCTTTTATGAATTTGATAGGTTGGTGTTAATTGCAATAATTTTCTTGAGCTTATTTTATAGAGTTATTATTAACAATTTGAATATATTTTAATATTTAATTTTTTTTCTTCATGTTTTTGGTTGTACATTCAAAGGTGAAACCACCAGAATCGAGACCTGACAACTCAAAAAATTCTCTAGAATCTACAACTTCTTCATCATCCAAATTGAGCTCTAATCTTTATGCCAAAGATAGAACACCATCATGGTTTGCCACAGGATGTTCTCGTTGCCTTTCCTATGTGGTGGTTCATGAAACTGACCCTAGCTGTCCAAAATGCAAAAACCGTGTCAACAAAATAATGAAAAGTTGAATGCTAAATGCACTTTGTTAAATGAATGTACTTTTTTCATTCAAATGGTAGCTTTTATGGTAGTAACTTGAATATCTTAATAAATATCAGTTCATTAGACTGAAGAATAATGATGATGAATTTTAATCCCTCAAAAAAAAAAAATGATGATGAATTTTAATGTTTTTTTTTCGGGTAATAAGTTATTTATATTTGCGGTAAGAAGTAATGAATTATTACAATTAAAAAGGTTATGATTTATTACAACTCATATATCTTCTATTATTTTAAAATTATAGTTCCAACATCATGTTGCACAAATTAGAAGAATGTCTTCCTTACTGATCTTGAAAAACAAGTTACTGATATTAAGGATAATAATCATAATCATAATTAAAATAATAATGTAAGAAACAAAGTAACAATAGTGTTATAAAATAGACACCGGTCGATAATATCAGTTTATAAAGTTGTTGAATCACTTGTAATATACCTTAAAAATGTATTATAAAGGTCTTATGACATAGGAAAAAAAATGAAAACCCTAGAGAATTAATGTTCCCCCTTCTCTCTTCCATCTTTCCATTTGTGCATCCACACCTTAATAGGCAACTACCCTTCATTTATCTAGGGTCCTCCTTTATGGAATTTTTCTCCCCCCATGAATGAGGGTATAAGCAAAAATAATCAATCTAATAAGTAATTAATAAAGTGATAAAAGAAAATCGTTCATACGAGTATTAATTTGGTTAAAACTGTATGCTATCTTTTGCCCATTTCATTAGTTATTGAGAGAAATAAAAAGGTAAAATCTTCATTGATTGGAACAAGTTCACATGGTCTACTATTAATTGCAAAACGGATTTAAAGATGATATATATAATAAGGGTGGTTAGATTGTGCACGTCTTGTAATAAAATAGTTTGGTGTTAGCTAATCATGAGGTTCTATATCACTTAATATATCATATGACAATATCTAGCTCAAAATAAACGAGTTATAATAATGAGGTCAATATAATTGTACAAGCATATTTGGACATAATACACAAACTAAGGCAAAACCTAAGTTAAAACCTCAGATGAGTTAATCAATGAGGATATATAATAATGTTGATTGGGAGACAAAAGAAGGCTGAAGGGATTGAAAAAGTTGATTTCAGCACCATGTGGATCTTCAGTTGTGGCATTCAAAAAACGTATTATGTGTGTTTTAAAAGCTTAGAAGGCCATACGTAAATAAGATAAAACAAAGATAGTCACAATAGCAAAAACCTCAGAATAAATCTTAACACATTCATCTAGAGGCTTCAAGAGAGGGTGTACGTACGAGACTATGAGAGCCAACGGTGAAGGGGAGAACAAAGCATGATTCATGATGGAGAGTAAAAAAGCTCCATAAGTTGTATCCGAGAGATCTTTTGAATTAATGATCGAGGCACCACTTGATGCCATTTGCGTATTTTTCGAGTCTACAACATTATGAGCAGCCGTGAATAAACATTTTCTGGGTTTGACAGTTCTAAGATCTGAGACATACCATTTTCAAAATCTCAAACCTCAAATATGACATTTATTGGGTTTGACAGTTGTAAGGGTTAATGGTGTTGATGTTGTGTACCGTTGATTTTGAGAGAGAGAGATGGTGATAAATTTGACATGTGGATTGAAGGAGATTGTTGTTGGGGTTGTTGGGAGATTGGTGAAGGAGATGAGATAGGAGGAAGAAGAAGGTGAAACACATCGGAGCTTAACAGCGACGGCGGTGTCATGAGTAGTGGACCAAGAATGGAACGGCGATGAGAAAACTGGTTGTGGTGGTGTCCAAGGAAGGAAAAAGGAAGAAGAAGGGTAGACTTTGTATTTTCTCAATTGTCTTTAGTCATTAAGGACTTTTTCTTCCTTTCATATGAGTTTGTTATGAGTCATAAAAGTATTAGTGAGATTAGGAAACTTAAGACTAAAAGCTAGAGACCTATTTAAGCCATAAAAGTATTCTATTTACTATTTTATGCTTTTTATAATATTACTTAAATTATAAGTTTTTTTTAAAGAACTTAAATTATTAGTTAAAGGGTTAAGTGTTCAAACAGACCTGTAATATATGCAAAGTCCGAAAAATGACCTTGTAAAAATAAAAACACATATTCTAACCCTGTAATTTGATATTCTTTCTATTTTTGATCTTCTAATATATGTGATGTTAAGAAAGGCGGTATAGAGGTTGATTTTTTATTTTTATTTTATGATTTTTTGCAGGCATGTTTAGAACTTTAAAATACGGTTTTCCAAAAAAAAAAAATCCACAAAAGAATGATTAATTATGAATTTTCATTCCGCATGATTAAAAATTTCTTAATCAATTTATAATTAATTCATCCCTCATTTAAAAACTCTAAAATTTCATTGTGAAGATTCTTATGATGTTATAATAATGCCTAAGTAATTAGGGAACACAATTTGACACGTGACTACATGCTTATTCAGAACAAAATTGCAATCTTGCACGTTTTACTTAAAAAAATCAAAATAAATTGAGGGTTATTTGAAATGTTATAAAATTTTGCAGATCCTTTCTATGTATATTATAGATGTCTCTACGATCAATCATCTCGAAATTTGATTTTTAGGTCAAAATTTCCATTGTTTCCTTTTTAGGTCAAAATTCATAATTAATCGGTCTCTTGTCAGAAAATTATAATTTTTTGCGAAAAGTCGTATTTTAAATCTAAACATGTCTGCAAAAAATCATGAAAAAATTCAATTTCTAAGACATTTTTTCTGGACTTCGTGTATATTAGAGGTCAAAAATAGATAGAATCTTAAATTACAGGATTAGAATATGTGTTTTTACTTTTACAAGGTTATTTTTCAGACTATGCGTATATTACGGGGTCAATTTGAACAATTATCTATAACAATGTATAAAGAAAATATGAGATTTTGGGTTAGATAATTTATTATTCTAATTAAACCCTAGCAAAAAATTTCTATAATAATGTTATATTGTTGATGTCACTGAAAAAATAAAATTTTATATTATATTCGTTATATTTTGTAAATTTAAAAGATAAGTATGTTGTTACAATTTGAAATCACAAACATTTGTACCTATAATTTTAATCAAAATCTAACCAATTTCATAAAAAACATTGTTCATAATTTACACTCGTTAGAGAAATAAAAAAACGCGAACAGACACGTAGTACCCTTATGAACACTCGTCTATACTATATTTAAAGAAAATGTGTCATTTTGGACTAACATTTTCTCTTTCCATCTATACCCTTAAGCATATTTGACTATAAGATTGTTATTTTGTTGATGATTCAAAAAGATAATAATTTATATTATATTTGATATATCTTTTTGAAAGATATTATATTTGTTATATTGTTGGTATTATTGAAAAAATAAGTATAATTTGTTACAATATGAAAATGTAAAATATCTGCTTTTGCTATATCTATAATTTTAATCAAAATCAATATAATTTTAATCAAAATTTCATAAAAGTTATTGTTTGTAATTTGTACGCATTAGTGAAATAAGAAGACGGAACAGACGGGCACAAAGTGCCCTTCTAAGCGCTAGCATATAAAGGGAATACATGATGTTGACCTGACTTTTTCACTTCTGATTATACTCTGAAACAAATTTGTCTATAAAAATATTATATTGGTGGTGTCATTAAAAAAATAGGGTTAACTATGTTTTTGTCCCTATAAATATGTCAACTTTTCGTTTTAGTCCCTCTAAAAAATTTCTTCAACTTTTAGTCCCTCAAAAGTTTCTCATCTTCACTTTTGGTCCTTTCTTTAAAGTAAACTCGTATGTAGAATTCATATTTTTTTAATAAAATTTTGCAGAAAAATTTATAATATTATAAGAATATCTATAAAAAAAATAGAATTTTTTATCAAAACATGAATTAAATGTGAATTTTTATATTTTTGGCTGTTAAAAATTCATATTTAATTTATGTTTGGTTAAAAAATTCTAATTTTTTTAGGAGATATTTTTACAAATTTCTGCACAATTTCATTAAAAAAAGATACAAAAATTAACTTTAAAGTAGAGACCAAAAGTAGTGATTGAAAATTTCATAGGAACTAAAAGTTGAAGGAAAATTTTAGAGAGACTAAAACAAAGAGTTTGTATATTTATAGGGACAAAAAACATATTTAACCAAAAAAAAAAAATTATATTATATTTGTTATATTGTTACTGTCATTGAAAAAGAATAATATAGTTTGTTACAATATGAAAGTATAAAAAATCTATACTTATAAATTTCGTCTGATTTTGATTATCTTTAAAAAAAATTGATTTCGATTAAAATCATTTGAATTAAAATATATGTATAAATATTTTGCACTTTCATATGTAACAAACTATATTTATCTTTTCACTACAAAAAACTATATTTATCTTTTTTTAAGGACACCAACAATACAATCTTTTTAAAAGACTTTAACTTTTATCTTTTTTTAAGGACACCAACAATACAATCTTTTTAAAAGACTTTAATTATATTGCATTATTATAGGCCAAAGTTGTTTAAAAGTATAACACCCTAATATTGCTTTTATATATAGCATAAAACCATTAAGAGTAGATTATCAAAAGTCGGTCAAGAAGACGGTAAACTTATTTTCTTCAAAAAAAGAAGAAGGTAATCCTATTCAACGCCAAAAAAAGGTAAGCCTTAATCGTAATTATTTTCAAATATAGGAAAGCCATATTTAAAACTTTAAAGAGAGTGATGTGCTTTGCAGCTGTATTTGACCAATAAATTGACGATAGAATATGCATACATAGAACCATATCATATATCATATTTCATAATTTCATAATTACTGATGAAATCGTGACATGATTTGATGTGATAGCACAACTGTTCTTTCTAGTTTTGCTCATATATGCTGTTACTCGTTTCGTTCACTTACGATAAGGTTCCTAAATTCCCTTATTCTATATGCCAAAAATAATCAATTTCATGATTTTTGTCACACTATAGTTATCTTCACTTAATTACATGCACTGTTATCAGATTCTTTTTTCTTCTTTCTTTCACATAGGATTTTGGTTTGGTTAGTTTCTTGAATTAAATTCATTGTTTTAGGGTTTTATTTTATTTTTGTACGTAAATAATATTGGTTAGGGTTTTTCCCTCAAACAAAATAATATTGTGTTAGGGTTTTTTTGTGTCAGTGTCCAACTTCGACCAGGTCAACAATACATCCGATTAAATTTGAATTATGTTATTTTTTTCAAATTATTTTCCGTTGATGTGTCAATATTCGTATCATGTTTGGTGTTTATGTATTGTGTGTGCTTCATTACTTGTACTACATATTTACTCAGCTTAATGCTGATATGTGTTTTGCTTTGAATTGCGTGTGCTATGAATTTTGTATGATTTTTTTTTTTTTTTTTTTTTTTTTCCTTT
>Ga0228711_1010831_pt1 | contig 11848 bp, 6 predicted proteins | sample MedpolnodulmetaG_2_FD_177996 | JGI IMG/M metagenome (GOLD analysis project Ga0228711, IMG submission 177996) | Root nodule microbial communities from Medicago polymorpha collected in Santa Monica, California, United States - brown nodules | ecosystem: Host-associated > Plants > Roots > Nodule...
AAAGATAAGTCTCTTTCTTGTGTGATTGAGCAACTTGTAATTTGAGATTACATTTTAGTGGAACTCTCCTTGGAAGTGCAAGGAGGACAGGACTACTTCCGGTTTGTGGTAGGAACCTGTATAATTGCTTGTGTTCTCTCTTCTTCTGTTCTTTACATTATCCGCTGCACATAGACTCTGAACTCACTCAGACTCTGAATTACTTCAGACTCTGAATCTGAGGACAGTTCTCTAGAACGTTTAAGAAGAAGTTTCCAAAAACACAATTCAACCCCCCCTTCTTGTGGTTTTTCTCACCTTCACATAGGAGTTACCAAACGTTAACTTACCAAATGGGACAGATTGCCGATTTCATTGGTGCACCGCCTGTACAAAACAGGTCAATGCCTCAAAATCTAAATCCAAGGCCTATCCAAATACCTGTCGAAATATTGAACATTGGTGCCCCTGTGGCCCCAGTACAACAACCTGTTGTCGAACCACAGCCACAAGAGGAGCCTAATAGTGTCCCAATCTTGATTCAAAGGAACCAAGATGCTCATCAAGTAGTTCGACAAGTTCAGCAAAACAATTTCTATGGAAGAAATAATATAGCTATCATACCCCATTTTTTAAAGTCAGGACTTTTCGTCGCGTCAGACAAAATTTCAGCAGAGAGGTAACTCTGAAGTACCTCATTTTCGTTCTGAAGAGACAATTTTAATTTTTATTATTTTTTATTATCATTTATTATCATTATTTCCTTTTTTATTTCTTTTCAATTTATTCTATTTTCTTTTTATTCTTCTTTTATTTATTATTTGTTTTTATTTATTTACTTCGTTTTAATAAGTTATTTAGTTTTTTTTTTGTTGTTTTTAATCCTTAAGTCCAAGGTCTATTTTCCATCCAACTAAAGGTCCACATTGTCCATTTTACCCCTCCCAACACTATCCAGAAGTGCTCTTTGAGGAGGGTTGTTTTTGTCTGAAATATGTGTACCTCTGCAGAATGGCAAGATCACTCACCTCAACCCTTGAAACAGTGCCAGATCACCCTCAAAAGAGGCAGATGCAGTATAAATAGGACAGCACAGGAACCAAGAAGGGCAATGATTGAAACCCAAAAAAACTTCTCACAAACGGCGTAACAAATACAATCGCAACAACCAATTTTTTGGATTTCCATAACAACACAAATCAAAATTCATCTCGCAAACACGAATTCAACTTTTCCACCAACACAAATAACAAACAATATCATTCATACAACCACACACAAACCATTTTCGTTTCAACCATTCATACAACCACACACCAACCACCCCCACCGTCGTTTAAGAAAGAGAGAAGAGAGAACTTTTCTCTCTAAGATCAAACTTAGAGAGATAAGGGAAGTTTATTATCAGTTTTCTTTGTTGTTGCTAATAACTTGTTTTATACTACTTTTTTTCTCATTTCATCTTGCGCATATAAACTTGCTGCCTTGCTGAGCTCTCCCGCTCTCTAAACCCTTGGATTCAGATCCATTGGCTAGAAGCTTGCTTCTACGAGATCAAATCTGGACATTCTGATTAATCAGACGGTCCAGATCTACTTTGGTTGAGCCCATACTGTTTGATTCTTGGGCTTTATTTTTCTCTACTGTTTTACTGCTATACACCCCCCTTTCTACCTCTTTCACCCCTTTTTATTTTATTTAATTTTCTTGTTTTTATTACATGCTCTTTTATTATTTGTTTTTTACTTGTTGTTTTTTTTACTTTTTAAGCACACGTATTCGTGTGCAACATTACATAGGGTTTTTAGTTTATTTTAATGTATTTTTTTGATTTATAGTTTATTGGCTTTATTTTTATTTTATTGCATTTTTATTTATTTTATTTTTTTGTCTTTTTTATTTGTTTTTATTTTTAAGCACACATACTTGTGTGCAACATTACTAGGTTTTTAGTTTATTTTTATTGCACTTTTTATTTATTTATTTTATTTATTTATTTATTAGTTTTTTTACTTGCGTTAGTTTAGCTTATTTTATTGCATTTTTTTGTTTTGTAGTTAGTTTACTTTATTTTTCTTTTATTTATTTAGTTTTATTTTATTCTTATTAGGACCATAATCATCTCATGCATACAGGGGGTGGACCTGCTTTAGGCTGGCTGTGGCTATTGCCACACCAGCCCAGCCCTATTTTTTTATTTTTTTTTCATATTTAAAGTCTAAAGTTTATATTATATATCTTCAATTTTAAAGTGTAATTAAACATGTGTATTGGTCAAGTGGTTAAGTTTGTGTTTTTCTAACTCATAGTCATGGGTTCAAGTCCTATCATTTGTTTTTGTTATCCTTTTTTTTCCTCAAAGAATGAATATAACTTACTCGCAGTCATGGGTTCAAATCCTATCTTTTGCTTTTGTCATTTTTTTCCTCAAAAAATGAATATAACTTAAGTCTAAAAAGGAACACGACATAATTGAACTCGTGACATAAAAGTTTGTATCAATAAAAATATATAAAGGGGTGTGCTTTTTGGGTGAGATTTTTTATTCATTCATTTAAAATATTTTATCTTTTTTATAATATTATTTAAGTTTTAATTAAAAAATGTTAAATTCTACTAACATATGAATAATATTTATTATGTTTATCGTAATTTATTTTGCTAAAATGGTTTGCCACACCGATAATTTCCTCCTAGATCCGCCCCTGCATGCATTTTTATTTCTTTTTATTTTCTTTTAAATTTAGTTAGCATATTTATTTCATGCTCTAATCATCTCATGCATTTTAGTTTGCTTTATTCTATCATTTTATTTTATTGCTTTGTCATTTTTATTTTATTTATTTAGTGTGATTTAGAATGTAATTAGGGACAATGTAAAAATATAAATTATAATCTTCCATTGCATGCATATTTATTTATTCCGCTTTATGCCAAGACCTAAATCAAGGACAAAATTAAAAATCAAAATAATTAGGTTAGATTAATTCCAAGGAAAAAGGGACTTTCATTTTGGATCCAACGTCCTTATGAAATCCCTCATGCTTTATTTTATTATGTTATGCTTAGTTTTTCTTAGACTTTAATTAGCACACTTTAGTTAGAATAATAAAAAATTTCAAAAACATTCAAATAGTCAAAATCACAAAAAATATCTTTCTTAACAAACCTTGGAATTCAAACCAAGTGACTCCTAAATTTATTTTAAATCAAAATTCAATCAATTTTAATCATATTTAGACTTTTTTTTTTAAAAAACTTTAAAATCAAGCAAATCACATTTTCTTCTTCTATGCCATTTCGGCCTCTTATCCTCTCAAAAACATTTTTAAAATCAATCACATCACATTTTATTCTTCTATGCCATTTCATCCTCTTATCTCTTCTAAAAACATTTTCAAACTTTAAAATCAATCAAACCAATCACTCGGCTTTTTACCCCGAACTACGTGATTTTGATCCCGCTTCAGGTACGTAGGCAAAGGACTCTTGATCCTTCAAGTTGTTGGTTCATGGAAGTAGTTTGTTTTAGTAGCTGTTCAGAACCGCGAGGGGTTGACAGGGCATTCAGAGCCATGAGGAGTTGACACATCAGTTCAGAGCCATGACGGGTTGGCTGCATCAGTTCAGAGCCACAAGGAGTTGAATGCTTAAATCTGTTCAGAGCTACGACGGGTTGACAGGGCATTCAGAGCCATGAGGAGTTGACACGTCAGTTCAGAGCCACGACGGGTTGGCTGCATCAGCTCAGAGCCACGAGGAGTTGAATGCTTAAATATGTTTAAAGCTACGAGGGGTTGACAGTGCGTTCAGAGCCACGAGGGGTTGACGCATCAGTTTAGTGCCACGAGGGGTTGACAGCTTAAAATCTTTTCAGAGACACGAGGGGTTGACTGCTTAAAATCTGTTTAGAGCCACGAGGGATTGATGCATCACTTCAGAGCCACGAGCGGTTGACTGCTTAAATCTGGCGATGTTCTTTGATGACGGGCGAGTATTGTGTAGGTAATTAACTTTAAAGAATGGCGAGTAGAAACAATATTTAAAAAATAGGGTGCCTCGTTAAAAACACCTGCCCTTGGAGGGGGAAAGAGTGCCACCCTATCTCTTTTATTAGAAATTTGCAAATGTCAGAAGAATTAAACATGGGAGGCGGCAACTACATAAATTTGTGCTCGCCTCAGTTTATCATACGTAGTTTAAATAATAATAAAAAATAAACAATGCAATTCAATGCTAGTAGTGACGCAAGTTGAATGCATTCCAAGCCTATATGCTCCATGTGACAGCTTTTCTTTAATTTTGTACGGACCATCCCAGTTTGGCATCAGCTTTCCAATTCTGGTGGGGGTGACTACTTGCTTTAATACAAATTCTCCTTCCTTCATTTCCCTACTAATTACTTTTGAGTTGTATCGGCGAGCAGCTATCTGTTTAGCGGCGAATTCTTTGATATGGGCATTCTCTCGTATCTCATCAATCATATCTATAAAGCATCGTAGACGTGTCTCATTAGCTTTTATGTAGAATTATTTTAGGAGTTAGGAATATTATAGTGAGAACTTTAGGTCCTGTAAAATGAAGAGGGTTAGTGAAACTGAAAAGACTGCGTATCTTCTTCCGAGAAGTTCTCACGTTGTCAAGTGGGCGTGTCAATTTCGACGGGAAGCATGGCATCTATGTGGTAAACCATAGTGAATGGTTCCTCTTCAGTAGTCGAGTGTGGTGTGGTATGATAAGACCATAGTACCTGTTGCTTTGTCGACATTGTTTTTCTTAAGAATGAGGTTGTATAGAAAATATGTATATCACTAAGTTAGAAGTAGAGAGCATAAATATTTTGGGCGAAAAGTGTTGGGAAAGAGGAGGGTTCTATGGTATTAACCTCGTGCAGTTGTTCGTCCCATTGGCCTTTGGCTGCCTCCAACTTCTTCTTGATTCCATTTAGGATTACTTTGTTGGCGGACTCTGCTTTCCCATTGGCTTGAGGATGGATGACGGAGACGAACTTAGTCTGGATTCCTAGATGTTTATAGAAGTCCACAACTGTCTGACTGGCGAATAGGGTTCCATTGTCTGACACAATCTCCTTTGGTAGGCCAAAACAGCAGATGATTTTCTTCCAGTAGAATCTTCGAACTCTTTCTGCTGTAATTTTGGCGACTACTTCAGCCTCTATCCACTTGGTGTAATAGTCTACGCCCACTACTAAGAATTTGAGTTGTCCTGGTGCGAAGGAGAAGGGTCTGACGATGTCAACTACCAATTTGCAGAAAGGCCAAGGATAAAATTCAGAGGTTAGCGCATGTGCAGGGGCATGCTTCTTGTCACAAAATCATTGGCATTTATCACATTTCTTCAAGAACTTCACGCAATCTTGGAGCATTGTTGGCCAATAATATCCTGCCCTTAGCAGTTAGGCTGATAGCGCTCTTGCTCTAATATGACTCCCACATACTCCTTCATGAACTTCTAAAAACACCAGATTTGTCTCGCTTTCTCCTAAGCATCTGAGCATAGGGGTCGCCTTTCCTCTTATGTTTAGTTTTCCTGCTACCATGGTGAATTTAGACGCCCTTCTACGCACCTGAGCATCTTCTTCCTCATTTTTTGCGAGGAAAGATCTCGTCAGGTATTTGATTAAGGGTGTCATCCAACCTTCATCTGCACCTACTATCATTTGTACGACCATTGCCTCCGTACTTGGTTCAGAGAACACTTCTTGTATTACTGTTCTGTTATTCCTGGGTTTCTTGGTGCTGGCGAGCTTGGCTAGTAAATCGGCTCGTGTGTAACAGCCCATTTTTTGCTAGATTTATTTTATTATTTATTTATGTGTGTTTATGTGTGCGTGTATATGATTGATTGCCTCTGTGTGCATTTTGGTTGGGATTAGTCGAATTTGGTGTTAGAAGGGTATTTTGGTCATTTGGGGAGCAGAGGTAAATTAGTAATTTCACTGTGAGAATTATTTTTAGTGTGTTAAGTTGGAATTATATTTTTAGCAAGTTACTAGTCGGTTGTGGTAATTAGTTTAGAGCCGATAACTATTCGATAACTTTTAACCATAAGTGAGTAGAAACTTTGTAAATTGGTTAATGAGTGGTTTGAGCCCGTTAAGACATTAAGAGAGTTAAGCCCAATTGTGTTGAGACTATATAAACTCTATTCATTAGAGAAAATAGGGTTTCACATTCATTTCATAAGTTTTTGAGAGAGGTAGAGAGAGAAAGTGTTGGAGTAAGCCCTAATAGCCAATCTATATTGATTGGGTTTGGCTTTGTATCATTATATTGATATAAATATATATTGTGAATATATAAATAATAAGGCATTTCTTTATTGATTTTGTTTTGTTTCAAAATAATAAAGTGCCTAGAATAGCTAGTCTGTTTAAAGGAACATTAAGTATAACTTAATTGTGAGACTCCGTTAAACATAAGGAAACTATTCTTAAAGTATCCGTAGTCAAGCTTTATTGAGAAGTGGGATATCATTAAAGCATAGAGACTAGTATGTGGATAGACTGCTGATCACATCTCACAGATCATGGATAAAGAGTTATCAAGTCTACACATAGATATAAATATTAGGAGTAATATTTATATTGGATTGACCCACTATGAGAATACTACATAGTAAAAGTTATGAAAAATGTCATAAGATATTCTCATAGTGATAGTGGTGTATTCCACCCTTTGACCTGAAACCACTATGTACCCTATATGTTGGAGTCGAGTGCTTTGTCACCATTCAAACGTTGTCTGTAACAAGATGACCATAAAGTTGGTTGATGGGTACTCCACGAATCATGCTGAGGGACATGAGTGACCTAGATGGAATTTGCCCCTCCTACATAACAGGAGAAATGTCTACGGGCCCAATATTGAACTGGACAAGGATGATATACTATGCCTTGTGTTCAATATAGACATGAGGGCAAAAGGGTAATTATACACATAAACATTATCACAGAAAGGTTTCGTCAGATCACATGACATTCTCGTCACTTGGGTAGCAGTGATGTGTTGCTAGATACCGCACACTATTTATAATATTAAATATGTGATTTAATATAATTGTCAACGTTACGGGAACCTATAGGGTCACACACAAAGGATAGATAGATGAGAGAAATAAATAAGTAAGACTTATTTATAAAAATAATAAGTAAGACTTATTTATAAAAAATAAATAAGTGAGACTTATTTATAAAATAATAAGACTTATTAGTAATTAAATAATTAAATATGACTTTATTATTTAATTTACGAAAAATAGAGAAATGCGGTCCACCGTAAGGTACGGTGTACTTAAGTGCTTGTCTTGCTGACCACACAAGTGATTCTATAAATAGAACCCTTGTGTTGAAGCATAACTAAACTTTTTGTGAGTGCTTAACCTAATTCACAAAAGTTGTGAAACCCTAGCCGCCGCTTTCTAAACCTTCTTCTCTCTGAATCTCCGTTGGAATTGGCTAGCACCGGTCATCGGAGAAGTTCTGTTCGTGTGGACTAAGTAGAGGCATTGCTACTTTGCTTTGCTCGTGATCAGAAACAATTCTACTACAAAGGTTCTTCTCTTCAAGAGGTAAACACATGAATCTTAAAGTGTTTAAGTTTCTGTTTGATTTGTGATAAATGATTTGATCAAGATACGTTTTCAATGGGATTTGTTCCACTAAAGAGGATTAAAATTTTGAAAAACCCCTCTTAAAATCCCTTCAGAAAGTACTAGAGGAAGAGAAAAAGGGTTTTGAAGAGAGAAGAACTAGGAGAGCAAGAAGAGGGTAGAGATTCAACGGATTGGAGCTAAAGTGAAGCATAAGCTAGGTTTGTGAAGATTTGAGGTAAAGGGCTAGTATTCTCTCATAATCTTTTGTATAATCTCTTTTCTACTTAAAACCCATAAGTGCTTATTTCTGAAAAGTGATTGTTGTGAATTTACTTGGTGAAATTTGTGCTCTTATTTTAGTGCTATGTTTGGGTATGTGAAGTTGATGTTAATTTAGTTGTTGATGTTGAATTTTCATGCTCAAGTTACATAGAAATGGGTGTTTTGTGAATTTTGCTCAAATTGACGAATTGTGATATTGTGTTGTTGATTGTGGTTGAATTCATGGTTGAATGATGTTGTTGTTGTTGTGAGATGTTCTGGTTGTTGCTCTATACCATGGGTATCCATAATCATAGTTTGATGTGAATTTGAGTTGTTCTTGATAGTTTTATGAAAAATGGGTTAATTGATGATTTGTGATGGAATGATGTTTTAATTTCAAGTTTTATATGATTTTGATTGCCTTTTTAAGTTCATAAATGTATAGACAAACTTTGGGGACGAATTTGGGGTCGAGGGGATCAAATTGGGGTTTTGGGGTTGAAAATAGTGGATTCCCGAGACGGAAAACACCAAGAACAGGGTTGATGTTCTGGTGCATGTCGCCATGGCGACAAATGTCGTGCCAGGCAAGATTCCTAGAAACAGCAAACCCCATTTTTGTTGTTTTGGGTATTTGGGGGCCGATCTGAGCTTTCTAAAATGCTTCTTTAAACATGTTTGACTACTGTTTTCACTCTTTAACCTACTGGAACATCTCATGAGTTGGATTGAGCTTGATTTTATGAAATTGAACTAAACTTTTAAAAAACGTTGAAGAACGTCGATTTTTTCGAAACTCGTTTTTCTCAAGGAAATGGAGTAGGGTTAAGGTTGTATATTGATTATATGATTTCTAAAAATGGTTGTGAGTGGTTTCATTGAGTTTTAACTTGTTTTGCTTTGAAAATGGAATTCTTTTGGAAAAGTGATAAAGAGAGACAAACTTTGTGATTTTGATGATTTTGTAGTGGTTAGCCGGTGAAATGCACATGTATACTCAACTGCACTCATATGTGATCTAAGTGTATACATTGTTGAGGCACTAGAGTTTGTTTACTTGATTTTGGTTCAATTGTCTTAATTGTTTTAAAGTTGTGAAATGATAGACGAACTTTGTGGAAAATGATCTTTAAGACCGAATATCTTGCCAATCTTTTGTTGATAGTTTGAATATGATATTAGTATGATGTATTTTCTCCTTTACTTGTAAGAAATTGTATGGAGTTGTTGATTTATAATGATGTTGATATTATTGGTGAATGCATGTATGTTGATGGTGTTGGTGAGTTGTTGTTGAACATGTGCATAGTGTGTCATATGTTCATGCATTCATAGTTGTGGGATATTTATATCCAGTTGAGGTGATTATGATGTGATGTTGGCATCATGGGGTGACGGCTTAGACATTGTTGGTGACGGTACCGCATGCATGTAGGAGTTGTGTCAAGGGCCTAATATCTTACGGCATGTGTCCTAGTTGTTGACGCTTGGTGTTTGATGTGATTGGTGGTTTGCATAATTATCATGTCGTGGATTTGTTTGTGTTGATTAATAATGTTGAAGTTGAATTATCTCTCAATTTGAATTATGTGAAGTATTAAACTAATGAATATATATATTTCCAATTATTTATGTTGATTATGATTGATGTGAAGCTAACCCCAGTGGTCTTTGACCGCCTACCTGTTTGTATGAATGGGTAAACGACATGCAGGAGTGATCTTTTAGTTGCTTGAGGATAGCTGGAGCTTCCTCTGTTTACCTGTTAAAGTCTTAGATTAGGCTAGATTAGGATGTTCGTCTTTACATTTTTATGTTGTTGAGATTTTGCCCATATGTCGGGTTTTGGAGATTTCATTTCGTGATGTATGTTGATTTATGACATGTATACTTTTGGAGATGTATGTTATATATCTGGGACAACTATTGAGAAATTTTATATATGCATGTTGTTTTTGAGATCTATTGAAGACGTAGCATCTATTTATTGAATAATCGTATTATTCGTGTGTTTTATCGCTTTAATAGAAGTAGGGCGTTACATCGTGCATTATGCTCACTAGGTACGAAGATTGCTTCAAAAAACTTAAAGTTCTCTGTGAGATTTTAAACTTTGGCAAGGTATTTGGTAAGCTAAGTATCTTTAGTGTGGTACTCGCCCGTAATTTGGCATGTCATTAGAGGTGAGTCACTCCTTGCTCTCAGGTTTTCTGCTCCCATTTCATGTGCTAGATACATTCCTGCTATGAGAGCTTCATATTCATCTTGATTGTTGCTAGCCTTAAACTCGAATTTGAGTGATTGCTCAATGAAAAGATCACCCGGTCCTTCCAAAACAATCCCTGCACCGCTTCCTATCAAGTTGGATGAGCCGTCCACAGACAATAACAATACATGGGGAGCTTCTTCTTGTATCGGCAATGTGAGTTCGACCAAGAAGTCTGCTAGGACATGAGACTTGATACTTCCTTGATGAGTAAAACCGCAAGTGCACGGTTCTACCGATGTAGTAAAAAGAGAGTATCGTTCCAACAGGGAGTATTTCAATTCAATTAAATTTTGTTGGTGATTAGAGAAGAGTTCAGTTGTAAAGTTTGGATTTTTAACGGTAGAAAATAATGATAAAAAGCGTCTTGGGATTATTGGTTCATCTTGATGACAAACCCTTCACAAACAAACCCTAAAACTAAACTTTATATTGGACCTACTTTCTAAAGACAAGTTTCTCTTAAGCGTATCAAAGTTTCTCTCGAAATCATTGAGTGTGTTCCTCTAGCAACGACGCCTATTCTCATGGTTGGTTGCTGATGAGTCAATAAATTAGTTTTTTAATATGTTATTTGAGTCTATTTTATTTAGATTTGATTTAGTTTTATTTAAATACTATTTCCTTTTAGAATTATTCTACTTCAATTGCAAATTATTATATTTCAGGAACAAATATCTGAAGATTTAGTCTTGGAGCAAAAGAAAGAGGATTAGGAGTTGATTCGGGATGAAAATACGAAATATGGGACAAAAATATGTCACTCCCCAAAGTCAGAGACATGGCACGGCCCGTGCCACCAGAAGCACGGTTGTGCCAACCTTCAGAGTGCTCTTTTCCTGCTTTTGCTTCCCGGACAAGCTACCTATTAGTTTACTTCTGACGTAAAAGCCCATGGTTTCTTGTGGAACATTCTATTGTTATATTTCTTAGGGCTTAAGTCATTGTAAACTATAAATAGAGTGGCTAGCTATCACAATAAACCATCTCTTGTTCTTGGAATTCAATAGTGACAATTGTCTTTCTTAATAAAAGTTCTTCTTTTACTTTCTTGTTATTTATTTTATGTTCTTCTTCTCCTCTTCCATGGCTACGATGATCATGAGTGAGTAGACCTTTCTTGTCTTGGGATTGTTGGATAAGTCTAATGATTTAATCCTAATCAAACCAAGCCATAAACCCTAATTTTATATAAATCTACTTTCTAATCTAATTCACCGTTTTTATAATGAATTAACAAATGCCAAACTCATAATGCGAAAGCGAAGGGTTAGTATTTGTTAATTCATCATCTCAAATATCAATTCATAATGCGAAAGCGGAGCTTTGATATTGGAACAAGTGAATTTAGACAAGGGTTGCTGTAATACCCATACTAAACGTATCTAGAAAGTTTAGCATGTGCATTATCTTTAGTACTGGATACATTAGAGTTTACAACATAAAGACTTCGAATGAATATTATATGCAATAACACACGTTCGTACATAGAGTAATACAATACAACTTATCCGAAACATAGTAAAACACTCTTAAAATCCAGGAGAACATCTTGCAGCGGGTACGAACGAGTCCTTGCTGAATATCCATTCGGCTATGAGCTTGCCAAATCCTGCTAAACCAACCTGCTGATCTGAAACAAATAAGGATTGGGATGAGACATAATGTCTCAGTGAGTTCTACCTAATCCTAGGCTATAGGTGACCTCGGGGAAACCTATGGTCA
>Ga0228711_1010832_pt1 | contig 11848 bp, 11 predicted proteins | sample MedpolnodulmetaG_2_FD_177996 | JGI IMG/M metagenome (GOLD analysis project Ga0228711, IMG submission 177996) | Root nodule microbial communities from Medicago polymorpha collected in Santa Monica, California, United States - brown nodules | ecosystem: Host-associated > Plants > Roots > Nodule...
AATCAATCTTATTTTAAGTTACTTGATTTAATCAATCAAACCAAATCAACCGCCTAGTGGCAAATTTAAAGAAACTTTATACATCCTTCTTAATAACGTAATTGACGTCTTGAGATTAAAACCAGTCCTTGTGGGAACGATATTTTTACTACTTCGATAGTATTTAGTACACTTGCTAAAAGTCTATCATCTTGCAAAAGAGATTTCCTTATGGATTGGATTGTCAATCACTGCATTTTAGCCTCTTGAAAGTCCTATTGTTGATCATGCTGTCACATGGCTTCCGATCTGATTACCATGATCTGATTGTATGGGTTATGTGGTAAATTTGCTTGATTCCCAATATGTTCCTATTATTTCTTCTTAGATATATAGTAAGTACATGGACTAGAAGGTCATTATGAACCCAGTTAGGATCATTACCCGCGTAACCGGGTTTTTTCAAATTTTCATATGAACCAAAATTTGGCGGAACAAGCAACAACACCACCTCCCTACGACGAATCAAAATCTTCCCTCTTCCCTGCCACCATAACTCCAACTTGTAACGGAGCTTTAGATCTGTCAAAATCAATTGAGGAAACAGTCAAACATGCATGCCATTTTAGCTTGTCTCGTAGAGGAATATCAACCAAATTTGTAACGCTTGTACCTAATTAAAGAGGCATATGCCTACAGTCATGATAGCAACTTCACCAGCATTAGAAAACTAGAACTTATAAGCGGGTATTCTTGATGTATGCGAGCACATTTAATGCCTTGGCTGGCAACAGGCTTGTTGGAATATTTTCATTCATTCCTGTTGCCAGCTTATCTCCTGCAAACAGAAAATAATCCCGTTGTATATGTATCTAACTAAACCTGTAAATCAGAAGTAACAATTCTTTTATCTCATTTTCTGCTTGCATTTTCTCAAACTCTCTCACCTATTACAAATTCTAATATGGTATATGAAATGTCTATTCTTGATGGTTGTATTACTGTTGTTTGCTACTATCAAAATACCTCTCCCGACAGTTCTTCTAATTTTCAACCTCCTTTATTTTAATCTTGTCAGTTGACCTTCATTCCAACAAGGCTTGATCCCAAAAAACTACACACTCATACAAGTGTAAATGTGACAGCATGATAAAATACACTTGGCAAAATGTAATTGGTTGGAGTATATGGACATGTGGCTAGTGATTGTGCATAAATAGGGAAAGAATGATCATTAAGGGGTATGAAGAATATTGATAAAGTCTCTCCTCTCTCCCTTAGGTACTCCCTAGTGGAGTAATGGCTTAGTCTTAGGACTTAGTTCTCCTTTTACTATTTTGGCATTCAAGGTTGAAATTGTCCGGAACAATGTAACATTCTCAATGCTTAAACTTAGACTTCAAAGAGTACCATATCAAGCAAAGAACCTATTAGGAAATCAGATTCTCTTTCCCTCCTGGCTAGTTCCTCCAGTTCAATAACATTATAGACCATCAAAAGTTTAGAAGAGTTAATAATTATTTTTTTTAAAGAATGTTGAACCACAAAAAACTAGAAATTTGCTACAAGATTTATTTGATTATATTTTTTTTGAATAAAGATTTATTTGATTATTGACAACATAGATATACTATACCACTTTTGTTAATTAGGTAAATATAATTAACTTGAACTATGATGTAGTAGAAATAAGTTCTATTATTGAGAAGGTTCCAAAATCAAAATCTTTTTCTAGGAAAAAACTAAAACTGTGTTACACTTTTTTTTAACACAAACTGATGTAAGCTACCTGATATTATTTAATTTTTTTTAACAGCAACTTATATTGCACAAGAGATGCCCCAAGTCCAATGCAATAGCACGTGCACGGTGAAGAGTAACAAAGGTCACAACCAAAAATCCAAAAGAGATTAACTATTCGTACCTTTTAACTCAAAATAGCCCACAAGGAAAACTAGACCATGTAGTAGATAACAGAACAAAAACTTCAACGTAGCTAAACTTCAATGAATATATATGAGAATTCAATTTTCCAATTAACTCTGCTTTTGTTATCTTTATTATGGTATTAAAAGTTAAAACCTATTGACTTTATAATGTTTTTGAGATGTTATTTCCGTTGCGAATGTTTATGTATTTGATGATCTTTGCATGTTTTGAATTAATGATGACGTAGCACCTTGAAGTTATATGATTAATTGTTGATTTATTATTTAATAATGTATTTGGGGTTATGGGAGTTACAGCCATGATATCTTTTTTGGGTGTTTATGTCTCTAGTAATACTCCACTGTTATGATAATGTAATTATTTACTTTTAGAAATACAAATATAGTTATTTCATAGAAGTCAATTTGGGAAGTGCTCTCTCCTTCTCAATGATATTTGCTGTACCTACTATGTTGGTTAGAGATCTAATTGTGCCTTTGTATTTTTCTATTCAATAAGGCCTTGAAGTAGAACATGTTGATTTAACATATCCATGTATTTAAGTCTGCTAAGATATTTTAAAATTTGTCGTCATTGTTTGTGTGAAATTGATCTTTTATGATATATTCTTGTATATTGTCATTTTATTTTTTATTTTGTAATCCTATTTTTAGAAGGCTGTTATCTGGTATTGGTTGTGATTTCTACCTTTGGAAATCATTAGTTCCGTCACTATTGTAAACCTTGTTTTCATGTGTATGTCTCTACATCTTCAATAGAGGTTGATATTTGCATATGTGGATTAAGTTTTATCATATGCTACAACTTAGTTTGGAAGTGAAGAGTTTTGTGTAGTGCATATAGTGAAGGAGAACCACGAAGTGGTTGATTTTGCAAAAAATTAGGTTGGTTACAAGAATGTTATAATGGATATTGATGGTGAGTGGGTGTTTCTTTTTATGGAAAATGCTAAAAAGTGCATTTAGGGCATTGATTAAGAGGATAAACTTAGAAATGTTGTATTGGAAAATGGTGAAAATCTTTTTTGGAAAATGCGAAAGAGTGCCCTTAGGGCATTGGTTAAGAGAACAAACTTAGAAATGTTGTATTGGAAAATGGTGATGAAAAATGATAGATTTGACTTTTTAAAAATTAAAAAATTCTTGAATTCAATGAAAATTTACTATTTTTAAATTCATTATTCATCACATTCAAAGCCAAATTGTTGTGCTTAAAAGATAGTTTACATTTTTGCTTTTGGCAGAGGTTGGAGTTTCAATGCAAATATTGGTGAAGGTTGTTAACTTGGACAGACATGAACAAGAGAGGTTTCATGTAGATGTAGTATTTGTTTGAATGACACAAATGAAGAGACTTGTGAAAAAGCCTGGAATTTTCCTGCTGAGGTGAGTTCGATGCCTAGTGTTGCTTCTCGGTTCGCAGCTATTGTGTTACAATAACTCCTCGGCAGTGGCGCCAAAAACTTGATGAGTAAAACCGCAAGTGCACGACTTACCGATGTAGTAATAAAAGATATTGTTCCGACAGAGAGTTATCAATTCAATTAACATTCAATAAGGATTAGAAGAAGATTAAATTATAAAGTTGTGATTTTTAATGGTATAGAAAATAAGAATAATAATAATAAAAAGCGTCTTGGGATTATTGGTTCATCATAATAACAAACCCTTCACAAACAAACCCTAAACCTAAACTTTATATTTGACCTACTTTCTAAAGACAAGTTTCTCTTAAGCGTATCAAAGCTTCTTTCGAAGTCATTAAGTGTGTTCCTCTAGCAACCACGCCTATTCTCATGGTTGATTGCTATTAGAATCCTTGAAGAACGAAACTTTATATGTCTCAAGGTTTGGTAGACTATTCTCATGTTTCGCAACCCTTGTGTAATTTCACTTGTTCCAATATCAAAGCTTCGTTGTCGCATTATGAATTGATATTTGTGATGATGAATTAACAAATACTAACCCTATGTTGTCGCATTATGAGTTTGGTATTTGTTAATTCACTATAAAAACGGTAAAATTAGATTAGAAAGTAGATTTATATAAAATTAGGGTTCATGGCTTGGTTTGATTAGGATTAGGTCATTAGACTCATCCAAAAATCCCAAGACAAGAAGAGTCTACTCACTCACGTTCATTGTAGACATAGAAGAGAAGAAGAAGAACATAGAAGTAAATAACAATAAAATAAAGGTGAACTTTTATTCCAACAACAAAAGATGAATTGTTGCGATAGTTAACTACTCTATTTATAAATTACAATGACTTAAGCCCTAAGAAATATAACACTAGAATGTTCCACAAGAAACCACGGGCTTTTAGGTCAGAAGTAAACTAATAGGTAGCTTGTTGAGGAAGCAAAAAGCAGCAAAAGTGATCTTAAAGGCTGGCACGGTCGTGTGGCTAGTGGCACGGGCCGTGCCAAGTCTCTGACTTGGGGGATGTTATATTTTTGCACCGAATCTTCATATTTTCAACCCGAATCAGCTCCAAATCCCTTTCTTTTGCTCCAAGACTCAATTTTTAGAATATTTGTTCCCGAAATTAAATAACTTGCAATTGAAGTAAAATAATTCTAAAAAGGAAATAAACTTAAATAAAATAAACTCAAATATAAATAAAACGGACTCAAATATTATATTAAAAACACTAATTATTAACTCATCAAACTCCCCCACACTTGAATCTTTGCTTGTCCTCAAGCAAAAGGCATAAACATAGCAGCATAAACAAGATTAAGATATGACAATTCAATTAAAAACTTATGTCTCCTCAAAGGTTTTATTTCAAGTGTACATTAATCACAACTTCAAGCATTTCTTATGATCCTATTCAACCCAACAACAATTCTTAAGTGAGTGTGTGTGTGTAGTCCAGCCCTTTTCTTGCTCCTGTATAAGATAGATATTATGAAGAAACAGGTTCTAACCTTAGCACTAATTTAACCGAGAAAAGTTCTTTCTTCATTTCATATAAGAGAGATGGGAGTATTTATTTTCATGGCATATATATTTTTAATATTCGGGGAGTGGGGCAGACGCTAGTAAAGAGGTTACCCTCGATACACCATTGCATCTGAACACGTTTTGGCTGTAAGGGTACCATCCTCGTTTTAATGAAAGCAATTATTTGCTTTGGGTAAATTTTTTAAATGCCATTTTTAGAAGGGTTACGGAAGCTACTTTTGTTTGTCAAGGGAAACACCACCTCCACGTGGGAAGTCAGTGAGGGAGTATCATTTCCCCCTAGATTCAGTGATGTCCCCTTTATAGATATATTTAATTCCGCCTTCTTATTATTTCGCACACTAACTTATACTACTTTTACTCTGAAAACTTTAAAGGGTTAATTTACCACTAAAATTAGAACGTGCTCCTTAAAATACCTACTCATACATTTGCTCAAGGGGTGCAACTTTTGTGCTTTTCTCATTGGAGAATTTTCACAATAAAACAAGATGTGGGTATAGCAAGAACACTTAAAACACAAGAAATCATTTTCATGTACAAGAAACAATCAATTTAGAGAAGACAACAAAAATTTATGTCATAATTTATAATAAAAAAAAGCCGCTTTACATGCCTTTCGCAACAAAACAAAACAAAAAATTAAAATCCAAGGGAGTTTGGAAACACTACGACACTTAAAAAAAATAAAACAAGACACTTTATTGGCTCCCCCCATACTTAGGAGAAGCATTGTCCTCAATGATTAAAAGAAGAAGAAGAGGAAGAAGAAGAAGAGAAGAGTATGCTGGAACAAAGGGTGTTTCGCAAAATCACCGTCTTAGTTTTGATGATAACAAGGTATTAAAAAGTCAATTGGATATGTTAAACATTTTTTCAAGTGTAAATGACCATAATCAAAATCTTATTCATGGAGGTTCTGTTTGAACAAGTCAAAGAGCAAAGGAATTTCTATTGAAGCTAAAAGCATCTGAAGAAAATGCTCTTGAAGAAAAGCGCTCCTAAAGATGATGTCATCAGAAGCAAGGTCATCAGAAGCATCTCATCAGAAGCTACTTCACCAGAAGCTTAAGAGAGTTGACAAAGTACAGTGTACGAAGTGTACAACCACTAACTCTGCGCCTGCCTCTGCAACCACCATCTCTGCATCGTGTCTATACATCAAGACAAGGATAACAGTAATGTTTGCAGACATTGTTCCTTCTCTATTGGAATGGATTTGAAATTGGTTCTTCATAGGACAATTATCAAATCAGGCAAAAGATCAATGGTGAAGAATCAAAGCTTCAGTCAAGACAAGTTGATGTACCGGCTAGTTCTCAACGTCTCTCAAATCCTCTATAAATAGGGATGAAGACTTGAAGAACAGAACATTAGAATACAAGACCAACGCATATTATCTGAGCCAAAACGCTGCAAAATTTCACATCAACAACTTAGAGAATTCTTACAAAAGTTCATATCTTAGAATTCTTAAGTGTCTAGAAAAACAGAGTCTGTTCTGTTTGCATTGTTTTGTGAATACCTCTGATTGTATATCAAGTATTCAAAACCCTTTTCAATTCTTTGTAATTGTTTAGAGAAGTCTCTTTCTTTTGTGATTGAGCATAGAAGTCTCTTTCTTTTGTGATTGAGCATAGAAGTCTCTTTCAGTTGTGATTGAGCAAAGGAAGTCTCTTGGAGTTGTCCTTGAGCATTGAGAAGTCTCTTACTGTGTGTTTGAGGAACTTGTAATTTGGTATTACCCTTTAGTGGAACTCTTCTTGGAAGTGCAAGGGGGACAGGATTACTTCCGGTTTGTGGAAGGAACTTGTATAATTGCTTGTGTTCTTTCTTTCTCTGCACTCTTACTATCTATCCGCTGCATTAAGACTTTGAACTCAAGTCAGACTCTGAACTCTATCAGACTCTGATCTTGGGAACAGTTTTCATAACGTAAGAAGGAGAAGTTTTTTTTGAAAACACAATTCAACCCCTCATTCTTGTGTTTTTTCTCACCTTCAGAGTAGAGGAAGATGAAAGCTCACAATTTTATTGAGGTCCATAAGGTGGACCTTGGAGGTGAAGGTGTTGGATCATGTTCCGGAGCATTGGATTATTTTCTTCGGACATTCAATTGCCCCTTAGGACATCGTTTCTCAGCCCGGCCATTTCAACACCTTGTCTTTGTTACCCGGTGCTTATTCTTTGAGCTTCGGTTTGCATCCATGCCCACCATTCATCATTATAGTTTCCACCGGCTTCTTGTTCATGGTGTTGTGCACCTACCTCCTCTTTATCACCACCATCATCACCATCATCTTGTACCTGTGGGTTAGTACCAACATAAATCAAATTTTCCACCACCTCCGGATTAGTTATGTCCGGATTAGTTATGTCCGGATTAGGTAGAATATTCAAACAATTAGCTCTAATAATTCTCCATTCATATTGGTAATTGTCAGTAGGGCCATGGGTTCTAAGGAAGGGCAAAGTAGTGAGAGTATATAAGTCTAGATAATAGTTCCCCTCTATCCTCTTGATCCCTTGATTCACACTCACCCCAAACTTCCTAGCAATAAAGGTGATGATTCCACCTACCACTATATCACCCTTATCATCTGGTTTCTTTTTAGCAATTGAAACAAGATAATCAAGCAAATAATAGCAAATGTTAACAGGGTGGTTATAAAGCATAGCCCACAGCATAAAAAGCTCATTAGTCCTCGTCATTCCTACCTCTTTCCTACCCCATATGGTCCAACCCATAACCCTTTGAAGGTACCTAAGCACAGAGTTGTGTTATGCAACAACCTAATAACATGTTCCTCTATTCCTAGTCTATCCATAGCATTAACATCAGGGTATCGACAAGGAGAGATAGTTCTAGAGATTAGAGATTTATACATATTCCTTTGCTCGGGATCCTTGAATTCGATCCCATGATTTCGGACTGTTGATTGTTTTCTGCTTGCACCTCTTCCGGAGCCTTCAATCTCCATGCTTTTCCTCTTTGATGCCATTGACCTAAATTTGACTTGGTGTGGGTTTGGGTGGAGGTTAGGTTTGGACATGGTTTTGTGTGGGAAGGGTTGGTTTAGTGATGGAGTTTGGGTTTAAGTGAGGTTTATGAGTTGAATGATGGAGATTGGTGAATAATTTTTGGTTTTTGGGTTAGGGTTTAATGGTGTAGAATTTGGTGTTTGGATGGATGAAAGTTGGTTTTTATTGGTGGTTTATGTTTGGAATGATGAATGGAGATAGATATGGAGGTTTGAAGGTTGATGTTATGGAGGTTTAGAGAGAGAAGTTGAAGGATGAGGGAAGTTTGTGTTTGAGAATGAAGGAAGAAGAAGAAAGGGAAAAAAATTGGTAAAAGAAGGCCTGGGACCATGGCACGGCCGTGCCACCACAGGCACGGACGGTGCCAACTCTTTGGAAAAGTGGTTGGTGTTTGGCTAGGTCACAGGTACGGCTATGTCACCACAGGCACGGGCCGTGCCAAGCTTCTAGTCATGCTAGGCTCAATTTTCTTCATTTTTTCGCATCATATTTGAACAAATACCTACAAAACAAATTAAAAACACACAAAACAAACAAAATAAAAGCAATTAAACTCGTGGGTTGCCTCCCACGAAGCGCTCGTTTAAAGTCATTAGCTTGACAATCAAGAGGTTTCTCTACCCCATACCTAATCTTTCACAAAGGGACAATGACATCAAACTGACACTTTCTCCCAAATCACACATGGCTTTCTCAATGGTTTCATATCCTATGACACAAGGTATAGAAAAAATCTCTCGATCCTTAAGTTTAGGTGGCAATTTGTTTGAAAGTATTTCAATAAAATTCCTAAACTGCTCATCTAACTTGGATTTAGCAAACCCTTGTGTTAATGGAATTTTAGGCTCTTGAGATGGTGAAACAAGTGGCTTTTCATTCTCTCATATGCCTTTCTCCCTTTTAGGCTCATCACTCCCTATCTCTCCCTCATTGTTCTTAACTTTCACAACGGGGTCCTCTAATTGTTTACCATCCTTAAGAGTAATAGCACTTATATGGCCTTTGGGGTTGGTTTTAGATTAACCTGGAAAGATTCTGGTGGTTTGAGAGGAAGCAGCCACTTGTTGGGCCACTTGAGAGATTTAGGTTTCAAAAATCTTATTGTGAGTTGCTGTGGAGTCTACCATGGATGTGATTTTGGCAAGAGAGTCATTCAGAAATTCCGTTTGATTTTTAAGCTCTTGGAGCTGCTTGAATTGATTTATAACATAATTTTCCATTAAAAGTTCCCAGCTGAATTTTTGAGGGACTTCATGGTTGTTTGCATAACCGGGTGGTGTTGTTTGTCCATAGGAATTTTGAGGAGTTTTTATAAAAGTTTTGATTTTGCCTCATTCCTTGGTTGTATTGAGCATAATTCATTTGCTCAACACCTTCAATAGCACTACCTAGTTGGCAATCAATGCCAATATGGCCAAATACACCACAAACTTCACGAGGTGATACAGGGGCAGATGTGACAACACTAGTATTCATTTTATCAAATTTTTGCGTGAGTGTGTCGACCTTAGCAACTAGATGATCAAGGGAAGAAATTTCATACATACTTGCCTCTTTTTTTGGAGGGTGAAGAAGCAGTGATGACTCTCTCACTTGTCCACTGATAGTGGTTTTGTGCCATGTCCTCAATCAAAGCATATGTTGTTGTGTAAGTTTTATTCATCAAAGCTCCACCTGCAGCTGCATCAACATAAATTTTTGTGGTATACAAAAGACCATTATAAAAGGTGTGGATAATAAGCCACTTCTCTAAACCATGATGGGGGCAAAGCCTAAGCATTTCTTTGAAACGCTCCCACGCATCGTAAAGAGATTCACCATCTTTTTGAGTGAATTGGTAAAGCCTCGCCCTTAATTAAGCGGTTTTAGAAGGGGGAAAGAATCGGGCAAGGAATGCTCGCCTCATTTGGTTCCATGAAGTGATAGAACCAACTTCCAATGAATGAAACCAAGCACTAGCTCTATCCCCTAAGGAAAAAGGAAAGAGGTGCAGCCTTACGGCCTCTTGGTTTGCCTTCAAGGTTCCACTGAGTCTTAAAAAAGTTGAAATATGAAGATTCGGATCCTCAGTGAGTGATCCGAAAAATTGATTTTGCTGCACTAAGTGAATAAGTGTAGGTTTTATTTCAAAATTATTGTCCTCAACTGTTGGGTACATAATAACAACGTATGGCTCATCTGAAGATGGGATTGCATACTCTTTGAGAGCACGTTCCTCAGCCATATTGTTATTATTATGTGTGTTTCATCTTCTTTCATGGAAGAACCTTTCAATCTTAGGAACGAATTCTTCAAGACTTATGGTTCTTCGCATTCAAGAATTAAAAACTCCAAAAGTTGAAGGCAAAAAGAAAAAGAAAAAAAAGAATTTTTTTTTCTTTTCAGTCTAACCATTATTAAAAAAAATTAATCAAATTACAATACCTTCATCCGCTCTCCCGGACTTGCTCTCTTGGCCCCTTGCTCCGGAAGGGAAGTTAACTGCAAAGTTGTCATTCTCCTATCTCAAGCCGCAAGCTCCTTCGGTGCCTTGGGCGTCTGTTATTTGGAAATCATGCATTCCTCCATCACACTCCTTTATTTTTTGGCGGCTTGGTCACGGTAGAATGCCCACCGATGAAAATCTTTGTTCCCGTGGGTGTGCCATAGTGTCGATGTGTAACTTATGTTTACAGAATGTCAAAACTTCTGATCATTTGTTTCTCCGTTGTAATTTTGCGGTGGCTCTTTGGAATTGGCTCAGCTTACAGTTGCACCTCGGTTTGGATGTTTCTTCTGTTCAGGTGTTGGTTAATTCTTTACCTCGACAATGCTCTTCTCAAGTAAGTGATATGTACTTGGCAGTTGTTGTTCATGTGATTCATTCAATTTGGTGGGCTAGAAACAGCCATTGGTTCACTTCGATTGGTGTGACTTTGCACGCAGTTCAGGTAAAAGTGCATTCTTAGATTGGCTTGAGTGGCGGCCTATCCTCCGGAAAGTGTACTGCTGCAGATGCTCCGCTTCTAGATTTTTTCAGGGTTCCCCATCATCGCAGGTTAATCAAAGAGATTGTGCCGGTGTGTTGGAAACCGCCTTCGGCACCTTGGGTGAAGGTAAACACGGATGGATCCATTATTAATAATTTTGGAGCTTGTGGTGGTTTGTTTCGCGACCATTTAGGTACATTCTTGGGAGCCTTTGCTTGTAATTTAGGAAGGTGCTCTGTTTTCGAAGCAAAGGTGTCTGGTTACATTCTTGCTATGGAGTACGCTGCCCAACATGGTTGGACAAACATTTGTTTAGAAAGTGACTCTTTCAGTGCACTTCTTGTTTTTAAAAATTCATCACTGGTGCCTATTCTTCTTCGGAATCGGTGGCATAATGCCCGTGAGCTTAATGTTCAGGTTATTTCCTCTCATATTTTCAGAGAAGGCAACATTTGCGCAGACAGATTAGCAATCTTCGGACACTCAGTTGTTGGGGAAGTGTGGTTGTCAACTTTACCGTCAGAGTTTTAGCAGGTTTTTTTTGCGGACCGGTGTGGTATACCTCGGTTTAGATATCCGTAGGTGGGTGTTTTTGTTTATTTTTGGTTATTTTTTGTCTGTCTTTGATTTTTATTTGTTTCTCTGAGGGTTCTGGCCTAGTCCCTCTTGTATTTTTTTCCCCTTTTTATAATAAAAGTTGAGTTTGGCGGTGCGGGATGAGAGTTCATCGGGGTGCCAACCTAGTTGGGATGTCGTTGCTTCTCCTTGATGCGTGACCTTTCTCCTACTTTACCTATAAAAAAAATTAAAGATAAAAGAATTATTATCTAAAACTAGTGTTGCCCGCCATTTTTCTTTTATTGTGAAGCAAGGATAAAATGGTAAAAAATATTTAAATAATGTTAAAATTGAAAAAAAAAATGTATACCAAAATACAATA
>Ga0228711_1010834_pt1 | contig 11847 bp, 12 predicted proteins | sample MedpolnodulmetaG_2_FD_177996 | JGI IMG/M metagenome (GOLD analysis project Ga0228711, IMG submission 177996) | Root nodule microbial communities from Medicago polymorpha collected in Santa Monica, California, United States - brown nodules | ecosystem: Host-associated > Plants > Roots > Nodule...
GGACAACTCCAAGAGACTTAACTTAACAATTACACAGAATTGAATAAGGTTTTGAATACTTGATATACAATCAGAGGTATTCACAATAAAGCACGAACAGAACAGACTCTGTTTTTACAAGACACTTGAGAATTCTAAGATAAAAACAATTGGAAGAATTCTCTAAGTTGTTGATGTTTGTTTACGACGTTTTAGCACAGAGTATGGCCTTTTTCTTGATGTGTATATTTGTGTCTATCGTATCTTCTCCAAGCCTTCATCCCTATATATATAGAGGTTTTGAGAGACGTTGAGAATTAGCCGTTGCATCAACTGTCTTGCTTGAAGCTTTGATTCTTCACCCTTGATCTTTTGCCTGATTTGATAGTTGTCCTATGAAGAACTAATTTCAAATCCATTCCAAAACAAAAGGAACAACGACTGCATCCAAGTTACTGTTATCTTTGTCTTGATGTGGAGACAAAGAATGCAGAGATGGTGGTTGCAGAGTTCGTGGCCGTACACTTCGTACAATGTCCTTTGTCAACTCTGGTGAAGTGGCTTCTGATGAAGTATGCTTCTGATGTCCATTGCTTCTGATGACCTCGCTTCTGATGATGTGTCTTCAGGAGCTCTTCTTCAGACCCGTTGCTTCAGACACAGTTCTTCAGACGCTTTTATTCAAACGCATTTCTTCAGAGGCTTTAAGCTTCAAATAAATTTCCTTTGCTCTATAACTTGTTCAATCAGAATCTCTATGAATAGTACTTTGATTATGATCTTGTACACTTGAACAAATGTTTAGCATATCCAATTGATAATTTTTAATACCTTGTTATTATCAAAACTCAATAGGTGATTTGCTGAAACACCCTTTGTTCCAACAGCCTTTTGCATGAAGAAATCACAGATCAATTAGTGAAATTGTCGACGTTTGCCGATCAACTTCACCACTAAAGTAGTGCTTCAACCTCTGCCCATTTACGGTCCAGTTGGCTTTTGTCATTAGATCTTCCAAAACCACCGCTCCATAAGGCTTAACCTCTTTTATCAAGAACGGACTAGACCACTTTGACTTGAGTTTGCCCGGGAATAAGCTCAATCTTGAGTTAAATAGTAGCACCATTTGACCGGGCTCAAAGTTCCGTTTCACAATCCGCTTGTCGTGATAGCTCTTCACCTTTTCCTTGTACAATTTTGAGAACTCATACGCTTGATTCCTCATTTCTTCTAGTTCATGCATTTGAATTTTCCTCTTCTCTCCCGCTTGTTCTTGGTCAAAATTCAAAAATTTTAGCGTCCACAACGCTTTGTGCTCCAATTCAACTGGCAAGTGGCAAGACTTCCCATACACCAATTGAAAAGGTGTGAAACCCGTAGGAGCTTTGAAAGCGGTCCTATAGGCCCACAACGCCTCATCAAGCTTCAATGACCAATCTTTCCGTGATGATGACACGGTCTTCTCTAGAATTCTTTTAATCTCTCGATTGGACACTTCGGCTTGACCGTTGGTTTGGGGATGATACGGTGAAGCAACCTTATGCTTGACTCCATAGTGCTCAAGAGCTTTGGCTAATTGTGAATTGCAAAAGTGTGAGCCACCATCACTAATAAGCACTCTTGGAGTTCCAAAGCGGGTGAAGATGTTTCTCTTGAGGAATTTGACCACCATCTTGCTATCGGCTTTTGGGAAGCAATTGCCTCAACCCACTTTGACACATAGTCCACACATACAAAAATATACTCATTTGAGAATGAGGAAGGGAAGGGTCCGACAAAATCAATGCCCCAACAATCAAAGACTTCAACTTCTTGAATAATTTGTAAGGGCATTTCATTTCTCTTTGAGATTCCTCCCGTCTTTTGGCAACTTTCACAACTTTGGACATGTTCATATGCATCCTTGAAAAGCGTTGGCCAATAGAAGTCGGCTTGAAGAACTTTGGCTGCCGTTCTTTGACCGTTGAAATGGCCACCGTATGGTGAATTGTGACATTGCCACATGATGTCCTTGGCTTCTTCCCTTTCAACACATCTTCACAAGAGATGATCGGCTCCGATCCTGAAGATATGTGGGTCATCCCACACATAATGAGTAGTCTCAGAGAAACTTCTTCTTCATTTGATAATTGAAATCCTCTGGTATGAGCCCCGTTGCTTTATAGTTCGCCATGTCGGCAAACCATGGCCTCTCTTGCACCATTAGCAACTTCTAATCCGGAAACTCTTCACGGACCTCTTGTTCATTCTTGGTCACCTCAATGTTTACAATCCTTGACAAGTGATCGGCTACCAAATTCTCTGTTCCTTTCTTGTCCTTGATCTCCAAATCAAACTCTTGTAACAAGAGCATCCACCTAATGAGCCTCGGCTTTGAATCGGCTTTGGTGATTAAGTACTTGGTCGCTGCATGGTCAGTAAACACAACAACCTTGGAACCAATGAGATAAGAACGAAATTTCTCTAATGCATATACAATAGCAAGCAATTATTTTTATGTGGTGGCATAATTGATTTGAGCATCATTTAAGACCTTGCTTGCATGGTGTATAGCATGAAAAACTTTGTCCTTCCTTTGACCTAAAACAGCCCCCACCGCATAATCACTAGCATCGCACATAAGTTCAAAATTAAGGTTCCAATTTGGTGCGGTGATTATGGGTGCGGAGGTCAATTTCTCTTTCAAACATTCAAATGCATTTAAACAGTCATTGTCAAAATCAAAAGACTTATCTTTGTTGAGCAAATTGCTCAATGGCTTTGCAACTTTGGAGAAATCCTTAATGAAACGCCGGTAGAATCCGACATGACCAAGAAAATTTCTAACGCCTTTGACATTGACGGGTGGTGGAAGCTTTCCAATGACCTCAACCTTGGCTTGACCTACCTCGATACGCTTGGAAGAAATCTTGTGACCAGGGACAATACCCTCGGTAACCATGAAGTGACACTTCTCTCAATTGAGCACCAAGTTAGTTTCCTTACACCGCTTCAGCACGATGTCCAAGCTCTTCAAACACAAATCAAATGATGACCCGAAAACCGAGAAAACATCCATGAACACCTGCATGCATTTACCAATCAAATCGGAGAAGATGGCTTGAACACACCTTTGGAAAGTTGCGGGTACATTACACAAGCCAAAAGGCATTCTTCTATAAGCAAAGATACCAAAGGGGCAAGTGAAAACCGTCTTCTCATGATCATCCGGGTTCACGTTGATTAGGTTGTAACCGGAGTAACCATCAAGAAAGCAATAGAAGGATTAACTGGAGAGTGATCCTTCCTTGTAGCTTAATTGAGTCTTCTATAGTCAATTCACATTCTCCATCCAGTGACAGTCCTAGTTGGGATCAACTCATTCTTCTCATTTGTGATCACTGTCATTCCTCCTTTCTTAGGAACCACTTGAACCGGGCTAACCCAAGCACTATCCGAGATTGGATAGATCATGCCAGCTTCAAGTAGCTTTACCATTTCCTTGCGCACCACCTCTTTCATTGTTGGATTTAGGCGGCGTTGCGATTGAGCTACCGGTTTAAAGTCTTCTTCCATCATAATCTTGTGCATAGAATAAGATGGACTTATCCCTTTCAAATCGGATAATTGCCACCCTATCGCTTCTTTGTTGGACTTAAGGATTTCTACCAACTTTGTGTCTTCATTGATGGACAAGGAGCTACTGATGATCACTGGTTTGGTACCATCATTTTCAAGAAAAACATATTTCAAGTGTGATGGTAAGACTTTTAATTCAACCTTGGTGTCATCAACTTTGGGTTCTTCCTTGGATTCCTCTTTCAACTCCTCTAGTTTAGCTTGATGAGGAGGAATCTCTTTCATGGAATCTAGCTCCTTCAAACACTCTTCAATATCTCTTGCTTCTTCGGCACCTATGGTATTGAGTGCGTCCGTCAAAGCACTTTCAAGGGGTGTTCGGTTATGAAATTGCTTCCGAGTGGTCATGATGACTTCTTCAGTTACATCCATTTTAAAGCATGCGCCCTTGTCTTTTGAGTGCTTGATGGCTTCACGAATGTTGAAAGTAACCTCTTCATTATCAACTTTAACCTTCATGATATTATCATCGAGGTCAATCATCATTCGGGCCATTTGCATGAAGTTCCTTCCCAAGAGTAGAGGTAAAGCTTCATCATCCTCGATGTCCATCACCACAAAATCCGTCGGGAATACAAATTTATCAACTTTGACTAGCACATCTTCGGCCATTCCCAATGGTTTTGCGAGTGATTTATCGGCCAATTGCAAGGTCATCCTAGTCCGCTTGATACATAAGTCACCAACTCTTTTGGCAACGGACAAGGTCATGAGATTTATGCTTAAACCAAGGTCAAGAAGTGCTTTACTAACATTGATTGTGCCTATAGCTACCGGTAGAGTGACTCTTCCCGGATCTTGTTCTTTCTTTGGCAACCTCCGTTGGATGATGGCATTACAATTAGCATCAAGTTGGATGGTTTCTTCATCATTAATTCTCTTCTTCTTGGAAAGGATATCTTTCATGAATTTGGCATATGCCGACATTTGCTCCAAGGCTTCCGAAAATGGAATATCAATTTGTAACTTGTTGAAGAGCTCAAGAAACCTTGCGTATTGCCTTTCTTTATCTTTCTTTGATGGAGCATGTGGATAAGGCAAGTGTTGAGTCGACACCTTCTTCTCAACTTCTTTCTTCTTTCCCTTCTCTCTCACCACATCTTTCTTCTTCCTCTCCATCTCATCTTTTTCAACTACTTCTCTTTTTTTCATTTTTTTCATTTTCAACTAATTCTCCTTTATTTTCTTCCTCTACTTCCTTCTCACTACCTACCTCAACATCATCTTCCTCAAAATCAAACTCTTCAACAACCTTCCGCTCCACTTCAATGTCATCACCTATACCTTTATCAATCACCTTACCACTCCTTGTTGATATGGCTTTGCAATGCTCTTTCCCTTTTGGGTTGTCTTGTGTGTTGGCGGTGAACGATCCTCCTTGTTGGGTGGCTTGAGCTATTTGTTGTGTCATTTGACCCATTTGAGTCTTAAGACCCTTGATTGATGCATCGGTGTTCTTTTGATTGGCCATAGACATTTGCATGAATTGGTTCAAGGTTTCATCCGTGCTTTGAGGGCGGTTTTGTTGTTGTCGTGGATTATTTTGGGGCGGGTATTGATAGTAGTTGTTGTATGGTTGTTCATAGTAGTTTGGTGGTGGTGGATAGTAGTAGTTGGGTGGTGGTCTCCATGGTTGGCCAAATTGGTTCCCTCTTGGAAAGTTGTTGTTGTTACCCGGATATCTCCCTTGATTGGAATTGCCCAGATATTGTCCTTGACTTGAACTACCGGCTTGGTACCCTTGTTGTTGATTTGGTCTTTGTTGGTTTCCCACGAAGTTTACCTCTTCTTCGCATGGTGGGGGACAACATCCGGTGGGATGGTCGCCGAAACACAACTCACAAGCGTTGACTTGTGAAGTACCTCCATCTTTATGGAATTGCTCTGGATTTGCTTGGGCATGTCTTTCATACCTTTTTGCAATGCCTCTATTTGTTCAGTGAGGAGCTTGTTTTGTACCAACAACGCATCACTAGACTCCAATTCAAGAATACCAGCTTTCCTTTGTGAAGGGCTTCGGTTGTGAGATGTTTTGCGGTCGGTGAGTGCCATTTGGTCAATAATCTTCATGGCTTCGAATGGAGTTTTCAACATTAAACCGCCACCCGCGGATGCATCTAACAAAACTTTGGTTTCATTTTTAAGTCCTTGGCGGAAAAGGTAGATTTGCATTTGATTGTCAAAACCATGTTTTGGACAATTTCTCAACAAAGACTTGTAACAATCCCAAGCTTCACAAAGTAATTCATTGGCACCTTGATTAAATGTTGTAACTGCAGTTTTAGCTTCCAAGAGCCTATCCTTTGGGAAAAACCTTTCTTGAAAAGCTTTCTCCAAGGCATTCCAATCGGTCATCACATTGATTGATTGATCCAAGTACCATTCCTTAGCTTTCCCAATCAACGAATGAGGGAACAATCTTGGAAACACGGTCTCTTCCTCATCCGCACTAGCTCCAAGTGTACCGGCTAAACCATAGAAAGTTGTGAGATGTTTATAGTGGTTCTCATGATCAAGACCGGAAAAGAGATGATGAGTCACCAATTGAATCGTTCCCGATTTCATCTCAATTTGCTTTGTATTTTGCCTTCCAATACGGGCAAGTCTTCTTGGACTAGTCCAACACGGTAGTGCATTTTGAGGTTCTTCATCTTCGAGTTCCATGACTACAACTCTTTCACTTCCCGGAGATGATGGTGCAGAAGAGTGAGGAGATTCCCTAGGAATAGAACTGGAAGTAGTGGGAATAGAAACAGAAGATCCTGCTTGTTGAGCCAGTCTAGCTAGTCTCTTTTCTTCCCTTGCTTTAGCGTTGTTTCTACGAGCTGTTTTATCTATTCCTGGATCAAACTGTAGTTGTTCTTTGGAAACGGTACCTCGCATAAACAAAGTTCAAAAGGACTATATCAAGTGGTTAGCAACAAAAGAGGATAATGAATGATATATGTGTATGTATATGTACAAAAAAGGAATTTTGTGCAAAATTGCTTTAAATGACAAAATTGTTTCAATACTTATGATATTATCTCACTACTCCCTGGCAGCGGCGCCATTTTGATGTAGGATTTTTACATGTCATAAAACTATTTACACGTAAGTATAATAGGATCGTTTCCACAGGGAGTTGCGTATTTCATAAGCATTTTCACAATATTCATCACGTTAAGTGTTCTGGTATAAATTGTTTGTTTGTGTAAAACTATTGTTCTATTCGACATAAAAGTAAAACGAGAGTTAAGGCTATTTCGCTTGGGGTCAGAGACATCAACCAAGCGTAACAGCTGCAATCTCTCAATCAAATAATGGATTCTAGCTTTTTAAACGATATTATCACAATCACTCGACAATATCATTCGTGTCCAAATGATATCGTTATTTCTAAGGGATTGTGTAAATGTTGATTTCCCAAACATTTAAACAATCACAAAGTCGATTGGATCGTTTAATCGACGATTTCCCAACCGATTAAATGACCCAAAAGCATTAAGTTCTAGATTAAAAGCGATTATCAAATATTAACATCTATGTCTAGAATGATAACTTAAGATAGATTGTTATTCTATTTCTTAAATCCAAAAGTATTTGTCAATATCATTTTGAATCTGAATAAAGCATTAAATACAAGAATAACAACAATATTGAATAAATGAGCTAGAACCATATATTAAAAGATTAAGAAATTACATAATAGTTTGTTTGAATACCTCAAAACCCAATGCCTAGATCCATGATGTCTCAACAAATCTTGGGTTGAATCTACTCCTAACTACCTTGCTTTGTGTTTCTCTCTCTAGAAAATGCCCTATTCTCTCTCTAAAAACCAGAAAATGTATTACTAAAATGATAAAATGGTGAGAAAGAGAAGAAAAACTCTTTAAGTTGGGCAGAATTCGTGCCTGCACGCTTAAGCGTACAAGGGTCTCTTAAGCGTGCCTCCTGGAAATCTTCCGTTGGCCAATTGGGAACAGCCACGTGTGCCTTATCCACTTGCATCCTGATGAAGTTTGCTTGAGCGTGCGTGAAGCGTGCAGTCAGTGTACAGATCTGAGCTCTCGACATTGTGTACGCTTACGCGTACAACGATCGCTTAAGCGTACCAATTAAATCTTGGATAAGCGTACCAAAAGCGTGCTGATAGCGTACAGGAAGTTTGGCCACTGGAACCCGCACACTTAAGCGTACGAGAGGACGCTTAAGCGTGCTCTCTGAATCTGGGAAGCGTGCTGATAGCGTACCAATGGCGTACATGAAGTTGCTCTCGACATTGTGTACGCTTAAGCGTGTTGAGGACGCTTAAGCGTACTGACTTTTGTTCATCAGCTTCTTTCTTGTCCCTTGCTTGTCATTTCCTGCATAAAAGGGAGGGAATCAAACATGTAAAGCATAAATGGTAAAAGAACACAATTTGGTAGCTTTTCCTTAGATAACTTGCCGAACAAGTCACTAAAATGCCTAGATTAACACATAAAATTTGTTACTTTTGAGTACTTATCAGACCCCACACTCTATTTTTTCAATTCACACAACATTAGATCAAAGTATAATTACTTTGTGTTTAATCTTCCAATTTATTTTCCAACATCACACTAATATTCCAACACACCTACCATCTCATCTCAATGAAAATGCATTACGAACCCCTTGTGGTAAAGTTTTTGCACCCAAATGCCAAATTGCACCATTTCTCTCTGATTTTTTGGCGGTCAGACCCACATTCCCGCATTTCCAATATAATAGTTGTAGTTGTTACCATGGTTCTTTAACAAACAAAAATGTACAATCAAATACGATAAGATTCATTTGTATTTACTGCATTAAGCTAATATAAAACCACTAGAAGAAGCAAACTAAGTGGCCCACCAGCAATAGGTAAATGAATTTATGATTATAACCCCTAATTTATTTCTTATCATGATACAAATTTGTGGCTGAAAATTTTCAGCCATGTTTGGCTCCAGTTCGATTAATAATTCTATTCTATAAGACGACTTTTGACTTGTAATAGTAATCACATGACTTAAAGCAAGCAAGACTTTACTGTTCATTTTTGAGATTCACTTGTCATCATTAAATTTTCATAAAAAATCCATCCATGTCTTCCTCCACATCTTCCACTAGTAATCTAAAGATGAAGAGGTACGATGTGTACCTGAGTTTCTGCCACGAAGACTCGCGTTCTTTTGTTTTGGGTATATATATAGCTCTTAATTCAGTTCTTAAAATTTTCTGGGAGGATCAATGGTTTGAAAGTGAAGATCGCAGATCAAAACAACCCTCAAATTCAACTCTGGATGTTATTGAAGATTGTGAAATAGTTGTAATCGTATTTTCAAAGAATTATTTTAATTCAAGATGGTGTCTTCAAGAATTGGAGAAAATAACCCATTGTTGCCATAGAACCACAGATGGTTTCGTTGTTGTTCCTGTGTTCTATCATGATGTCTTTTCATCCGACAAAAGATTGTGGGTACCAAGAGATATCTATGGAGGAGAAGGTTTTCATGGTTTTGTGGACAGAATCTCGATGCAGGAGGAAACCTCTTCCCAAGAAGGAGACAAGTTCATGAGTTGGATAGCAGCAATCAGCAATGAAGCTTCCAAATATCGTGGATCACAGTTTTTAACATGCCGATATGAGTAATGAAACTTGCTTGATTTTAACTTAGATTACTCGATATTTGTGGATTTTTTAATACTAAATGTTTAGATTCATTTCATTATCATGAGTTTAACAAATTTACATTATTTTCACTTATGCACATGTTGGAGAATTCTTATACATATATGATATACAGGAATGAAAGTGAACATATTATTAATGTCGTCGAGTTTGCTAATACTGTGATGATCAAGAAGAGATACCCGTTCGGAGAGAGCATACATTCTGGTGCGCAAGATGTGATTAAACAATTGAAACAATCCAAATCTCCTCTCCTGCTAGGGATATGGGGTATGACAGGGATTGGTAAATCAACCATTCTTAATACCATTTACGTTCAAATTGGTCCCTATTTTGAGGACAAGTGCATCATCGAGAACGTCGGGGAAGCTTGGGAAAAAGATAATGGTCAAATTTCTTTACAAGATAAACTTCTTTGTTATATTGACGGAGCAGTTGAAATAAAGATACCTACAGTTGAATCAGGAAGAGTTATTTTAAGAGAAAGACTTCGACATAAAAGAGTACTTCTTCTACTTGACAATGTTGATAAATTGGAGCAGCTAAAGGCTTTGTGTGGAAATCGCGATTGGTTTGGTCCAGGCAGCAAAATAATCATCGCAACAAGAAATATACGTCTGCTCAAGGAGCATGGAGTTGACCATATACATAGAGTGAAAGAACTAGACGAAAGTGAATCACTTGAGCTTTTTAATTGGAATGCGTTCAGGCAAGCAACTTCTTACAAAGGTTTTACTGAACTTTCCAAACAGATAGTTGCTTGTTGTGGGGGATTTCCTCTTGCTCTGAAAGAACTTGGGAGGTATTTGCATCTAAGGAAGGAATCTGCGTGGGAGGGTGTGTTGAGGAGTCTTGAAAGATTTTCCATTCCAACTCCATGTGTACTAGACGCTCTAGAAAAGAGTTTTAGTGATTTGGGCGATGAACAGAAAAAAATATTCTTGGATATAGCATGTTTCTTTATCGGGATGAGCCAAAATGATGTACTTCAAACACTAAATAGGTCAAAACAATGCGCAACTCTTCAAATAAATTGCCTTGAAGACAAAAGTTTTGTAACCATTGAGAATAACAAGCTTCAAATGCATGTTCTTCTACAAGCCATGGCAAGAGATATCATTAAGAGAGAATCAAGTAATAAGATGCGTCAGGTAAGTGGTAATACATATATGATTTGAGGCTTGAGGTATCCTGATCAATGTATGGATTATTGGTTACAAAATATATGGCGGAAAAGGAAGCAAAAGAACATTAATAAAATCAGTTTGTTAAAATTTTATCTCATAATCATCACAAGAACCTGCAGGATAATTATTAAGATTGTCAATTGAAAATTAGTAACAAAATAAATTGTGGTTATTCTCATAGTTGATGATGTATCAGTGGCATCAAGAATTTTAGCTACCACATCGAAGCTGTGATTTTAATTTTTACTTTTTTTTGGTGTTTCAGCCAAAGATGTACGACGTGTTCTTGAGTTTCAGAGGGGAAGACTGTCGTGCAAAGTTCATGTCACATCTCTATTCCTCTCTTCAAAATGCAGGAATTTATGCTTTCAGAGATGATGACGAGATTCAAAGAGGAGATCAAATCTCATTCTCATTATTGCAAGCAATCGGGCAGTCTAGAATTTCTATTGTTGTTTTGTCTACAACTTATGCCAATTCAAGATGGTGTATGCTAGAGTTGGAGAAGATAATGGACATTAGCAGAACTAGGGGTCTGGTTGTTGTGCCAGTGTTCTATGAGGTAGATCCCTCAGAAGTACGTCATCAGACAGGTCAGTTTGGAGTTTGTTTTGAAGGTCTTATATCAACAATCTCAGTGGATGAGTCTACCAAGAATAATTGGAGAAGAGATCTCATTGAAATTGGTGGCATAGCAGGGTTTGTACTCATTGATTCCAGGTTATTTGAATTTTCTCTTAGAATATTGTTAGTGATGCTTTAAAATTCTTAAACCTTATGGTGTAACAATATGTGTCCATTTTAAAATTCAGTTTCTTTTAAAATTATTATTTTTAATATTTTCAATAGCTTGTTTATGTTTTTGAAAATAATTACAAAATCCAATGTTTCATTGCAATCAAAAGCTATTTTGAATAATTTGAAAATAGAAATAATATGAATCTAGAAGTATGGTAAATGAGGAAAAAGGCCACATTTACAATCGTAAACATGTTAACTTTTGCTTTACATAAACATCTCTATAATAACAAATGGTTGAGCTCAATAAGTTAATGAGCTTATAAAATTATGCACTTAGACTGGCATATAACTATCCCTCTTCTTTTGTTAGAAATATGTATTGGAGAATGCTTATACAGACAATCGATTGTGCACCTTATCATTGGTTCATATTTTATAGGAATGAAAGTGCAGATATCAAGAATATTGTTGAACACGTCACCCGTTTGCTAGATAGGACAGAGTTATTTGTTGCCGAACATCCAGTGGGTTTAGAATATCGTGTGGCAGCTGCGACTAAGCTGCTAAACATAAAAAACACAAAAGATGTCTTAATTCTAGGGATATGGGGAATGGGGGGCATGGGCAAGACAACCATTGCCA
>Ga0228711_1010835_pt1 | contig 11847 bp, 6 predicted proteins | sample MedpolnodulmetaG_2_FD_177996 | JGI IMG/M metagenome (GOLD analysis project Ga0228711, IMG submission 177996) | Root nodule microbial communities from Medicago polymorpha collected in Santa Monica, California, United States - brown nodules | ecosystem: Host-associated > Plants > Roots > Nodule...
AAAAAAAAAAACTCTTGATCATAAATATTTTTTTGGGCTAATTTGGTTTGTTAATTTTTTTTTTTTATCAAATTTGGTTCATCAAATTAAATACAAACAAAAAAGAAAGAGAATTGATAAAGGACAATAAAGGAAAATAATATGTTGTAATAATCAAAATATAATATTTAATGGAGAATTGATTCTAGTTAACTCAAAAGCTAGGAATTGTTGTTTAAAAAAAAAAAGGAATTGTAGCTTCAACCATAATTGCTTTTGGATAAGAGAATTGCTTTTGTAAAACTAAACCAAACATGTGAGAAATTGTTTTATTTTTCAATTCTAAAACTCTAGAATTGCTCTTCTGGGCTAAGAAGAAGCTGAACCAAACAAGCATGTAATTTGACCGACTTATTATCTTTGACTTTTAAGCTCAACATTGATTCTAGCCTCAAAATTAATTATATCTAAAACAATAGAATTATGACCTGAATCCTTGTGATTTTTACACAAATTACATTTTATAACTTCAACAAAATCACAATTAAGTTTTGATTTGGTCAAACTTGCAACTTATTTTTTCTCTTCTATTCGTCACAACTCATTTTCTAAGTATAATGAATTATACAATGGTAGAGACATATTGTATACCCACAAAAACAAGGGTGATCCAAATTATCGATACATAAATTAACAAAATTTATTTTTCCTAAATATATCCAATCGTAAATTACTTACCTTCAACTGACTTTAAATAAAAAATAATCCTAACAGAATTCATTTTCATTGTTGCAAAATCAAACATATGCATAGCATAGTTCTTATGTACAAAATTGTTTAATGTGTTTAAATTCTTTATTTAAGAATAACAAAGAAGGACCTTTGTACCAAAAAAGAAATAATAGCTTTTTCTGATTCCATTATAGAAAAAGCCCCTTTTGGTTTCTCTCTAGACTACCCTCAAGTTGCTTTGCATCTTTCCCTAGTTTCAGTCTCGTGGGCATCGTTCTCTCTCAAACACATCCATTTCTTATTTTATTTTAGGTTTTGCTAACCAGTACTCTAAAGATAATGGTTAAAGATTTCATTAATAGAAGTTTTGTATTAAAAATATAAGTCTTTATTTTTTCTTAGTAATAATTACATCACTTTTTCGATGCAAACTTATTTATTTTAGTAATTTAACCAATGTTGCAAGGGCAATGGTTAACATTCTCCTTTATTTTAAGGTTAAGCTAATATGTATCTTTAAAGCATAAGTTAAAGAGTTAAAAACATTAAAAAGTAAATATTGCATTAAAATAATAAATTTTTTATTTTTTAAAAATCTTAAACGTACACTTTTTAAAAAATATTTTTATATTTAATATATGTTTGGTTCTACAATAATAGAAAATAATATAACCTGCATATTTAATGAGTTAAATATAAAATAATTTATGTTTGGATATATTAACATAAAAATAAGTTGAACTTTAAATTTATGTATAAAAATCAATTTAAAACAAAAAAAAATTAGGGTATAAGTTATCATTTCTTCTTGTTGTATAATATTATATCTCACACACACATCCATTGATTCAACATTCAATTATTATTCATATTCATTATTCAATACATTAAAAGCCTAAGGTATACCTTCTGACACTCCCACTGCTGTCCACCTTCATGCCACAAAAATCCATAAGCTTTGCACAATTAGATTCATTTACATAATAAAATTTTGGATTTTAATATTCTATGCTACCCCCCTTCCTCTCACTCACAAACACAGCCTGTCTCTGACTACCATAATATTGAATCATAAATCAATTTGTATACAAACTTTGAAACCTTGTAGTACTCAACATAATCTTAAACCATGATTTTAATTCAATATTTTATAGTAGTACATTGGTCAAAATAATTTATTAATTATCACAAAGAAACAAACAGTAAGGTGAATGAATAATTATATATTCATTTTTAGATATTAATTTCACTGCAAGAATGATTCATTTATTTGCACAAATGAGGACAATTTACCTGTAACATTGTTGAATGTGTACTTATGATAAATATAACAAAGATTGAACCAAAGATCCACAAGTGTTTCTTTTAGCTTTCCTTGTTTTTCTCCTTCTCTTCTTTAAAGACATTACCACCCAACCAAGTTAAACCTTTCTGTCTTTAACACTGCAAAATTTTTAAGGCTTTTTCTAAGAACATTTTTTACTAGTACTTTTTTATTTTTGTGTTGTAAATGTTGCTAAGTTTTACATGGGGAAGAAAGGTAGCAGTTCATGGTTAACTGCTGTGAAAAGAGCATTCAGATCTCCTACAAAAGATAGTGAAAAAAGAAGTGGTAGAAGAAGAGAAGATTGTGATCAAGAAGAAGATGAAGAAAAGGTACTTAGAAAAATTCTGTTAAATTTTCATTTTTGTTTATAGTTTTAGTGACCCTTTTGTTTTTACTTTCTAATTCATGGAAATGAAGCATTGAAAGAATGAAAACAATGAAAAAAAATATATATTTTTATTTTTGTAGAAGAGAGAAAAAAGAAGGTGGATTTTTAGGAAACCAGTGAATCATGAAACAGTGAATAATACTCAACAAAGTACACCAACAAAATTGAAGCATGATGTGGTTACTGTTACAAGTGTGGCTTCAAGGACAGATCAGGATGAGAAACATGCTCTTGCTGTGGCTATGGCTACAGCTGAGGCAGCAAGAGCTACTGCTCAAGCTGCTGTGGAAGTTGCAAGGTTGACTAAGCCTTCAAATCATGCTAGGGAGCATTATGCTGCTGTTGTGATTCAAACTTCTTTTAGAGGTTATTTGGTGAGTTCACATAACAGATCTAATTGCATGTTTGGAATTACTGCGAGTTTGACAAAATCACGGTGCCACTCTAATTTTGTAGAAGCTCTTGCATGTTTAGAATCACTTTATGTTTGACAATATCATGGTGTCACTTTGTTGAAGTTCAAAAGTGTAGCTTTTGCAAAATCACGATGACTCATTGTGATCCTGCCAATAGCCACGATGATTTTGGATCGGTGGTGAGTTTGGCAGAATCACAGTGTTCAACTGTGATTTGGCATAAACTACACTTTGGAGCTTCAACAAAATGACCGTGTCACTGTGATTTTGTCCAATTCACTGTGATTCATCCAAAGCACTATAAGAAGTTTGTGTGATATGAAATTGAAAAGTACCTTTTTTTCATTCTTGATGTGTGCTTGAACCTTGAAGGCAAGAAGAGCACTTCGTGCGCTTAAGGGGTTAGTGAAGTTGCAAGCTTTAGTGAGAGGTCACAATGTTAGGAAGCAAGCAAAGATGACACTTAGGTGCATGCAAGCTCTTGTTAGAGTACAAGCAAGAGTTCTTGACCAGAGGATAAGGTCTACTTCACATGAAGGAAGTAGAAAATCAACCTTCAGTGACACGGCTAGTGTTTGGGATTCGCGGTATCTTCAAGACATTTCAGATAGGAAATCAATAGTAAGTTATATGTTGCTTTGATTTGATTAGACCAACATAACTATAATCAAACTTTGTGTACTTTTCTTTTCCATGCTTTTAGAAGCAAATATTATGTTTGGAAACAAAAGTGCTTTTTGGTTACAAAAGCAAAGGAATAGGACTTTTTGGTTATTTTGGTGTTCTGTTTATAGGCTTATATGTGTTTGAATCTTTTGTGTTGTTGTTTTGACAGTCAAGAGAAGGAAGTAGTATTGCAGATGATTGGGATGATCGTCCACACACAGTTGAAGAAGTTAAGGCCATGCTGCAGCAGAGGAAAGAAGCAGCAATGAAGAGGGAAAAGTCCTTGTCCCAAGCTTTTTCACAACAGGTTTTAGTTTTACCCTCCGTTTCACTTTATTTTCTTGTTCAGTCTGCCAATTTGGATTGAAAGTGAGTTTGCCAAAACTACCTAGATTTTGTCGAACTCATCGGGATTCCGAACATTTACTCATGTGTGTTTCCACTTTTGGAGGAGAAATTGAATCTAGAGCTATATAATTGATTTTGAATTGTTTGGATCTTCTTCGAGGAGAATTGGTTCTAACTTGAAACTAGAATTTGGAGTTTTTGCCTCAACAATTGATTTTTGGTATGGAATTTAATATTCAACTCACTTTTACATGGAAGTATTGAAACATAAATCAATATACATTCAACAAACTTTTAGTTAGAACCAATTTTACACAATCAATTCATTCAAAATCAATTTATATCACCGCATAACCAAACACAAGCAATTTTCTTAGCAAATTGGCTTTGACAATTTCACAGATTTGGAGAAATGGTAGGACGTCATCAATTGGAAATGAAGATGAACTTGAAGAGAGACCAAAGTGGCTAGATAGATGGATGGCTACAAAGCCATGGGAGAATAGGGGAAGAGCTTCAACCGACCAGAGAGACTCTATTAAGACTGTGGAAGTCGATACGTCTCAACCTTATTCATATCTAGGAGCAAATTACAGAAGATCACATCCAAATTATCAATATAATCCACATCACCAACCACAAAGACATTCCATTGCTTCACCGCTCCATAGATCACACCAAAATGGATCCGTTCACAACCAATCCATCACTACTCCGTCTCCAGCAAAATCAAGACCTATTCAAGTCCGGTCGTCAAGCCCTCGTTGTGTTCGAGAAGATAGAAGCTACCACCACACCTCTCAAACCCCAAGCTTGAGGTCTAATTACCATTACAATGGGAACTTGTACCAAAACAGTAGAGGTGGAACAAGTAATGGTAGTAGTAATAGTATTGCTTCTACTACTGCTTCAGCTACATTGCCTAATTACATGCAAGCCACCGAGTCTGCGAAGGCTCGAATTCGGTCGCAGAGTGCGCCAAGGCAAAGGCCATCGACACCAGAGAGGGATAGATCCGGATCAGTAAAGAAAAGACTTTCTTTCCCTGCTCCTGATCCTTATAATGTAGGAGGAGTTGGTTATGGAAATTATGGACATAGTTTACGTAGTCCAAGCTTCAAGAGTGTGAATGTAGCAGCATCACATTATGGATTGGAGCAAAATTCCAATTACTCTTCATGTTGTACTGAGAGTCTCGGTGGCGAGGTTTCGCCTTCTTCAACCGGTGACCTTAGACGGTGGTTGAGATGAGACGATTCAACTACACTCAGTTTCAACGGTTCTGCAGTGACTGCGGAGTATTCGGTTACTTCTATGACACATTAGGTTATTTTTCACCATTCACTTATTTTATTTAGGTTTGTGTGATGTTTTTAGTGTTTGTTTAATTTTAGTATTAACCCTTTTCACCCCAAAAGAAAAGAAGTTAACATAGGGTGAACCTAAAAATCTGATGTTAGGAATTGAGAAGTACTATGTTGTTAGGAAGCTGAGAACCATGTATTGTGTTTTGGTTTTTATCATTTGTTTGTTAGGATGCCAAGATAAATGTTGGCCATGTGTTCTGGCCTACCTCACTTGGGGTGTTGAAACAATTGCCTACACAACAAGTATGTCCTTAAATGGACTGTCTTGTCACAGTAACATGTAATATTTTGGAATCTCAACTATGGTTGCCTTTTGTGTGCAATGTAATATTTAACCTTTGCTTTTGTTTTGATCAATGTATATAGAGTAAATCAGCAGTTGGGTTCTGAGAAATTGTAACAATAGTGTCTCAAATTTATGAAATGACAAATTATTGTTTTTTAAATTAAAAAATGTTAATTAAATTTTAATTGTTCAATAAAAATACCTCTTTAGTACATTAAATTAAATGAAAGTTCTATATTTCGCTTAGGTTTTGACGTGAGGGTGGGCAGGAGGGGTGACAACCCACAACACCATTTTTCAGGAGCATCAAAATTATTTAACTTGCTTTAATTAATTGTATTGAAAATACATTTTTAGGGAACCTTGATTATAAATGAATCTTTTATAACAAAAAATGCAAGAAAAATATATTCAAATAATTAAAAGGAAACAATTTTTTTTAGTTTGCTCAGGCCCTCAGTAAAATAAAAATGCAAGGAAGACCGGAAAAAAAATATAGAACCTGGAATTTAGAAGGCATATATTAGCAACATATACCAAAATATTTCAAAATTCAACATCCAGCATATAAGAAAATTAGCAATTATATTTTTCAACATTAAACATATACCAAAAAATTTGGACAATCAACATATATTAGAACCATATATATGCAACCTTCAATGGTAAGAAGCATTAAGCCATATGTTTAGTGGTGGTGCGCAACTGAGAGATGGAGGTCGGACTAGTGGTGCAGGAGAGGTGTTTAATGAGAAGAAAAAACTTAAACGCGTACTGAAGAAAGAAAAAGAAGGAACATAGTTTTTTTTTTCCTTTCTGAGTGAGGGGTGGATATTGGGCTATAATTTTTTTTTTTGAAGCTCATACCTTTTGGAGGCTCGACTTGGTTGAGCTGTTTGCACTCCTTATAGCCGGGTCTGCACAAAATATCTTAAAATCAACCCTAATTTTGTTAAAATTGTCTTTTGATGTATTGCATCAAAACAAATATAAATCTTAGAATTGTAGCACTAAAATTGTACAAATGGTGAAGATCTCAACCGAGCTGAATTAATCCATGTGTTCAATAAAAGATATTAAATTGTCATTTTATAAATTTGAGAAATAAGTGGATCAACTACTGGAATTTTAGGGAATAAAATGTTCATATACCATTGGATATATTACTTACCTGTTTCTATCAAGAGAAAGTTATATAGTTATTGATATACTTCAAAATTACCAGGCACTAATGTTTAAAGTCTTGGTCTTGTCATTTTCTTAGACCTTTATAAGCCTACACGAGTAATTGAAGTGACATAAAAAGATGGTATATGAAAGAGACATAAAAGTATACTATATGTTTCCTAAAAAAAAGTATAATATGTAATATGGTAAAATATGACAAAAAAATATAAAGAACTTAATTAGACCATTTTGGTTTCATTTTTAAATAGCCAAAATTGATTTTAGAGAAGTTGAATTGATTTTGACAAATGTGGATGTTATGAAGTAGAATTAATTTTGCTTTCAAACTTAATTAGAAGTTAAAACCACATTTTGTAGCTTTAGGTTTCTACAATTAATTTTAGTTTTAAATTTATTGTTCAATTCACTATTAATGAATGTGACTAAACACAACCCTCTTATATTTAACTTTTTTTTGTGTTACAAAAATCAATTTTCATCATCACAAAACCAAACAACTACTAAGTGTATATTTAGTATCCCCGGGAGTTAACCAAAATCATGGTGGTTCATGAGTTTATCCAACTCCTTTAGAATTCAAACAAAACACTTGGTAAAATATCAATTCTAGATGTGTAAAATTTATTTTTCTCATGTTTAGATATCTTTAGGTAGAATCATTTTTGCCTCTATAATTGATTCTAACATGAACGTTAATTTTTTTTTATTCAGTATAATTTTTTACATTTAAATTTATTGTTCAACTCAATTTTACTTAAATGTATTCAAAGATACTCCAAATTAATGTTAATAAAAATATTTTTACAAAATTAATTCATTAAAAGTCAATTTTTGTAATCACAAAATTAAAACAAGTTATATATATATATATATATATATATATATATATATATATATTTGATATTTCTTGCATGTGAAAAAAGAATCATTTTTTAAAAAATTTGTCAATTCTACTTTTCTGAAAGTTGAAAAACAGATTTTTTTTTTCTTTCTATTTATAATTCCTTTACTTAACAACACTATTGCTTAAGAGAGTGATATGATCAGGTTCAGGTGTTTTCTTCACCCTAGTGTTTGGCCTGCAACAACCAAAAGAGGTAAAATACAAAGTACTATTGAACATTTAATGTGAAGATATGATGAACGTGACTTACATTCTAAAATCTTATCTTTAATTTTGTACAAGCTACCTATCTATGGTTATATTGGACTGTTATGCGGTTGCTTCTAGCAGGAAGTTTAGCTTAGTTCGGTCATAAAATGTATTTTTGTGCAAAGTTCTGAGAATTGTGAAAAAAGTAGAGAGATTATTGCACCGTTACAACTCACACATGATCTATAGCTTTTCTTTTCTTCTTCACTGAAATTCATAATCATAGGTTCCGTGGAATTATTAGCTGTTTATGGGTCCCATCTCATTGAATACTAACCGTTATTAGAAAGTAGTACTATACATGAAGGAACCTCTATATCCTCAAACTCAAAATAGCAACTTATTGGTATTACCTAACGTTTCCTTAAAAAAAGAAAAAAAGTATTAGGTAAAGTCTAACTCAACTGATAGTATCGTTATCTTATCTTTAAGTTTAACACCTTCATTTCGATTAAAATATTTTACGGTTGCATATGTGAAGCAGTGTAATTTTTTTTGTCTACAAACTAATAGCAACTTATTGGTATTATTACGTACAAGTAATGTCTAACTTAATTGATAATACTGTTATTGTTAAGTTAAAGACCTTTATTTTGGTTAAAAGTTGGAACTCTACAATTGTATATGTGAGAAGGTGCATGTTACTTACTTGGTCTAGAAACAAAAACAAAGACAAGTGTTGGCTTGTGTTCTAAATACACATATTAATAAACTTATAAGTAGAGATTTTATTGTAAAAATTGTACACTCAATTTCTTAAAAATAATTACGCTAAAATAAAAAAACATATATTTTAACTATGTAATTTGAGATTCTTAACTTCTCAATTTTTTTTTTAGGTTTTTATTATTTATGATCATGTAATATACGCGAACTCCAAAAAAAAATATAGAGGTTAAATTTTTTCATGATTAATCACACACATGTTTAAAACGTTATAAAATATAGTTTTACACAAAAAATTAGAACTTTTCAACAAGAGACGAATTAATTATGAATTTTTAAAGCGTCAAAACTCAAAAAACAAAACAACCAAAATTTCAACCCAAAAATAGAATTTGGAGTTAATTGTTTGCAGAGACATTTATAAAAATAGATAAAAAGGATCTACAAAGTTTCATAGTATTTCAAAGTAGTTTTGATTATTTCCATCTTTCAATCAAAACGTGCAAAATTGTAATTTTGTTTCAAGTAAGCTTATACTCACGGGTCAAATATCATTTCCTAACTTTGTAGGTATGGTTAGAACATCATAAGAATCTTCACCATGAAATTTTGGAATTTTTACAAGAAAGACAAATTAATTATAAATTATTTACAAAATTCATAATTACAGGGTCATTTTGAACATTTTTAAATGTCTTTTGTTGGAACCACATAGGATGAAAATGCTAAGTTATACTCTCAATCCATAATAAGACACTAAAGTTGTTGAAAATTTACTCATAACGGGAGAAATTTTAACAGATTGAAATTCAAACTAAGGTAAGGTATCACAAAGGAAATTCCAATCCACTCCATCATAAGCTTTCTCAAGATCAAGCATATAAATGCCATTTTACATTTATAAATGTGTGATAAATAAAATCCTATAGGATAATTGCATTATCCATCGTCCCTCCCCAAGTGATGAAACTATTTTTAATAATATTTGATTAAATTACTCCATAAGTCCTTTAAGTTTGAGGTTTGTAATAGATTGGTCCTTTATGTTGTTTTGGTCACACATAAGTCCTTTAAGTTGGAGGTTTGTAACTGATTGGTCCTTTAAGTTATTTTGATCACAAATAAGTCCTTTAAGTTTGTAAACGTTTTCGATTTAGGCCTTCTTTCCAAACACCAAACATCATCCCTAATACCATTCCAAAACATTTTGAAAAAAGATAGATTGAAAATCATAAAGACCTGCTTTGCGGGGCTTCATGATCATAAAAGCTTTATGGATTTTCTTTATGGTAACAACACTCAAAAATATAATATCATATTCACTACTTAAGGACACACGATTCACTAAATCTACCTTTTTGAGATGATTACTATTTGTGCACCAATCACCAAAAGGGTAGTTGTGACAATGGATTTTATTTCTCTTTTTCTATATAATGGTTTGTTTATAGAAGACGAGTGTACTGAATCCCCAAATTATCCCACATATCCTACTCTCTGTGTTGCTGATTATAAACAAATTTGACTTTTAGAGTTTTGCACTGATAAATTATCTTTTTAAAAGGGTTTTCTCTAGATTACTCTCTCTTGTTTAGGGGTTATTTACCCCCTCATGATATCAACCAATCAAAATGAATTATACATTGACAACATTAAATGTCAAATAAATGAGTCAATTTTTTCTAAAAAAAAAAAATCAATTTTAATCATAAGCTAACTTTTAATACTTTTAATTTTTATTTAATTATAGACAAGATTACATTAGAGGTCCTTTATCTTATTTATTTGCAACACTTTAGTCCTTTATCTTTATGTTTTTTCCATTTTGGTCTTTTATCTCTCATAAAAGCACATACATATCCTTTTTCTCATTTTTTTTATTAAAAAAATACATTATTTTATTTTTTAAAATATATTTTTATTAAAAATGAAAAAAATCCAGAAATATGATGAAGATGTTCATCATCTTCATCTTCTTCCTTTGAATCTTCATCATCTTCATTGAATCAAAAAAAATTCTATACAAATATATCTCTAAATATCATGAATTAATGTTATGTTCACAACTTCAAGTACTTTGGGAGCCAAGAAAATGCTATTGATTTTGAATTCGCATATTACCATAGCAAAGATCCGATGACTCCTAGGCTTTATATGAAGACGTTTTTGAAGAGATTGAGCAAATAGGGATTTTTAAATATGGAGGGTTGCCTCATTGGAGGAAGAATAGCAATTTGGCATTTGAAGGAATTTCCAAGAAGTATAAAAATATGGGGCAATTTTTGAAGACGGTTGCTTTTATGACTTTCAATACTTTCTAAAAATACAAGTAAAAGACTAAAATACCTCCAGCGGTAGTTAACTACCGCTGACTTATAACTAAAAAACACGTCGGCAGTTAAAAGCCGCTGGATTTTTTTGTCATTTACTTTTGTTACTAAGACACAATAAATGTCAAAAAAGCAATCTTCATTTTTGAAGGTTAATGAGAAATATGATTCACAAGGGCTTTTCTCTAGTACTTGGACGGATCAAATGCTTGGATTAAAAGAAGGTGTGACAATATTGAAAAATGGGTGTGCTTTAGAAGGTATGTGTATTTGCTCTCAAGATAGTCATTGCAATCCAAGTAAAGGGTACTTTTGTAGACAAGGCAAAGTCTACAAAGAGGCAAGGGTTTGTTCTTATGTGTGACTCAATTGGGGTTCCAAAATTTAAAATATGATCGTTTTTTTTATAAAAAATAATAGTCATTGTATAAGGTTATTTATCAATAACCCTCTCAAAAAAAATGTATTGATCAATAACTTTATAATAAAACAACAATATATACTAAAAATATGCTGTGTAATTATTGTTATACATTACCAATCACTATGTTTTACCACTCAATAGCACTTGAATGAGTATACATCATCAATCACTATTGTTGTGAAACAGGCCAAACTTGGACCTTATTTTTTTTTTACAAAATCAGACTTTGATCTTTTAGGGTGTGTTTGGTTGCGAGAAGAAATTGAGATGAGAGAAAGAGGTGAGAAAGAGTATGAGAAGAGAGAAAGAGATGAGAAATAGAGTAGATTTAATGTATTGTTTGGTATAAAAGAAAGAGAAGAGAAATAGGAGAGAGAGAAGTTTGTTAAATTTATAAAAAGACAAAAATATCCTTGTGCTAACAACTTAATAATTTTATTAATATACAATTTTTGTGAAGAAAATTATACACAAATTATATTGTTTATTTGTCATGATTTATCTTTTTTTTACGTTACAGTAGAGTTTTATTATTTAACATTTTTTAAATCTAGTCAAATAAATTGTAAAATGCCTT
>Ga0228711_1010836_pt1 | contig 11845 bp, 11 predicted proteins | sample MedpolnodulmetaG_2_FD_177996 | JGI IMG/M metagenome (GOLD analysis project Ga0228711, IMG submission 177996) | Root nodule microbial communities from Medicago polymorpha collected in Santa Monica, California, United States - brown nodules | ecosystem: Host-associated > Plants > Roots > Nodule...
GGTGGGAGGAAGGGGGCGGGGCGTGGAGGTGGAGGAGAAGGTTGTGGACTTGGGAGGAAGAGATGTTGGAGGCATGTAGACTTTTACTTGATGGTGTTTCTGTGCAGGCTAATATTATTGACAGGTGACAGTGGGATCCAGACATTCAGGATGGGTACACGGTCCGAGGTGCTTACCAGATTCTGACGGATTCAGCTTCCTCTACTTTTGACACAACCAGAGGCCTAGTGTGGCATAAGCATGTTCCCCTGAAGGTGTCCATCGTAGCTTGGCGTCTGCTAAAAGACAGGTTGCCGACCAGGAGCAACCTTCATCGGCGCGACATTATTCAGGTCGACGGCGACACGTGTGTGTCGGGCTGCGGCCAAGTGGAGTCGGCGCCCCATCTGTTCCTTCATTGTGCCGTTTTCGGGTCGTTATGGCAGTATCTCAGGTCGTGGATTGGTGTGTCTGGTGCAGACCCTTTCAACTTAATTGATCATTTCCTCCAGTTTACCCATTGTACAGGGTCATCAAGAACTCCCAGATCGTTTCTTCAGCTTCTTTGGCTTCTTTGCGTGTGGCTCATATGGGGAGAACGTAATAATAGGATTTTTAACAATGTAGAAACGCCTATTTTATAACTTTTAGATCAAGTTAAATTTCATTCTTTGTGGTGGCTAAAAGCGAAAAACACTACGTTTGTGTATGACACTCAGTGTTGGTGGTCGGACCCTATGCGGTGTTTGGGCCTCGACTGACCTTAGTCTTGTATATATCTTGTATGACTCTTTGTTGGTAGGGGTGTTCTCGGAGGTACGTTTTGTACTGATGAAATTACATCGCCTTTGTTAATATATTCCATTTTGATTTCTTCAAAAAAAAATAAATTATATAAAATAAAATGCAATTGTATTTGTCTTCTTTCTAGTTCATATAATAATAGTATTTTCATTTTTTTTTACAGAAAGATACCTTTTTGTTTATTTATTTAATAACTAGGGACAGAGGATATAATTAAATTTTGACACTTTGAATGATATTATCCTTTTGTAAGTGATAAATTCAGTCTCTCTCATTTCCCTTTCTTTTTACCTCTATTTCATTTTTTATTTTGTGATTTCGTCGTCTTAGTGCGACGTTGATTTGTTTGTTGTATTCGTGTAGCATTGTGTGTCTTTCTTGTTTCGTTAAGGTATTTGTTCGGTTCAGATTGTTAGATCAGCTTCGATCTAGTGCAGATCCAATGACTTTGGTGTCGCCTATATCAGGGGCGGAGCCACCTCCCAGCTAGCCTGGGCACTAGCCCAGGCTCAGCTCCAACTTCCTTTGTCGCAAGCCCAGTTATTACTAGAACTTTTGGCTTTTCCTGCGGATTTACCTGCGGATTTTTGTGTAAATTCTGCAGGAAATACATTTCCTTCAGATTTTGCCAAGGATTTAAGTTCCCAGGTGAGGTAATACCTTAGGATTTTAGGTTCCGCAGGAAAGATATATCTGCTGGAAATGTGAAATTATCCGCAGGAAATTTGAAATTATTCGCAGGAAGGAAGTAACGTTTTGCGATAAATATTTTGCTTAGACTCTATAAAATTCCTGGCTCTGCCACTGGTCCATATTGCAGATCCAGGTGTTTTAGTTGATGTGAGTTTGTTTGCAGATTCATCATTTTTACTTTTAACGCACTTGTAATTTATGAATGTAGTCTATCAATTTGAATGAATGAATGTGATTTATTTTTGTCAAAAAAATATATTTTAATATAAGTATATAATCGGTACTTTTTAACATAAGAATTATTGGGTCGGTCGTTTGTTGTCGGTTTGCTTTATATTCTTTGTAATTGTTTAACGAATCCATGAATTTGTTTCTTTTAAAAATCAAACTAACCCCAAATAAATTTTTTCCCCACCGTTTGCCGCGGCAGTAACACCATTACACCGTCATTTCTGTGACTTTTTTCACTACCTATTCATCGCGGTTGTTTTCGTGGACTGTGGTAATGGACCTGTTTTTTAAAACCTTGATAATAATATTATTTATTTTGAGCTACCAATTTGGGATTGTTTTTTACTTCTATGTTCTTTTTCTAGGGTTCGAATTGATGCTCTTGTGTTCAATTCTATGAGAATCATCATGTTGGATTTGGAAAGCATGGCGGAATATGTGTCATCTGTTTGTATAAGAAACTGCTCTTGTAAAAGGATGCAATCAGGATCATGCTTACTGGTAAGGAAATATTGTTAATTTTTCAATTGTTTTTCGATTGATTTATATTTTCAGTAATAGTTTTTGTGTTCTTCGTTATGGAAGTGTTTTTCTTGTGAAACTAATTTAGGGAAAAACACTACATTAAATATTATCCTGATGACTTGACTTAGTTTTTATGTTTTAGCTTGAAACAAATGTAATTGTGTTAGTTTTTTAAATTCTTTGTGCATAATATTTGAAAATCTTTACAAGTCTAGAGTGAACTTGTATAATATCATCAACTTTCCACAAGTAAAGCTAAACATTAGTTCAGTTAGTATATAGATTAAGCATTATATATTCCCGTAAGATTGATTGGGGACACTAATGACCAACGTAATCATATATAATCTGTTATGTTAGTATCATAGTCACCTGGTTCGCAATTCTCTTCAGTACACAACTCTCAAAGAATTGGGTATGTGGGGGACATACTGCGTCTTTGAGGTTGCAAGATGCAAAACTCCTTTGGATTTGAATCCTTGAACAATTGACAAGCTCATGTATACCATTTACTAAAATTCAACTTTTAGTTAAACGAATTAGGTGGCCGGTAACATGCATTGATTTCATTATGGCTATTCGGGTAGAGGGTCTGTTATCATGTTAGGATGAAGTCTTTTAAGAGTTTAAGTTCTTAGATGAAGACATGAATAGTTTTGCAATATGTCTAGCTTTGATATGATATTTGTTAGACTTCACATATGCACATGACATTTGTTCATTATTGAAATGACTTCGTCAAGAATTTACGAGAGTTCATGCTTAGGGCATATAGGTCATGATAAGGGTATGAAAAATCTATGGATAGATCTGGATCTGAGTTGTTTCTTAGGACATATTTTGTTATTTTTTCTATTGCTTTTGATCCTACTTTCTCTGTTAAGCAAAATGCCTCACTGTCACATTTCAGACTGAAGGATGAGGGTTATATGATCTACGTTATTACTTTTCTTTTATAATAGTACTATATCCTTGCAGCTAGTTAAGGTTAGCATAGTTGGCAATAATAGACATTATTATTACCATATCCTTTCAGGGGATAAATATTTATTGGGTTATTTTGATTGAATTTTATGAATGTGAATTATAGATACTTTGTTTTGGTGAAAACATGTTTCCATTTAAGCCTACTAGACCATGCAACAACTCTTATCCAAACCGGAAAAAGCCTCGCTAGAGCTGCATTTTGTTGCAAGAGCTCAACTTGGTCTAACAACCGCTTCTTTGAATGTAACATATCGTTCTCCGACGACATCATTTGAAGGCCACCAATAACCACGTCATCTCGAAGCCCTCAAACTGAATGTGAAACTGTGAACCAACTCCTTAAAAATATAAAATTTTGCCTTTCTAAATGTGCCACCGCAATCGTTGCCTTTGACGTCAGGCTTTACTCAGAAGCCATCCGACACTTCTCAAAAGTCATAGACAATTGCAGCACTCCTCAATCGTTCCTTGCTGAATGCTACCTGCTCAGAGTCTTGGCGTTCCGTTCAGTAGGTGCAATTGTTGATTCAATAGCTAATTGTAACAGAACGTTGTCACTGGAACCCAAATGTTTCCATGCTCTTGAAGCCAGAGCATCTATTTTAGAAACTAATCATTGCTACCAAGATTGCCGTCACGATATTGAACACTTAAAGTTTCTATACAACATGAATTTGCGTGATCATAAACTCTTTTTTGATCTTGTATGGAAACCCTACAATGTTCGCTATAATGAGATTCTTGAGAAGATTCGCACCATAACAACGAAAGTTGAACAGCTGAAACGAAAATTGGACAATGCTGAAAAGTTTAATGTGGATTACTATGTGGTGATGGGGTTGCCACGTGGGTGTGATCTATCTGAATTGGAGAGGGCCTACTGTTTGCTTGATTTGATTTAAGGCATAAACCAGAAACAACTATACGTTTCATCATACGTGAACTTCATGATGAACATGATGTTTAGCTTGTTAAGGATAGAGCGACGATGTCTGTTGATTTGTTCTATTGCTTCATAAAGGGTATTCAAGTGTTATGACTACAAATATGGAAGAAGAAATCGACAAGAAACGGATGAAGATGGCTTTGTAGTTACAATAAACTTCTGCAGATGCAAATGACGTGTACATTCAGTTCTTGAATTGCAAGAAACATTCAAATGCAAATGTCTGAAGATAGTTTTGCACGCATATCAATACTTGTTTCTTGCATTCAAGAGCTGAATGTACATGTGCATTTGCATCTGCAGAAGTTTGTTGTAACTGCAAAACCATCCTCCATTTGCACCTACATGTACACTTGAATACCCTTTCTGATGTAATTTATAGAACAAATCAATAGACATCCTCGCTCTATGCTTAACTGGCTGAACATCCTGTTCATCAGCAAGTTTGCATCGTGTGATGAAACATATGGTTGTCTCTAGTTTATACCTCAAATCAAGAAAACAATAGGGCCTCTCCAATTTTGATTGATCACACCCGCATGGCAACCCCATCAAAGCATAGTAATCCATATTAAATTTTTCAGTATTGTCCACTTTTCGTTTCAGTTATTCAACTTTCGCTGTTATGGCGCCAATCTTCCCAGGAATCTCATTATAGCGAACATTGTCGGGTTTCCATATAGGATCAACAAAGAGTTTACGATCACGCAAAATCATGTTGTATAGAAACTTTAAGTGTTCAAGATCGTGACGACTATCTTGGTAGCAATGTAAAGTTTCTAAAATAGATGTTCTGGGGCTTCAAGAGAATGGAACATTTGGGTTCCAGTGACAACGTTCTATAACAATTAGCTATTGAATCAACAATTGTACCCTGCTGAATGAAACTCTAAGGCTCTGAGCAGGTAGCATTCAACAAGGAACGCTTGAAGAGGGTTTATGACTTTTGAGAAGTGTCAGATGGCTTCTGAGTAAAGTCCGGCAGCAATTGAGGTGGCACATTTATAAAGGAGGGTTTAAGGAGTTGGTTTACAATTATACATTCAATTTGAGGGCTTTGAGATGGCATGGTTATTGATGGCCTTGAAATGTTGTTGTCGGAAAACGGCATGTTACATTCAGAGAAGCGGTCATCAGACTAAGACGAGCTGTTGCAGCGGAATGCAGCTTTATTGATGTTTTTTCCTGTTTGGAGAAGAGTCGTAGCATGGTCTAGTAGGCCTACATGGAAACATGTTTTCCCCAAAACCAAGTATCTGTAATTCACATCCATAAATTTCAATCAAAATAACCTAATAAATATGTATCCATATAAGCATAGTTGGCAATAATAGTGTTATTCACCATGTTCGCTATGTTAAAATGGAGAAATACAATACTGGCAACCACCTATACCTTTTTGTCGCGGCTGTTTTTGCGATAACGAACCTGCTTTTAACACCCTGATAATAATATTGTTTATTTTGAGCAACCAATTTGGGAATTTTTTTCTATGTTCTTTTCCAAATAGATGATCTTGTGTTCGATTCTATTGTTTAATTTTTTGTTATTGTTGATGTGCACGGAAATGGTAGTATAGAAGAAGAAAATCATCATGTTGGATTTGGAAAGGATGGCAGAATGTGTCATATGTTTGTATAAGAAACTGCTATTGTAAAAAGGGTTTTTCTAACCTGTGCAAGATTGCACAGGATAAGGGGTATTTAATGTTCCCACTTTTATAGGTTTCTACACATCTTATGAATGACCCCACTTTCTTGAAAATTGATTTTTTTTCCTTCTCTCCTCTGATATTATTTTTCATGTTTTATTCTTCTTCCTCCTCTCCTTTTCAGGTTTTATTCTTGTTTCTTCTCTCCAATGCCACTAATTCTTGTTTCTTCTCTCCACTGCCACTAAAACACACCAAAGCTAAAACTTATTATGCTCTCAGTTCACTTTCTTCTGCAACTTTGAAGGATTTTATGCAAGGATATGGCAAGTGAAAAGGAACAACCCATTTCTACTCATATGGTTGTTGTACCTGAGTGAGTTAATTCCTTAATGATTTTTTTTATTTCAAGTTTTTTTCCCTTCATTGTTCTTGTTCTTTATTTCAATTGTTCTTCATTTGTTCTTCAATTGTTGTTTCACGTTTTGTTCTTCAAATGTTATTTCACCTTCTGTTCTTCATTTGTTCTTACAAGTTAATACAATTATTTGGGGGCGGTAGGGTTCTTTGGTGCTGGCAGCTGAGGTCTTTTCTGGTATAGCAGTGCATGTCAGCAGCATTTAGTGGTTTTAGTTTGTCTGCAGCATGTCACCAAGAAGAGGAAGAATGAAGATCAAGCACAGCAAAATTTGAATCCTGTTTTTTATCTGAAGTGTTCTTAGTATCAGGCTGAGTATGTTTTAGTAGTCTTGAAATTTTTTTTTTTCCTGTCATACTGGTTACTGATTAGTGCAGGCTGAGTATGTTTTAGCAGTCTTGGGATGATTTTTTTTGCTGTTATTTTGAACGCCGTCATTTTGAGTTTTGGTTCTATGATCAATTTGAACACCGTCATTTTGAACACCATTATTTTAAATTTGGTTATATTGCTATCAATTTGAACACCGTCGCTATGCACGCCGTCATTTTGAGTTTTGGTTGTATTGTCAATTTGAACACGGTCATTTTGAACATGTTGTCTTGAATTTGGTTATATTGCTGTTAATTTGAACACCGTAGTTTTGAACTCCATCATTTTAAACGCAGTCATTGGAACACCGTAGTTTTGACACCGTAGCATAAGCCGACTCTTCACCAATTTTTACATTGGAATATTGATGTTTATGCATGGAGCATGTGTTATGGAAGTGAGTTTGATGTGAAAAAAATTGTGTTTCAAAGAAAAGACTTGTAAGTGTGTAAATAGTGGAGAATGAAAAAAAAAAAGGAACTAGAATAAAAAGTGGAAAAGAGAGAGGAGAGAAGGAAAAAATAACACGTGAAAAAAAAAAAGAAAAGGAAGAAGAATGAAAAGTGGAAAATATTATTAATAGAAGAGAGAAGGAAAAAAAAATCAATTTTCAAAAACACTTGGTCATTAATAAGATGCGTAGAAACCTATAAAAGTGGGAGCATTAAATACCCCTTATCCGGTGCAATCTTGCACAAGTTAGAAAAACCCATGTAAAAAAGGTTGCAAACATGCTTACCGGTAAAGAAACATCTCTTTCCGTTACTTTTGGAATTAAGTGTATGGAAATCAACCCATTTGGGGTTGGCCTAGTGGTTGACTCTAGATCTTGGAGTTTGCTCCTCCAGAGGTCTCAAGTTCGATTCCCTCTGGTGCCAATTTCGGTGGGCTAAGTCCATACAGAACTTGCTTTGGCTTTAAACGGGGCCCCCGCAAGTGGGCGGTGGGATTGGTCCCCTCGAATTAGTCGATTCTTGGATTGGATACGAGTTTTAAAAAAAAAAATTGTATGGAAATCATGTTTTCTTGCTTACCTATAATATATTGTTTATTTCCAATTTCTTTTGGATTGATTTAGATTTTCAATTATATTTTGTGTTATTGGGTATGGATCAGTGGAAGTGTCTTTTCTTGTGAAACTAATTTAGAGAAAAACACTACATGCATGTTTGGTTTGGCATCCAACTACTATTAAGCATGTTCCGTAGCACTTCCAACTTGAAAAATAGAAGTCAGAAAGAGTGGCTTCAAGATAGACATACATTTATTTCAATTTTCACCGCAAAAACAAACAAGCCAAAAACAAATAAGCATTACATTTGATGTTAATTTTTCTTGTTTGAGCTTGAAGTAAATGTAACTTTGTTTGCTTTTAAACTCTTGTGCATGAGATTTGAAAATCTATAACATGTTTAGAGTGAACTTGTATAATTTTAATTTATTAGTTTATCAATTTTCCACAAGTAAAGCAAAGCCTTATAATAGTTCAGTTAGTATATGGATTAAGCATTATAGATTCCCACAAGATTGGTTGGGGGACACAAGATTAATTTGAGGTTGCAAAATGCAAAACCTCTTTTGATTTTAATTGTGGCTGCATAATGCAAAACCCCTTTGGATTTTATTCCTGAACAATTGACAAGCTCATTTATGACATTTGCTGAAATTCAACTTTTAATTAGAAGAATGTGGTAACATGCATTGATTTCATCATGGCTATTTTGGTCATAGTGTGTTTGTTCCCGTGTTAGGATGAAGTTTTTTAAGAGTTTTAGTTCTTAGATGAAGAAATGAATAGTTTCATGACATAAATATTGCACTCGTCCCTGCAAATATGACCCGTTTAAGTTTTGGTCCCTGTAAAAAAAAATTGTTTTTGGACCCTGCAAAATTTTTTGTTTTTTAAAATAGTCCCTGACCCCATTTTTGTGATGGTTTGCATACGTGACACATGATGACTGGACCCATTTTGTAGTTTTTGGTCCCTGCAAAATATTTTGTTTTTTAAACAAGTCCCTGCAAAAATTTTCAAAAAATTTTGCAGGGACTATTTTTCAAAAATTTTTGCAGGGACTATTTTTCTGAAAATTTTGCACATGACATCAGTTAATTACTGAAATGGCTACATCAAGAATATACGACGGAATTTATGGGTCATGATAAGGGCATGGAAAATCTATGACTACATCAATCAAATTGACCTGGTTTGTATTGGTTAGGCTTCTGTTTGATTGAAAAACATATCGGTCTGAACCGTGGATAGATCTGGATCTGAATTGTTACTTAAACTGAAGCTAGAGGTTTATATGATTTGCATTATTACCTTTCTTTTATAATTGTATTATATCCTTTCAGCTAATTACAGTTAGCATAGTTGCCATTATTATCACCATATCCTTTCAGTTCAATTTTTATATACCCAAAAAGGAAAATCGCAACTGTTTTGGTGGGAAGTCTTTTCACGTAGCCATGCAATTACCTCATTTGATTCCCTTAAGGGAGTCCGATTAAATTGTTATGATATTTTCTTCTGAGATAAGTGATGTTCTGATGTATATTTATTTAGTTTTAAACTATAATTTTTAATTAATAGCTGTTTTGAGGTTTAGAGATTTTTTTAGGTGTGATATGTTATTTGTACTTGTTGTTAATGGTAATGCTTTATTTTTGTGCAGTGTAACATGCATCCTTCATTGGGCCACACACGATCAGAAAGTTACCTGCCCTCAGTTCAAACATCCATTTGAGTTCCTAACTGTTCATCGCACACTTTATGGAAGGCAAAATTACTTTTCATTTTGGATTTTATATCTGATTCAGTTCATGCTACTGCTTGTTGAATTGTTAATCAAAGGAAGTTGAGCTAGACATCTTGTTAATATTGCAAAGGAAGTTGAGCTAGACATCTTGTTAATTCTGTTTTGGAAGTACCTGGGCTATTAATGTTTGGTTGAAGTTAGATTACACAGGGAGACCGCTTGAATTCCTTTTTTGCCAATTCAATAATTTATATTTTTTTAAATTGGTTTGGAATCCCAAAAGTGTTCCGAATTATTAGATATTAGAAACTGAAACCGCCATTGATGAACCTTCAAGGTGAAGTTAGTTACAGAAGTTTGTTAGAGGAGAGAGAGAGTAGAAGAGAGAGAAAGTGAAATTGTATTGTATTATTGTGTTGAATCTCAGAGTTACAAGGATATTTATAGATGAGCATAAGAAGCTAGAGATACGTGACACATGTCACACTCTGATAAGCTAATTATTAGAGCTTAAGACTAATGAGTCTTTATTACTTAACCTATTACAAGTTTAGCTATTATACTTTAATATTCCCCCCTCAAACTGATGGGGTCAGATACCCTTAGTTTGTCTCTGAGTTCCAAAAATCTTGAGGTAGAGAGAGGCTTGGTAATAATGTCTGCCCACTGATATTGTGCAGGTATATGAGAAACAATTAGATCCTTGCTGATGACCTTTTCTCTAACAAAGAAAATGTCCAACTCCATGTGCTTAGTTCTTGAGTGAAGAACTGGGTTATGAGCCAGTGACATAGTGCTTAGGTTGTAACAGAATATTTAAGGGATCTTAGTAGGAGCTCTTAGTTCTTTAAGAAGAGACTACACCCATAAAATTTCAGCAGAAGCTTGAGCCAGGCTTATGTATTCTGCTTCAGCACTGAACCTTGCAACCAGTGTTTGTTTCTTAGCCCACCAAGAGATGAGATTTGGCCCCAAAAAGATGCAGGCATCTGAAGTGCTTCTTCTATCATCTGGGTCAGAGGCCCAGTCAGCATCACAAAATGCTATGAGTGAAAGAGGTTCATGTATGGAGGCAGGTTTGATAAGAAGACCATGATGGATGGTGCCTTGTAAGTATCTAAGAATCCTTTTTACAGCTTTCCAGTGATCCTCTAGAGGTGCAGAGAGGAATTGACAGACTTTGTTGACTGAGTAAGAGATTTCAGGTCTTGTAACAGTTACATATTGGAGTCCACCTACTATGGACCTAAAAAATGTAGGATCAGATACATGATTAGAGCCATACTTTGTTAGTTTGGTGCTGGATGCCATAGGGGAAGCAATTCCATTTGCATTTGCCATGTTAGCTTTAACTAACAAATCTTGTATGTATTTTGTCTGTGATAAGAGAAGAGACCCAGTTTCTGAATGATGCACCTCAGTGCCTAAGAAATAATCAAGCTTGCCTAGATCCTTGAGAGAAAATTCTGAATTTAACTTCTTAACCAGTTGTTGAATTAAGGATGTAGAACTGCCAGTAATGATTATATCATCAACATAGAATAACATGAAGGTGCTGTGTTAATTAGCACATAAGATGAACAGGGATGGGTCACACTTACTAGAACAAAAACCCAGCTTAAGTAGAGTGGACTTTAACCTTTCAAACCAGGCCCTTGGTGCCTGCTTCAAGCCATACAATGCTTTATGTAGTTTGCAGACCAAAGAAGGATCAGTTGTCTCAAACCCAGGTGGTTATGTCATATGCACCTCTTCCTCTAAGTATCCATTCAGAAATGCATTATTTACATCCAGTTGTTGAATGCACCATTTATTTGTGACTGCTAATGTCAGCACACTTCTCACAGTTACAGGCTTTACCACTGGTGAAAATGTTTCTTTATAGTCAAATCCAGGCATTTGATGGAACCCTTTGGCAACCAACCTTGCCTTGTATTTATCAATGCTCCCATCAGGGTTTTGTTTAACTCTGAACACCCATTTGCATCCTACTGCTTATCTATCAGCAGGCAGTGGAAGTAGAGTCCAAGTGTTGTTTTTCAGCAAGGCTTTGATGAGTCAATAAATTAGTGTTTTTAATATATTATTTGAGTCTATTTTATTTAGATTTGATTTAGTTTTATTTAAATATTATTTTCTTTTAGAATTATTTTACTTCAATTGCAAGTTATTATATTTCAGGAACAAATATCTAAAGATTTAGTCTTGGAGCAAAGGAAAGAGGATTAGGAGTTGATTCAGGATGAAAATACGAAATATGGGACAAAAATATGTCACTCCCCAAAGTCAGAGACTTGGCACGGCCCGTGCTACCAGCAACACGGTTGTGCCAACCTTCAGAGTCCACTTTTGGTGCTTCTGCTTCATGGACAAGCTACCTATTAGTTTACTTCTGACCTAAAAGCCCGTGGTTTCTTGTGGAACATTCTAGTGTTATATTTCTTAGGGCTTAAGTCATTGTAAACTATAAATAGAGTAGC
>Ga0228711_1010838_pt1 | contig 11843 bp, 6 predicted proteins | sample MedpolnodulmetaG_2_FD_177996 | JGI IMG/M metagenome (GOLD analysis project Ga0228711, IMG submission 177996) | Root nodule microbial communities from Medicago polymorpha collected in Santa Monica, California, United States - brown nodules | ecosystem: Host-associated > Plants > Roots > Nodule...
GAAGATTTTGTTCAATTAGGTTAGTAAACTTCTTCCTTATTTGATTTTGTCATTGTCGTAAATGGACCTTTAAATTTTGAATCATGTGGGAGTTGAAAGATTGATGACAATAATTAGGAACTTTTTTTGTTATTATGTTAGTTTTATTTTAAACATTATATTTGATGTTCCAATTGTTCTATGAATGTCTCTTACGAATTTGATGTTTTGATTATTCTATAATGTCTTTTACCAAGATCTCAATTTCACGAGAGAAAATGGGATACAGGGCTTAATGTTAAAATAAAAAGATAATGAAAAGTTAACGGTGTTAAGTAAAGGGAGGTGTTTGTCTAATTGATCAAAACTTAAGGGAGGTTATTATAAGTTTTAAAACTAGAGGGGGTGTCTGTGCCATTTCAATAAAACTCAAGGGAAGTCGGTGTAATTTTCCCTTATAAATAACCACAATAGAGCGTATATAATACTCTCTCAGTTTCAAAATACATGTCACAGTTAACCACTAGACACATGTCAATACACAACTTTAATCATTAATCTCTTTAATTATAAATAATAAAAAGTTATAAAAATTTATTATTTTGAAAATATTCATCGATATAAATCAAACAACATTTTACATGCTAACATTTGTATTTATATATTAATTAAACAATATGGTCAAAGTAAATTATGTGAATAATACACATTATAAAATTGCGAAATGTATTTTAAAAGGGATGAAGTAGCAGAGTTAACGGGGTATCCCTACCAAATGCACGATTTGACGAACTATATGATAATACAGCCATGAAAAGGTTAGTTAATTACTTGGACAAATTAAGTATATAAACGAATGTGCTTGCGTGTGAGCTTTAGTTTGCGTGACAAAGGCCATGCGCATGTAGAATAATCGGGAATGTCTCCACCAAGTTGGTGAAATTCTTTATTTTTGCATATCTAATTTTTTTTGTTGAGGGATTTTGCATATCTAATATCTATATTTCATTTCTAAGATGTGAATTTAGACATATTTTATTAAAATATAAGTTATTTTGATATTTTCACGCATATTAAAAATATATAGTTATTTTGTATTGAAAAGAGAAACTATGTGTCATTTATAAAATTATCATTTATTAATGATACGATAAAAAGAAATTTAAAAAATAGAAAGAAAAGTGAATAATAAATAATAAATGGTATGATAGATAAAAAATAATTAAAAGAACATTTGTATTGTAAAGTGCTTTATAATAAGACATAAATATTCTTTCAAAAAAAATAAAAATAAGACATAAATATTTTTTCTAAAGCGATTTATAATAAAATACTGAGGGAGTATATAATAATTATTAATTAAGTTGAAATACACACAAATCTTTAAGACTTTGTTTAAGAGTAAGGAGGGGAATTAAAATTTATGATTAATGTGTAACCAATCTCTTCCACATATGAGAAATGATTAAGAATAATACACATCCACAATCTTAATTAATTTCATCCATCTATGGAAAAAGATATTTGCTAGTGCTTTCTCATATCAACGATAGGTAGTCTCAGACATGACCAATTTAACTACATGTTGCCAATAATTTGTAAGACCGAGATTATGTTGAATATATTTGGTGATAGCATCCATAAGTCCCTTATGAAAAAATATGGCACCAACAAAATGAATTTTTTTTTGGGAGTTTCAACAAACACAGGGAGTACTACCAACTTGAAACATACTAAAATTAACAAACAATAAAACACAAGAAAACCAAAAAAGGACCTTGTTCAAAATACGGTACCGACAAAACGAGTATTTTTCTAGACATTTTAGCATAATATCCACAAAACACAAGCAAAGAAACATAACAAGAAACTCATACAAACATCGACACAAACATTATATCTCAAACCGACATTGATGGAGTGATCAAAACACAAAAATTGTCATGGTAACTTTTCAGGGGGTGTTTACAGGTTCGTTAAGCAATTGAGGTTGCAACCATAGGGACGAAATTTAGAAGAGGTGGATGAGGTGGGAGATGATCTGTTGGGTTTTGGGTCCTCCTCTCATGTATATATTTTCCAATCTCCACTTTTTTAAGTAATATGAGATTTCTAACTCACCTCACACTTGCCACATTAATCTTGCCCTCAAGTGAGTCGTCCCATCCATTCATTTGGTTACGTTCCCTCTCAAGCGGAAACATTTTCATCTACATATAGTTACTCGTAATGTTGTTGACACCCACCATAGAAGGATTTAGTTGAATCCTTCGCTGATCCATCAATTCTGATACCACGGTTGGACCACAAGGGGAGCTGGGTGGATCATCTGAATTAAACTAAAAGCAACCACCAAGTGAGTTGGATACCACATCTTAACCTAAAACCTCAAGACATTGATTTTATATGACATCTTACTTATATATCGCAAACCTTCACTTTTCCAAGCAATATGGGACATCTAACTCATCTCACAATTGCTACGAAACAATCAAATAACGAGGGTTGTGTAATGGGATGACACCCTTAGAATAAGGCACTAACTAGAATTGGTCTTCTCCATTGTCATCACTTTCAAAAACATGAAAGAGGAACGATGAAGCCATGAACACACCAACAACACATGGACAATAGACAATAGAGAATGCGACGAACACAAGTCACTGAAGATGAAAATGTAATACACCTTTTGGTTTTGGCAACATAATTGCCTAACCCTAAAACCAAAGAAAAGGTCGTGTCTGTTCTTTTGATTAAGTGTTTGTGTAAAATGAAAAATTAAATTTTATTTAAGGGTATTGTTAACGTGTGCCCTAAGGGCACATGTTTAGGAACCAACCCAAAAAAAAACAATTTTGCATTGGAAAACATAATATATCGACTTTTGAAAAGTTGAATACGCATCTCTTATGACATATATTTCTCAAATAAGTTCTTTAACATATTTCATTAAGAGCACAAGTTAGCATTTGCCTCTATTTAACGTATATGCTACTTTTCTTTTTACAAAACGTATATTTTACTTTTGTTTACAAATTGATATGTACATCATTATCCCCCTAAGCTAAATAATTATATACGCTTAAGGCAGTGCCAAGAAATTTGGCAAATTCGACCATCTACTTCCTTTTCCGGACAAAACATAGACTCAATCAAAGAAGAGCAAAGTAGTAAACTTTGTCCTTTGATTTTAATCAATATTTATTTATAACTATAATTGATCTATATCCTTTTCAAAAGTTATATTCAATTAGGCTACGTGGTTAGAAGGAAGTGCGAGAAAGAAAATTAAAAAACCATGCATTCAAGTCAAAAACTCTCCATAGCAGGAATCATATATCATGTGACCAATTCAAAACAAATTTGATGTTTTTGTTTTTCTTCTTTCAAATGTAGTAATATAATATAACAGTTAATTAATTAATAAATGATCACTAGTCAAGATTAAATCGTTAAATCAAATAACCCATGAGTCACACAATTTATTTTCTTACTCAAGAATGTTAGGTATGCCAATTAATATAAATAGCATGATATCCCCCCATGAGATGCTTAAATATTATAGTAGTGCAATATTTGTCTTGTTTATTAAATCTCCAATTCATTTTCAAAGACACACAACACCATGAAGGTTCTCAAAGTTATTTTGGCCTTGCTTTTGCTTCTTACTATATCTCATGTTGAACCAAACATAGCTAGTAGGGTATTGAATACCAAAAACAAATTTCAACTGAGCTTACAATCTCTTGCCAAGGGTCCTGTTCCTCCTTCAGGGCCTTCTGGCTGCACCTTTATCCCTGGAACTGGTGGTCAATTCTGCCCTCCTATGAAGCACGGACACCTCTAGGATTAGGCATGTCGCGATGTCCGACACGCGTCAGTGTCTGACACTTGTATGACACATATCGAACCGGCGTCTTAAATAATTGTTTTTTTCTTTACTTCGACACTCTTACGATTGGTGTCCGACACCTATATAAGAGTTACATAGATTTTTAGAAATGTTGATCAATTGGGGGTTATAGACATTACAATTGATTATATCATTTTTAGCTTTTTTGATATTAGATGAATAAATAAAGGTCAAATACTATGATACCTCGTTGAACTTTTTCTAATTAAATAAATTGCTCAAGTTAGATGTTTATATATGTATTTTAATTTTCATTTTAGACCATCTTTAAATAAATTAACATATATTTTGCGGTGTCGGTGTCCTATATTTTTTACATTAGTTGTGTCGATGTGTCCATGTCAGTGTTGTGTTAGGTGTTCGTGTCGGAGTCCGTGCTTCATAGCTCCCTCTGAAGGAAATGAATGTTGCCGGAAACACTCATCAGCGTCGAGGTTATCCCGTCTTTTTGTTCCATTTGGTGTTGCAAACAATCAATGAAGCCCTCTTTCAAGGTGAGACACATGCACCTTGATGAAAGGGTTAACGTTCATTCATTATTGAAGACTATTTGGGTAACACAAAGGATCAATTAGTTTTTTATATATAGACAATTTGTATAAAAATAAGGAAATAGTAAATTGTAATTATAGACTTGTCATATTTTGATATGTGATATTCATCTAATATACAAATATCTTTTAAAGGGTTATATTACAACTTACAGATAATTTATTTATTTTTAGAAAAGTTACAGATATATAATTTGTTTTGCAGTACTGCTTCCGTTTTTTTCTTCCTTGTTATTTGTATAAATATGTTTTTTTAATAAGCAAATGTTATATAAACTTCATTTTAATTTATATCTCTTATGTTTCTTTTTATAAGAATGAGCTATAATTTCTCAATTTCAAGTTCAATGTACTGAATATGAGTTTTCTTTCTCATAATGGGACAGAATATGGTAATGAGGTTCCATGATTAAAAAAAAAAAGAGGAAATAATACTTTCAAATATTTTTTCACCATTTTTTGTTGGACCAGCCGCCAAAAATCTAAATGGAATATAGGCAGTTGCAGATCCAAGACACTAGACCAGGGGTGTAAACTTTTTCGTCCTACAAAATTTTGAATGTTTTCCTCCAAATTTGAAAAAATCGCACATTTTAGTATTCCAAATCATCTCTATTTACACAAATGATCGTTTTTATTAGCTTTTGCTTCAACTTTGAAAATTTTGTATAACTATGTTAAGAAAAATAATATCATCAATATCAGTTGGTTATATAAGGACTGAAAATTATTTAAGCCATTCTAATTTTTAGAACTTGAAATTTTGGAAGAGTAAAAATATCAATAATAGATATACAATTATCAAAACGATTGTTGTGAACTCGGACGGATAATCACACCAATGAAACTTATATGTGTGGACTAAAGAAAGTAGTAGTCAATGAGAAAGTAGCCTCAAGCAACAACAACAAAACAAACCTAGATTTAAGTGCGATGCAACACCACAAATATAATCAAAGCAACATCAATAAGAAAGAAAAGAAAGAAAACAACACAAATATTTGTTTACCCATATCAATCCAAAATGGCCTACTTAAGAGGAGGGAGCAGCTCTCTGATCAACTATGATAAAGGTGAAATAAAGAAGTTACAAGAAATTAGCTTAAAAACTCACAAAAAACAAACCCTAATTTTTACCCATTTTTCAAGTCATCCACACTCAAAATGAATCATAAGTAGGGCTGAAAATGAGTCGAATCAAACCAAATCTATCTGAACTCGATAAGAATTGGTTCAACTAATTATTTTTTCAACTCAAGTTCAGCTCATTTAAAGTTAACGATTCAGTTGAAGACACTAACTCAATTGCTACGGTCCAAACAAAACTTGCAGTCTAAAAAATAACTGCAATTTTGCCAAGGGATGTTAAGTGATACACACATCAGACAACACACCCATGCTAGTGAATAACATTCCCTTTTTGCTGCGTTCAGCTCAGGCGCTTCACAATATATTTATAACCAATTTTGCTCTCCTTACTTGCTAAATTGCCGATGTGGGACATTAGTAGCTAGTTATTATAGGTACATATTTACAAACCTGATAGTACAAAGACTATACTATCTTCTTTTCTTTTTACTTTTGCTCTATCCTTTTTTAATGATTTTGTAGGAATGTGGTTTTTAAAAATAAATACTAAATATAGGGGTTGTACAAAAAAGTATTTTATATGTGAGTAGAAATTCTTCATCAATCGTCAAAGTGAAGTATAGCTCATTCTATTTTCGAACTCATGAATATAATCGAGCCAACTCATGAATCAAACGAGTCGAATTATTTATAGTTCAAGTTCAGCTCATTTAATTAACGAACTTAATTTTCAGCTCAAGTTTGACTCATTTGGTTCATGAACCAAGTTCAATGAGTTAATTGTCGAGCCGAGTTTCGAACTATGTTCGAGTTGACTCGGTTCATTGTCAGCCCTAATCATAAGAGAAAGCACTAAAGGAAGCTTTTTGACAATTCCTTTAATGAGATCTCACTATCCAAGGTGTTTACAAATGTTTCCCAACGAAAGAGAATCTCTCACCAAAGGCACTCAACCACGAAGTTCCCTCCTTTGGTTTCCCAAGTTTCTCTCTCTTGAAGCTCTCTGAAAAAAGTGAAGAATGAAGCCTTATATACATCTCAGATCCCGAGGAATCATGCCTCTGTGGTTGAGTTGATCATTAATTTAGTCCAGTTGATCCTTCAAAGCAAAGAATATGACATCAACACGGACCCTAAACATATTAGATTTCCCTCTGTTGTAGTAAACTACAACTATCTTAATATTCATATCTATTGTATAAATGTTCATGATTATATAGTGTGGTATACAGATGAACCAAACACATCAAATTATAGAAGGTTTTGTGCGTGGTGGACCACGAAAATTAACATATAGTTGAATTTCTCAAATCAACATAATTTACCATTAACGATCAAAACAAACGTAAAGAGCTCTTCTTCAAAATAATAAAATGCAAACAGCTTGGTACAGAGGATGTAAATTTTAAGCATGATATTGTTGTTCAATATAACTATGTAAACAATTATACTAATATGAATCAAAGCACATAATTTTTTTTCATACTTGGACAACAAACAACACTATAGTTATATAAGTCAAACATAGTCACAAACAAAATTTAGAATACATCAGACCAATAAAATAATTTGATCTTACTCTTAGCACATATATCATAAGGTCGAACAATTAATACATTCTATATGATAAATATCCAAGTAGGAGGAATCCATAAATACTCCAGCATTTGCACACAAGTCTATGTTATGATTAATATATATAAGTACAGTACATGTTAATTTTCTTTCAAATTTACATGTATAAAATATTACAATGTAAAAGAAAAAATTATAAAATATTACAATGTAACCAAAAACATGATATATAAGAGATGGATATTTTGGAGCGAATAGATATTTAATGGAGTAGGTTGGTCTGATAGACCTAAAATATATTTTTAGTAGACTGTATAACATTTTTATCTACATATAGTTACTCATAACGTCGTTGACACCCACTATATCAACAAGATACGCCATCTATGATCTCCATTGTTAGGAAGACTTTTGATAGAAAGATCCAGTCGAATCCTTCTTCAATCCATCAATTTTGATACCACGGTTAGACCACGATGGGAGCTGAGTGGATCATATGCATTAGACTAAAATCAATCAACAAATGAGTTGGACACCACATCTTAACCTAAAACCTCAAAGCATTGATTTTATATGTCCTCTTACTTATATATCGATAAACCTTCACTTTTCCAAACAATGTTGGACATCTAACTCATCTCACAGTTGCTACGAAACAATCAATCAATGAGGGTTGTGTAATGGGTCGACACCCCTAGAATAAAACACTAACTTGGATTGTTCTTTCTTTTCTCCATTGTCATTGCTTTCAAAAACATGAAAGAACGACGATGAAGGCATGAACGCACCAACAACATGGACGAGAGACAGTAGAGAAGGTGACGAACACGAGTCACCGGAGATGTAAATTTAATACGTCTTTTGGTTTCGGCAGCATAACCCTAAAACCAAAGAAAAGACTGCGCCTGTTCATCCGATTAACTGTTTGTGTAAAATAAAAAATTAAATTCTTTTTTATTTTTATTTTTACAAATTAATATGTACATCATTATTCCCCCTAAGCTAAATAATTATATACGCTAAAGGCAGTGCCAAGAAATTTTGCAAATTCGACCATCTGCTTCTTTTCCGGTCAAAACATAGACTCAATCAAAGAAGAGCAAAGTAGTAAACTTTGTCCTTTGATTTTAATCAATATTTATTTATAACTATAATTGATCTATATCCTTTTCAATAGTTCGATTCAATTAGGCTACGTAGTTAGAAGGAAGTGCGAAAAAGAAAGTTAAAAAGCATTCATTCAAGTCAAAAACTCTCCATAGCATGAATCATATCATGTGACCAATTCAAAACAAATTTGATGTTTTTCTTCTTCTTCTTTCAAATGTAGTAATATAATAATATAACCGTTAAATAAAATTAATAAATGATCACTAGTCAACATTAAATCGTCAAATAAAATAACCCATGAGTCACACAATTTACTTTTTTTACTCAAGAATGTTAGGTATACCAATTAATATAAATAGCACCATGAGATGCTTAAATATTAGTAGTGCAATATTTGTCTTGTTTATTAAATCTCCAATACCATGGGGGTTCTCAAAGTTATTTTGGCCTTGCTTTTGCTTCTTACTATATCTCATGTTGAACCAAACATAGCTAGTAGGGTATTGAATACCAAAAACAAATTTCAACTGACCTTACAATCTCTTGACAAGGGTCCTGTTCCTCCTTCAGGGCCATCTGGCTGCACCTTTATCCCCGGAAGTGGTGGCCCAGACTGCCCTCTCAAGGAAATGAATGTCGCCGGAAACGCTCATCACCGCCGAGGTTATCCCCGTCATTTTGTTCCATTTGGAGTTGCAAACAATCAATGAAGCTCTCTTTCAAGGTGAGATACATGCACCTTGATGAAAGGGTTAACATTCATTCATTATTGAAGACTATTTGTGTAAAAAAAAGGATTAATTAGTTCTTTTATATAGACAATTTGTATAAATAAGGCAATTGTAAATTGTAATTATAGACTTGTCATATTTTGATATGTTATACTGCAGATCTAATACAAATATCTTTTGATATGTTACAACTTACAGATTATTTATTTATTTTTTAGAAAAGTTACAGATATATAATTTGTTTTCCAGTTCTGCTTCCTTGTTATTTGTATAAATATGTTTTTTTTCATAAGCAAATGTTATATAAACCTCATTGTAATTTATATATCCACATATCTCTTATGTTTCTTTTTATAAGAATGAGCTATAATTTCTCAATTTCAATATACTAAATATATGAGTTTTCTTTCTCATTATGAGACAGAATATGGTATGAGGTTCCATGATTAAAAAAAATGAGGAAATAATCCTTTCAAATATTATTTCACCATTTTTTGTTGGACCAGCCGCCAAAAATCTAATTATTCTTATATATATGTCATATATTACATCTAAATGGAATATAGGCAAAGGCAAATCCAAGACACTAGACCAGGGGACCAAACTTTTTCGTCGTACAAAATTTTGAATGTCTCCAAATTTGAAAAAACTGCATATTTATTCCTCCAAATTATCTCTATTTACACAAATGATCGTTGTTGTTAGCTCAAAATTGTTTCAACTTTGAAAATTTTGTATAACTATGTTAAGAAAAATAATATCATCAATATCACTTAGTTATATAAGGACTAAAAATTATTTAAGCCATTCTAATTTTTAGAACTTGAAATTTTGGAAGAGTAAAAATATCAATAATAGATATATAACTATCACAACAATTGTTGTGAATTCGAACAAATAATCACACCAATGGGATTTATATGTGTGGAGTAAAGGAAATAGCCATCAATGAGCAAAGTAGCCTCAAGCAACAACAACAAAACATACCTCAATCTAAGTGTGAAGCAACACCACAAATATAATTAAAGCAACAATGATAGAAAGAAGAGAAAGAAAACAACACACAAATATTTTTTTTAACCAAATCAATCCAAAATGACCTACTCTGGGGAAGAGAGTAGCTATTTGATCAACTATGATAAAGGTGATACAAAGAGGTTACAAGAAATTAGCTTAAAAGTTCACAAAGAACAAACTTTAATTTCTACCCATTTTTCAAGCCTTCTACACTCACAATGAATTCTAAGAGAAAGAACTAAAGGAAGCTTTTTGATCATTCCTTTAATGAGATCTCACTACCTAAGATGCTTACAAATGTTTCCCAAGTCAAGAGAATCTCTCACTAAAGGCACTCAACGACAAAGTTCCCTCATTTGGTTTCTCAAGTTTCTTTCTCTTGAAGCACTCTAGAAAAGGTGAAAAATGAAGATTTATATACATTTCAGATTTCGACGAATCGTGCCACAATTTCTAACCATTGTGCCACGATTTCGAACCCAAATGTCACAATATTTCTAGTGGCAAACTTCCAGAAAATGAATCAAAATCATGCCACGATATATTCTCACGTGCCACGATTTTTTCAAAACTTCAACAACCAATTTTGAGCAAAATATCAACAACGATGGTCTCTAAATAGATGAACAAAATTAAGAAAAGTATAAAAGAATGAAAGAGGAGAAATGAATGAATGAGTATGACAAAAACATCTATGAATAAAGTGACAAAAGCAAAAAACTATTTTGATGTTGGAAGATAAATGATATTTGTACGACCACTTTGTTTTGTAAAAAAAATAATCATTTTGTGACAAATTTTACGACAATTCTCTCTCATACTCACATTGTATTCTTACTCTCTCTTCGCCTTCCTCTTCCCGTCTCTATTGTTCAGAGCCGGCCCAAGGGCCAAGCCACTCAAGCAAGGGCTTTAGGCCTCAGGATTTTAGGTTAAAAAAGCCTCAAAATAAGTCAATTTAACTATAAATAGATAATATGACCTCAACTAATAATCAATATTTATCTAGCATAGTTGGTCGATTTTAAGGCCCTTTTGATCCTAAGTTCAAATCTTGGATTCAACAAAATTTGAATTATTTATTATGCTTTTAATAAGCATTGTGTAATTTTTTTTCTGATTCCAAAAGGTCTCATTATAAATTTTGTTTTAGGCCTCTTGACATGTTGGGCCAACCTTGCTATTGTTATTGTCCCAAAAAAATAGAGAAGAAATTCTTGTCTCAAAAGTTAAAAAAAAATAGTTATACAAATACTCATGTTAATTAAAATAGTTCATCCAATATAATTTTTGTAGCAGAGTCCATCCAATATAATGAATGAACATGTGATTTTTCTACATGGATCCAATATCAAAGCCACGCCTCTAGAAACTTATGTGGCATATAAAGTTACGTTAATAACCATTTTACAACCGTTCTCGAAGAACACTATTTTTTAGCTTTTGCTCTCTCATTTTGGTAGCTATTGTCTAGCAATTTATAAATTATGTTTCCCTTGTTCAATAAGGTCACTTGGTGGAAGATTGAGATTCAGTGTTCTGTGGTGGCATTTTGAATGAAATGATTTTGGTAAAATGTGAGTTAAATATAAATTAATTTATGTTTAAATACATTCACGTAAAAAAATCGTGTTCCACGGTAAATTTGAGGTCATAAATTATACTCGGAGACAAGCAATTCTACTTGTAAACATCTAAAGTATGAAAATCAATTTTATACTTGTATCTCTTTTAAAAGTGAATCAAAACAAATACTTAATTTCCATATTGTTGAGATCAGCCATTAACCTGGTTGTTTTGATGTTATGAACATGTTTGTAACATAAATCTTTTTTAAGCTTTTTTTTTTTGCTTGAATAATTACATTTCACCACTTTT
>Ga0228711_1010839_pt1 | contig 11843 bp, 5 predicted proteins | sample MedpolnodulmetaG_2_FD_177996 | JGI IMG/M metagenome (GOLD analysis project Ga0228711, IMG submission 177996) | Root nodule microbial communities from Medicago polymorpha collected in Santa Monica, California, United States - brown nodules | ecosystem: Host-associated > Plants > Roots > Nodule...
AGTTTTGGCCCCCTAGACCAATTTTGACTCGGTCAACGCTGACGTGGCACTTCAAATCCGCCACGTGTGCATTGCTTTTGAAGTGCCACGTCAGCGTTGACCGAGTCAAAATTGGTCTAGGGGGCCAAAACTGCCAAAGATCCAATACATAGGGGGCTGTTTTGTATTTTAATTAGTTAGGGGGCCAAAATCGCAACTTCTTGAAACATAGGGGGCCAAAAGTGCAATTAAGCCTAAAATCAATTCTCAAATTTTCTCAAGTCATGGATGCTCAAAATATATTGCTTCCTATATTCATGGTCCAAACTATCCAATGGAATGTCTTGTATGCTGTGTAGATTTTCATGCCAAAATGTTAGCAACAAAAGTTTTTTTCGCTCTTTCATTCCAACATTTTTCTCATCGGGCTCTATCATTCTGTGAATATGAAAGTGAGTACAATGGATGGTGAGTTATATGTAAAAGTAGTTTCAAATGTAAAAATGTTAAGTTTATATTTGGATTAGCGGGTGGATCACTCATTGGCACTTCTCAATGCATGTGCGTCTGAATTTTGTTTGAAATTTTAAAATGTAGCATTTGCTTTACAGTTATTTTGCATCATGACTCTGTCAAATTCATTGTCAATCCAAACATACACTCAAAATACATCATAAATTTCCATGTAACTTATACAAATATTTTGTAACCTATGTATGCATACTCGCACTATGCCAATCGTAAATTTTCTTTGTAACCTGTGTAGTTTTTGCCTTACCGTGATTTTACAAAAAGTTTCCGTATCGTTAAGTCTAAATGAACAATGAACACTCCTTAATCTCCAAGACTCAAAGTACAACCATTTAAACTACATCAATCTAAAAGGGATTTTTGTTACTTATTATCGTTGTTCTGTTATCCTTGTCCATTTTGCAACCACCATCAATGCCAATTGCACTCTTTTTTGTTTTCATTATTGGTTTTTGGAGCTTGATGGGTAGCATTCTGGTGTGGTTAGTAATGCAGACTAAAATGGGTTTGTACAGGCTAATGGTGCTTGGGTGAGTGTTTTTGGAGTTTTTCTTACAAGATGCTTATGATGGTCGATTCCATTACAATCATGGTATGGAGGAGAAGGCACAAAATTAAAACAGAATTATTTACCAGAATTTAAGCCTTGAAAATGATGTTGGCATGAGCAAGGAAATAAGAGTTAAACAGAATTGTTTCTTTGTTTTCCATGATCAAAATCTTCAAATTGAGTATTATTTACTCGACCCAAAAATGTAATAAAGCTCCTTACAATATAACTTTACTATATAACATGCTTTAACAAAGTTGTTATACCTTTTTGACAAATAAATCAAATCTCACAGCTTAAATTGCCAATGCCTTGTTAATTAGTAATAGTTAGTAGTAAGTACTCTATATATTTTATCCAATCCTTTTTCATGCTTCATTTTCATTATATTCTTAAATTCTTTGACACATGACACACACACAATTGCAACTTATTTTTCTTCCCACTTCCTTTTGCATATGGCTCATCATACGACCGAAGGTAGCTTATAAACAATGGTTCTTAGTTCTAAGTTCTTTAAGATAATTTAAGATAATAAATATAGAATAAAATAAGAGTGAAAAAGTTCAAACTTTTAACTTCAATTTTTGTGAGTACTTTCATGACTTTAGTCCTACACCATTATCACAAGTGTTATCAAATACATCTTAGATAAAAGGAAAATAAATTTAGTCATATAAGATGTGAAAGGAATTAATCAAAAAGATTAGAAGATACAGGGACTTCAATATTTAATAACTCACAGTATTCATTTGTGGACCTTTTATTAGGCAAGGATTGGTAAAAAAAAATTATCAAGTAGGTTCATGCTGGTTAGCCAGGCAAGGACTGTGTACATGTCCTATATATACATTGTTGTTTGATGATTTGATATCAACAAATAGAGAAATGATATTTGAACATTCATTTTGTGACAACTTTCTCTCTCATACTCACGTTATTTTTACTTTATCTCTCTATTGTTTTGGTTTTCGTGCAAATACCTACTTTTTTCTTTGTAAATTATAGTTGTCACAAAAGTTGTCAACCAAATGGTTGTTCAAATAATTAACACTCAGAAGAGTGATGGACTCGTATGAAGGATGTGCCAGTCAAATCCTGGCACACTTGATGATTTGTACAGGCTAATGGTGATCCTTTGAGGATTGTTAATGGGGAAGTGTTTTTGTAGCTTTTGTTGCAAGATATATATATACTTATGGCCAAGTTCCATTACAATGTACATTTCAAGACAGATTCAAATGTCCCACATCGATAGCTATGAAGAAATGGTGACAAACTTTGGTTATAAATAAAAGGTTATTCTGTTGACCCCGTAACAATTTCGGCCATGATTTTGGCAAATAATTTAAGTTTTGTAGGGTTTTTCTTTTTGGCCAACTATATTTGAAAAAGTTGAGTCAATTTTATTGATTTACGATTTCAAATTCACTTTGGCTGAAAGATAAATATACAAAAGAGGAATGCTAGCAACACTCACTTTTGAACACTCTCTCTAACACTCATTCTTTTATTAGTTTAAATTATTGTGAGTGTATACTTTGGAAATAGAACCCAAACAAAGTGGTGGAACATGCATGAATTTCATCCAATAAAAGAGTGAGTGTTAGAAAGTGTTCAAAAGAGAGTGTTGCTAGCATTCCTCATATACAAAATTAATAAAACTAATAAAAAATGTGAGAAGTTATAACCACACTTTCTAAACGATAAATATTGTGATGATTTTCTTTTAAATTTTTTGGGAAATACGGTAAGTATGATATGATTTCAAATGTTATATTAAAATACAATACTTGTTATGAGGAATTGTAGAATTGAGGATCTTCACACTGTCTTTCATTCAATCATACGTCAAATGTTTAAGAAATTTTTTTGCTTATAGGTAAGGCAGACTCAACAATGAAATGGTGTGGGAATTAAAATGAGTTAAAATAAACTGAGCATACAATAAAAATAAGTTTGAAAGATCAATAATACAGATAAATTTGTACAAGAGAATGTAACAAGTTTTCCTTTATATGAACTTCTGAGATCCAAGTATTACATGGTTGTAATTATGTTCCTTCTTTTCTTCTACTGTGTTGGCTTCAATTGTAGGATTAATGTTATTCAAATTATGGGTAGAATTTGTTTTTTCTATCATACATAGATGTGATAATATTACTGTACCTTCTTTTCTTGTACTGTGTTTGCCTCAATTATAGGATCAATGTTATTGAAATTATTGGAGAGAAGTGGATGTTTCGAGTGGTTTAAGCATAAATGCCTCTTCTTCATCGGTGCTTTTAACTAAGGCAAGTATCCCACATCGATAACTATAAGTGGAGTAGAGCAGAACTTTGGTTATAAAACAAGAAACTATGAAACAATCTGTCTAAAATCACGTACGAGTAACTTTATTTAATTGATGGTCATACATTGACTCTTAATATTGTATGGAGTGCCTGTTGAGAAGTTGAATTTAATTTAATTTTTGAACTTCCCAACATATATTATTAATAATATTATAAATAAATTATTTTTGTTTAAGGGAATAAAATAATAATTAATATTTTTTTCAAAAGGAAATCTCTATTATAAACATTTGCCTTAATTTTTTTGAATAGTACACGTGTCACTTTAATGTTCTAAGTCTTATTTAATGTTCTGTCATGTCGTAAAAAAGAATTACACCTATGTTATATGTGACAAGTAAATGTACACGTAATCAAGTATTAGTTTGCTTCCTTGATTGTAGTCATTGGTTATGGTAGTAATTAAGAAGATCAAATTAACTATTTCTTTGATTTCCAGGACAAAAAGTCATACCTAAAAAAATCAATATTCTTTTGATTTCATTCTTAGCTTTTGGGAGCCAAAAATAACATTTTTTGGTAACTCTAATGTCACACTAAGTAGCCAATCAATTTCGCATATTAGTTGATTGATATTTTTCCTGCTCAAATTTACAAATTAGGCGACTGATGTTTTTCTAAATTAAAGTTTTTTATTTTTTCAAAAATAATCAAAATAGGCGAATAAATACTGATTTAAATTGTACTAGAAAAAAACTGATTATGATTTTATTATTCAGTTTCAACTCTATTTAATTATTGAATTTTAATCTGCGAAAATAGTATCCTAAGTAAATAGAAAAAAATCATTTTTACATATTAAACCAAACCTAGGAAAAATAATTATTTCTTTTCCATCAAAAATTTAATATCCTACAAAAAATTTAAAAATTAATTTTACAAAAATTTGTTTTAATTTTCGGAAAAATAAATAAAGGTATATCAAATTTTCCAATCAAACTTATTAGGCGATATTTTGTTAAAAAAAATTGGACGTGTGTGACTCATTTGGTTAAGAAACGTGTCCTTTTTTTTAGAAACAAAGAAACGCCCATTTAATCATACATTAATACTACAAGAATTTTATTTAGAATGAAGATGATATGCATTGATATTAATTGATTACATAATATGCATGGTCAAAGATAATTTATAACACATTTACCTTCAATTCCTTAATGATGATCATCATTTACCTTCAATTCCTTTTTCCTCTAAAAAATAATTAATTCAATTCCTTCAGCAAGATAAATGGATGATTTGCGTTTTTAATATTGTGTTTAATGTTCAATAATTTGCAAGCCTTTTTTCATATATATAGTCGATCAATCTTACATCATTTTCACTCGCTTATTCATTTCGAACAATCTTATTAACTTTAACAAATTGCAATGGCACCAATATCTATGATATCGTTCCAGTCAAAGAATTATAGAGCATAGTTGTGCGAGTTGTACGTGTTTAGTTCATTCTTTATGAAACATCGTTTTGATGGATGCATCCGTATGTAGTTCATAAAATTACAAGTTTTGTAAATCTAATTTGTGTTACATATTTATTTTGATTTGAATCTTTTTAGTTATATCAATCATTCATGTTCATATTCATATATAAATGTGCATCCCTACAAAAAAATGTAATGAAATTCATAACCCCGTACATGAACTTTTTTTTATTTATTTGTTAATGATTATTTCTTATTTATGTTTGTATTTATTTATTTGTTCATTCATGGAATAGAGTCCAGTCATCGTGTACGACGTTGATATATAAAAATTAATTTAAGGTATAAATAACCAATAAAATATCTAATATTGAGATCAAACTTGCAACACGAACTACGAGTCTGCGACTCCTTATTTAACTACCACATGAGGTCGTTGTAAACATGTTTACAAATTTGACTTACATAAATATATATTCAAAGCTACAAATATTTGAGGCCTAATACAATAAATTGAATGTGAGAAAAACACAAGAAGGGGGGATTGAATTGTGTTTACTTCTTTTTCGTTTTCTCCTACTGAAGTCACTGTTCAGAAGCAGATAGAGTTCAGCTTCTGAAGTGATAATCAGAATCTAAATGCAGCGGATAAAACAGAGAGAGAAAAGAAAGACACAACAATTATACAGGTTCCTTCCACAAACCGAAAGTAGTCCTGTCCCCGTTGCAATTCCAAGGGGAGTTCACTAAAATGTAATATTAAATTACAACTGCTCAATGCTACAACTAGCACGAGACTTCAAATTACTCATGCACAACTGCAAGAGATTTCATATGCTCCTGAACACAATCAAGAGACTTTCAATGCTCAAGCACAACTGCAAGAGATTTCCTATGCTCCTGAACACAATCAAGAGACTTCCAATGCTCAAGCACAACTGCAAGAGACTTCTATTGCTCAAGCACACAAGCAAGAGACTTCTAATCAAACAGAATTACAAAGAAGTTTGTTTGAGTTTGAAAACTTGATATACAATCAGTGGTGTTCACAATACAAATCAGATACAGACTCTTAAGACTTTAGAATTTTTAAAATATGAACTTTGATAAGAAATTCTAAGTGACTTTAGATGCAGAACAATAACAGAGTTTGGGACTCTGAATTGTTTGATGAGTCTTGCTTTTTTGTGTGTCTGTATATCCAACTAACATGTCTTCACTCCTTTATATAGAGGTGTGAAAGATACGTTGGAAAGTTGCCAGCACAATAAAGAGTCGTTTGAAGCTTTGATTAAAATCACCAATGATCTTTTGTCTGATATGGTTATTGTCCTATGAAGGATCAATTTCAAATGCATTCCTAGTTTGAAGGAACATTTCTGCAGGCAGAGCTATTATTCTTGTCTTGTTGCAGAGACACGAACAGAGTAGTGGAGGAAATGGTTGTACAGTTCGTACAGTTGTCCTTTGTCAACACTCTTGATAGAACAAGCATCCAATGCTTTCAAATTCCTTCACAAAATTCGTTGTTACACCCTTTTAGTCTTCTGCAATGCTGGACGAGATTAAATCCATTACCCAGCCTTTGAAGCTTTAAGTCTCTCGTCTCCTGATGAACTTCAGCTTCTGGTGATCTTGCTTCTGATGAGATGCTTCTAATGAACTTTCTTCTGATGACGTCATCACTTCAAGAGCACTTATACTTCAGATGCACTTTTCTTCAGATGCTTGAAGCTTCCTTTTTGTTGATTCCTTTGCTCTCTTTTGTTCTTCCAGAACCTTATAAAGATATCAAATTTATGTCTATGGTCATATACACTTGAACAAATATTAGCATATCCAATTAACGATTTTTAATACCTTGTTATTATCAAAGCTCTAAGGGTAACGTATGTTAAACACATTTTTTTCCAACATAAATGTGGAGGCCTAAAACCTTGATTTAGTAGCCGCCCCTTTGGGCCGTCCTTATGCCTTAAAGGAGATTTCACCATAAAAAATTCTTTAAAGGAAATGATCACCTAAATTTTGAATTAAAATACATGGGAGAAATCCCAATTTTAGGGGTTGATAGATTTCACCATCTTATTATTTTAATATAAGATGATAGATTGAATTTCAATTACATAATCGTAACTGTTTTCCTTTTTTTTTTTGGTTTGAAGCCTCATTCTTTTGAAATTTAGGTTTTTTTAAGCACATCCCAATTTTAATTTCAAATCTAATAGTTTTTTTTTTTTTTGTCAAGTAGCCTAGTGGCTAGAGAAATTCACCTTTTAAGATTAATAAGTGGGGTGTCCGGGGTTCGAACCCCAGCCCCTGCACAAATTGTGCATTATCCCTTACCAAATGAGGTAAATTCATTTTTTTCTTAGGAAAAAATTGAATTAGTTATGTACAACTCCCCAACCCTTTATATAAGAAACTTTTTAAAAAAACTTTTGGTTCTATTTATAAAAAAAAAAAGTTGCATCTTTTAAGATCTATTTATTGCGTAGAAGACTTTTTCAGCTCTCATTTAATGTTTTTGTCTTTTTAATATTAATAGTTATATTTAATTCTTCACAAATTTCTATGAGGGTATGTTTGTAAAAACGTTTAAAAAGTTACAACAATTAATGATTGTCTTGGTTACAATGTTTTTGGGTTTTCCTTCTTAGATAGAAAAACCCTTAATAATTTATTTTCACAAAGTCTTGGTGGTTCTAATTTATATTGTAAGTGATTATTAATAAATTACATTACATATTCTTTATGTTCAGATTTCACCAATGCAAAAGCACGTTCTGAGAGACATACATCAAATGATCCTAAAAGTAACTTAACTTGCACACCTAAACATGGTAGAGACATAGATGTTGAGGACCCATTGTCTTTTCGTCGTAAAAGAAATAAAACCAAAGCTCATCCTACAACGTCGTGCAATACCTTTGCTACAGAGCGATATACATGTTTGATGTTTTATTTTTGTATCATTGGCTCATTTTTGTTATTTGTTTTGAATAAGTACGTTTACGTATTATAAATAAATACTTATTGACAAATATACGCATTATATATATATATATATATATATAAAAACATGTTTCCCATCCAACATAACTATATCAAATATATTGAAAAATATTTTTATCAATTCTTATAAATATATAATTTGTTTGTGCATAAAAAAAAACATATGTAAATATGAATTCTGAGGTCATTGACAGAAGCGGTGGTAGTGCTAGACAGAACAGACATTTTACTCGCATGTCAAATTAAGGGGATTTATTAAGATTGATGGTTCTTGATATCAAGGTATATCATAGTAAAATTAGTGTATCATCACATGAACTAAGTAGTGTTATATGTTGCGATGCTTGGGTTGAAATTTAAACTCTACATGTTAGAGATTTTCCCGACTTACAAACTAATTTCTTATCATATGTGTTTTTTATTACATCAGGTGGATATACCAACAACACAAAATCACTCATGTACAAATGACCAAGTATGAATGTATGATTTTCAATTGATATTATTTAGATATAGTTATTATTTACATATGATTTTACTTTTGTTTAAAAAAACAAAAGCGATTAGTAACATTGAATTTTCGCAATTGTACAATATTGTTTGATGATGTTGAAGACCCTATTATGTGTTGTCGTTGCTGTGGTGCAAAGATGTGGTTGAGTGAACGTGTTGAAAGAAGTGGAAGTGTAGGTAATGTTGAATTTTTGTTATGTTGCATGAAGGGTAATATGCACCTTCAAAAACCTCCGAAACTTTTAAATAATTTATTACGCGACGATCATTTAAAGAGTAAACACTATTTGGATAATATTAGAGTTTACAAAAGTATGTTTTCGTTCACATAAATGGGAGGTAAGATTGATTGGATAACAAATGACGGAGGTGGACCTACACATTTTGTTTTTAGTGGTCAAAACTATCATTGCATGGGTAGTATGATGTCAATGTCAGATTCTACATCGAAATTTGCACAACTCTATATATACGACATGTAAATGTAAAATGAGTCTAAGAATCGATATAAGCATTTCAAGTACGATATTGATTAAATATATTTTTGTATTTTTCGTTATATATCAAACAAATATTTTTAACGTGAATATATATATTTCATTATACAGTGCAAGTAATGATGGTCAATCACTTGATGAGTATTTGGTTGAGACAGTTTCCGCTGACTTTGTGTTACAACAAGTGAGGGATCATATGGAAAGAGGTGGTCCATCAAGTAAGTCTCCTTATGTAAAAGTCAAGGTCAGTCGTCATCTCATGTTGGAATCTATCTTCCTAAACTGGTTTTCACTCAAGAGTCACTTTCAAAAAGGGATTGAAAATACTTATACTAGATGAAGTAGACCATTGTGCAATGAGATCACTAATGTTGTGTACCGTGATGTTTTTCGGAACATTTAATTGGTAGTTCTAGATGATATAGGTTTTTTTTTTTGCGTTAACCTTACATATTAGAGTAAATTATACTCCTCTCCCCTAAGAGAAGCTTGAATCACACTCATTTCCCCTCTTATATTAAAATATACACTCCTCTTCCTTGAAAAGTAAAATTTATATTTCCCTCCTCTATAAGATGTTTGAATTACAACCCCCCTCCCTTAATAATTAAATATGCACTACACTTTAATCTATTTTAACATAATAAATATTTTTATGATATATACTAATTTTGAACCACCATTTAAGGAAAATAAATTCATTTCTTTATAATTTAAATGTAAATGTTAATTAAATATAAATATTTTCCAATTAATTTTATATTTTAGAGTGTAAAATTATTTTTTAAATATCCACATTTTATCCTCTTTAGTAATTTTTCATATTTCGGATTTTATCCTCTTTAGTAATTTTTCATATTTTTCATATCCACATTTATTTTGGATTGTTTCATATTTTATAATATGGTTTAAAATTATATGTTAATGAAATTGTGAATAAAAAATAGAGAAAAATATGTATTCAAATTTTGATTATATTAAAATAGACCTGCAATACTATTTTTTTCCGAAGTGTGTTAGATTATTATTTTGTATTAAATTATTAGAAATAAAAATAATTATTCAGGGAGTACAGTGTAGATTTTAACATAAGAGGAGAGGGGAATGTAATTCAAGTTTCTCTTAGAGGAGGGGAGTGAAATGTTTTTTAATATGTTTTGAATAAGAGAGGAGGGGAGTGTATATTTTAACATAAGAGAGGAAGAGAGTGTAATTCAAGCATCTTTGAGAGGATGAGAGTATAATTTACTCTACATATTATATTTTATGGAGTATTATTTTAATCCATTTTTGATGATATTTTGCTGGTTTCAAATAGTTGGTGTCTTTATCATTGTTTGCTATACTTATTTTTTACACGATTGAATAATTACAAATTCACGTTAAATGTTAAGGTGAATCCAGTATATGCGTCAAAGAATCATGGAGTTTAATAGAAACTATGTATAAGGGTATCTTATATGGGAGATCAATTGACAAAAAATATAGAATGTTGCTTTCATTATTTTTTTTAACGCAAAAGTTTATTAAGTTTCTGTGAGCTTAATTCAATTGGTAGAGTGATTCATTGTACATGTAGTGGTTGAGTTTGAGACCCCAACATCCCAATTATAGGAAGAACACCAAAAAAATACTCATATCTCCATAATTAATTTTGCTTTGTTTTTGGATTAATCCATTTATTGTCGTTATCCATATTAAAAATATCTGCTTGATTTTATTTATCCATGTGAGATCTTCCAGCGTTAAAGATTACTATTTCAACGTTACATGCGTTAAATTATTGTTGTTTAGTGATACGAAAATCCAAATAAATATATACACATTAATATTAATATACAATGTTTAAATAATAAAACATTAACGATGCGTACCATTGATATATTATGTACGAAAATAATAAATTTGCCATTTAATTAATGTTTATATAATAAAAATAAATAGTCGACAATCTAGTCCGTGGTTAGCACCGGTGTCCAAACTAGTTATGATTAATAAGGAAATGCTAATAAGTGTTCTTATAATACTTTTTAGAACGGCTAAATAGTACTTTCTATGTTTATAATAACTAAGCCATTTATAAAACAATATTCTCCCAAGAATATTGTTGACCCATTTTACTTTTTAATACAACAATAATTATTTTTTTAATTAAAACTATAATTAATATTATTTTCATCATTCCTAATTCAATATATTCTACTTTACATTTATGATAAAGAAGAATGCACCAATACTTAACAAAGGCGCTCAAAACCATTTTTCTCTTTCTTTCATTTTATACACTTTTCTTAATCTGTATGAAATGGTCAACTGACTCAGTTAAACTGAGACGGATGGAGTAAATTTTTATAGAAATTAATGGATTCACTGTTTGGAAATTGAACTCTTTAACTTTTTCCATAAATATTTTCTTAATTAAATTTTTTTAAAGAATGTCTTAGAGCACTCGTTAGCAAGACTTTTAAGTTACTTATTTTGGTTTCTTAAACAATACCATGAGGGTCCTTTTTAACATTTTTCCTAAGAGAATTAGAAAACGATAAAGTAGTTAATAGTAGGGGGCATAATATGAAAGTAAACATTAACTACTCTTTGATATGGTAAAATGACATATAAATTTGAAACAAACAAATTTTGCTAAAATGACATATAAATTGAAACAAATGGAGTATTTCTTTCATTTATTTGAATTGGACTAAAGGATTTTTATATCATGTGCAAATTTACACATGTTAAGAAAATCAAGATAGTATGTTTGTATTGAAACTTGTGTATTTTGTATTAAATATATAATTTTTTAATAAATAATTGTTGTTTTTCAATAAAAATTTGTTACTTTTAATTTTGTTTTAACATGTATAATATTGCACATATTAGAAAAAACCCAATCTAGGACTAAAAAAAAAAAAAAAAACATTAATTAAAATTAAAAATATTTTTTAATTTTTTTTTTTTTTATATTTAAAAAAAAATATATA
>Ga0228711_1010842_pt1 | contig 11842 bp, 9 predicted proteins | sample MedpolnodulmetaG_2_FD_177996 | JGI IMG/M metagenome (GOLD analysis project Ga0228711, IMG submission 177996) | Root nodule microbial communities from Medicago polymorpha collected in Santa Monica, California, United States - brown nodules | ecosystem: Host-associated > Plants > Roots > Nodule...
AAAAAAAAAAATGAATAGTGAAATGCACAATAAGCATTTTTGCATTGTTTCTGCACTAGAATGTTTTATATATAAATGATGAAAAGTAATCACAGAACATCATGTTGGCTTGTTGGTTAAAGCTTGTTCATTAGCTTATAGTCGCGTGATCGAATCCCTCTCAGGCCAATTATCAGATTTTTTAAAAAACTAAATGGAAGCGCAGTCAAAGCAAAGCATTGACTCGACCGGTTTTCTAAAACCGCCGGTTCACCGGTTTTTACTAGGTTTGGCCGGTTCCGACTGGTTTTCACCGGTTCGACAACATAACCGATCCGTTGAGCAACTCGAACCGGTTACCCCACCGGTTCCAGGTTGGACCGGCCAGTCCGGTCCGGTTTTTAAAACTATGCATGCATGGTTTCCTGCTTCTATAAATAAATAAGGGCCAATATACAAATTATTAGAGCTTCAAGCCCAATAACAACACGCACGAGGATTATATTGCACATGTTAAAGAAACTAATAATATCAATAATTTTTTTATTGAAAAACAACAATTATTTATTAAAAAAATTATATTTAATATAAAATATACAAATTTCAATATAATTTTTATAATACTCAAGTTATATTTCAATTATGATCACTTTCTTACAATTTTTTAAGATGACTAGTATACCAAACACTAGAATAAGATTAAAATTGCTGCTGCAACCAGAATTCCAACTACAGCTCCTGCAGTTATGCTTTCAGGTGGAGAGTCTGCAGATATGCTTCCAGGTGTAGAATCTGCTTGATTATTATTATACAAGAGTTTTAAATATTAGATTATAATATGGAGATCATAGCATAAGATTAGTAAGGTTCAAAGTATAACTCACCAGATGATTCCACTGATATAGCTGATATAAGAGGACCATATGTTGATTTATTTGGGAGAGACTGTGTCCCTTTTCCAGCCCAATACAAGCGGATCTCCAAGGTATTACTAGTAACAACGACATCTTTGAACTGTTTTACGACTTTCTTACCAACTCCTCCTGCTTCTTTTGCAATATTGAAGTCCTTTTGCACCGGCTTTCCCTGCAACATTTCAATCACAACCTTAATGTTTCGCATGATTACAATCTACACATATATGAACCTAGTGATCGCTTGACTAATGGCGTTTCTTTTTTATGAAACATTTAGTGACTATTGGAAAAGTATTGTTAAACCATGTACCTGAAGGTAGATATCAAATACACGTCTTCCAAGACTACCATAAGTTTGATCATCGGGGATCATTATTTCAGCAAAATGTAGACTTACTACGTAGCTTCTATTTGCAAGGCAAAACCCGTAATAAGTCAAAGAAATAGGAGAAACGCGTGCATTCGTGTACAATTCAGCATCCACCATAGTAAGTTTGGTGATGTTTTTTGGAGAATAAATGTCTCCAAGTTGGTTACTTTCAACGAATACACCAGTTGTGCTATATGCCCAATTTCCTGTTGGATTGGCATGGAGTCTAGCTGGTCCAGGTAAATCTGAATCACCATCATAACTTTTTCCATCGGCTATTGCTTGCTTTCCACCACAATTTATATAAAGAGAGTTTGTGTCTGGGTTGAGAAGATCATGTGAGCAACTTTGGAAATAGTGAGATCATATTAAGGAAACAACGAAGAAAATCGAACGAAAACATGTTCCTTGAAATATCATACTTTAAATCATTGCTCTTCTAAGTACTGTTAGAATTTAGAACAAGCATTTGATAATAATAGATCTTAGCTATATATCATAAATTCACCATAAAGAAACTCACGTTTGGGGCATTCCAAGCTCAAACACGAAACTGTTCCTCTGAGAGAATGGAAGGGATAGAAGAAGTTAGCAGTTATCGTGATTAGTATAATAAGATTCATCAAATAATAGGCGGAATGGAAAGGCTTTATATAATACCAAACTTACGTGTCATTGCGTGCCCATGTGGGAGAAAATAAGTTCCTGTGACATATTAGAGAAGATGGTGTCTCAGAAAGGTTCTTAAGTATGCATACAAGTGAACACAAATGCAAGGATGTTCTTACACATTTTCATCTTTACATAACTGACTCCCTTGGCTGATGCTGAAGTTATTGTATGAAAGATCTCTACACATCAGTCATAAAATTTGATTTAGAATATAATAATAATGCGACAATCAGAAATTTGATGAAACATTTGGTGACATAAAATTTGTTCATTTTGAAATTGGTCCCTTTAAAATTCATTTTAGTCCTTATTTTGAGGGACTAAAATCAAATACTCTACAAATTACAAGGACTAATTCCATATGAATAAATTTTGCAGGGACTGTAGCAAAACAATAAGGACCAAAAGCGTGGTATATTTGCATGTACTAAAAACAAAAATATATTTCACAAACTAAAAAACAGAAAATAATATATTTATAAGGACCGAAACCATGTTCAAGTCCCGGAAACAGCCTCTTGTGTAAAAACAGGGTAAGGCTGCGTACAATACACCAAATGGTGGGACCCCTTCCCAGACTCTGCATATGCAGGAGCTTTAGTGCACCGGGTTGCCCTTTTTTTATACTCTAAGAGCATAAAAGTTTCAAAATGGTTTTCTTTCAATTGAAGGCATGAGAACCGTTCGATTAAACTTGAGAATGGAATATTGGAGTAGTTGAAGTGGTCCATAAACATGAAACAAATAGAGGGGAGATTAATAGGGTTATGAACTTATGATATAAGGGAAATTATACTTGTGATTGTGGACCTAGCACTAGAGTTTTTATGAGTAGAACAATAACAAAAGATTATACTGTATTATGATAGGGACCCTATTATAATGACAGCGTTTGTTGCTAGCAAGCCTCCAATATGAAGGGACGACATTTCATGTCTCTACAGGAGCTACAACCTTTCAGGTGGTATATGGGAGGACACCTCTCCTCTGATTCGTTTTACTCAAGGAGAAACTCGAGGAGCTGCAGTAGGAAGGTATTTTGATCCTTTTCCAATCCGTGAGTGCGTGGTGCGGTATCCTACAAGCTCAAATTGCCGGACACAGCTAGAATTAACCGTGTTTCAAAGGTCTCAACTAAAGAAGGCTATTGGGAATTACTCTGCCGAAGCTAATTTTCCTGAAGGGTTTGAAGTGGAGTTGCAGGAACTAGAAGAACCTGAAGAGGTACAAGCATCAAGGACTGTGTTGAAAACGGGGCAAGTGATCAAGCAGTGGCTGATTAAATGTAATGCTGAAGACACTACATGGGAGGACGAGGCCGTGTTGATAAGCAAATTCCCCCGTATTAGCCTCGTGGACAAGGCTGTTGAAGAATGAAGAGGGTGGTGGTGATATGGACACTATGTAATGTCTGAGTCTGTTACTAACAGACCTCCAATATGGAAGGTTTATTCTAGACCCTATTGCTCCATTTTCATCAATAGAATTGCCTTGTTTGTTGAATTGATTTTACTGATCCTATCGTAGTAATTATAATAAAAAATTTAAGATATAATTTTTAGTGATAAATATTTAATCATAGTTGGTCATACACTTAATGCAAGCAAAACAAAAACTTTATAGCTAAGCAAGGAAACAAGCAAAAAGAAAAAGCAAAGTCAATGTAGAAAGGTAAAAACGAAACGGATATGTTTATAGTTTTTTTGCAACATAAATTACATTGTTCATTTCAAGAAATCATACTAGTAGTATTAGAGAGATAACTCACACGCTCACGTTCTTTCTCCAAGAAGGCACTGGTCCAGTCAGAAGGTTTCCGGTTAAAAATCTACCATAAAAAGAATATCAAGATATCAACTCACAAAGCTTAATATCCCTTAGTTAAGGGATATTAAGAAGCCAATAGATGTATACCCTCAAAATAAATTGCACTAAGAAACTATGATGAATTTCGTACATATATTTCAAACCGTTCATGTCAGCATACGTCCTCGGAATTGTTCCACTTAAATTGTTAAAGCTGAGGTCTCTGAAAGATATATCATATTGAAAACGAGTTAAAACAATGAGAAAAACTGTCATAGAAAACATTGCTATAACATAATGTAGCAAGTATGCATTTACAAGTGTTTTAATGTTGTTATAGTCCTAAGATTTTCAGGTAGCCTTCCATTGATGTTGCAATTCGTAAGAATCCTGTGAATCAATAAGATAGACAACGATATATCATGAGTGACATTGTTGCTGCTTTTTTTTCTTTTTTACTTCAGAAAGAGGAAGAAGAATGAACTCACAATCTGTTTAACAATTTCATATTATTAAGTTGCGGCAAAGATGAATATTCAGATCCATTCAAATCACTAATTCTCCTGAAATATCAAATTGAAATCAAAGGTAAGTAAACCTAATTAAATGAAAGTTAAATTTCAAACCTTGCTTTATCAGTATTATATAATATCATACATACAAGTCAGTTAAGTTTGTCAATTGTGAAATTCCGGAAGGAATCGGCCCACTTAATCCACTTCCCTGTATCATTCTGTCAAAAGAAAAGTAACCATTGATAATTCATTTAAAAATTAAAGCAATACAAAAACAGTTAAATTTTAGAAATAAAACTAAAATTAAAAAAAAGTCATACAGTTTATTAATACTTGTCCAGTTCTGAATAAAATCAGGTATCTTTCCAGAGAATTGGTTGTCCTCGATTCGGCTGCATTGAGAAACGATATGAAAATATGAAGCATCATAAAAACTAATTCAGTAATCATTAAACATGACTAAAAATAGAAGCTTACAACTCTTGCAATGTAGTGAGCCTGGCGAATGTCGCAGGTAGTTCTCCAGTAAATTTGTTAGATGAAAGTCGCCTATATATAATTGTAAAAGAAAACAGAAAATTATGATTCTAAGCAATGGAAGACATGAAGCTCTCATATTTCAGGAAGAACATAAAAGAAGGGGGAAAAAATAAAAGTACTTACAGCATTTGAATTTGGGTAAGATATCCAAGTCCCGGAGGAAGATTTCCAGAGAATTGATTGTTAAATAACTCCCTATCCATTATAAGGTAACATTCTACTGAAACTCTTTGAATTGATGTACACATACATGTTTACAAACTTACAAATTGATTTTTTTCTGATAAGGTGGGTAATGAGAAACTCACAAGATTTGAAGAGCAGATAGGTTTGCAATCTCAACTGGTATTGAACCCGTTAATTGATTTCCGAGGAGAGCACTATGATGATTAAGAAACATGTTGTCATTAGCTTATTTTTGCATACAAGAAAATGAATTATATGTCCTATAAAGGATGTACAATAAGGCCCATATGTCAAGATCGACAACGTATAATATGAAACAATCAATGTTAAAAAACCAGAAAAGAAAAGTAAGAGATAAATCATACAATTTATAAATATTTCTCAAGGAGCCCCATTCTTTAGGAATCGGACCTTTCAAGTAATTGCGAGCTAGGTCACTGTAATAGACGGAGAGTAAGAGTTTGTCATGCAAAATAATATATAGATACAAGTGATTGAAAATATAAAACAAGACAATAATATTGTGAATTTGGATGTGAGGGAAAGTATAGGAATTACATACATAACTTGAAGGTAGCGCAACCTGTTCAGTTCTGGGGGGAGAGTGCCTTGGAGATTTTGGCCCTTCAGATTTCTATATGTTTATTTTTCCATAAAAAAAGTTAAACATAAACAATTTGACTATTATGCTGCAGAGAGTTATAAAAGTGATTTACTATTTGACTGTGGTGAATTCAACAAGAAAAGTGGAACAAACAATAATGAGAACCAAATTAAACAGTCCAGCAAATAATGATTCAACCTAAAGCAAATCTAGAACCAATGTGCAGAAGAAAACTCAAAGAATTAACCCCAAGAGTAGAGATAGAGAGTGGAGGAATAACACTGAGATTGTTTACGCAGTTCGGCCTAAAATTGATCTACGTCTATGGGGAAGAGAAGCTCTCTGACTCACTATCAATGAGTCTCTACAAGAGATACAAAAAGGTTACAAGAAATCAGCCTGCAACATTCAACAAGAATAAACTCTAATTTCTCCATTTTCCGTTTCTCTTAACCCAAGTCACTCACCAAAAAGTTCTCAACCCGAAACCCCTAATCCAAATTCACATATCCCCTTTTCTAGCTTGCACACATTGCATTTCAAATCACCATGGAAGCTAATTCAAATCACCTAAGGCAGAAAACTACAGCAATTGACTTTCTGTACCATGATTCGAAACATCATAAAAATTCATTGTTATGATTCAAACCGACACAGTTAAAACTACACATGAATCGAATCACCTAGGCAGGCTGATTTGAATCACACCCTGCAAAAACTGTAAATACCAGATTTGAAGTCATGTTCACCACATCACAATATTGATTTTACTTTCAAACCTTAGTTCGATAATTAGAAGGGATAACAATTTTAGCTACAGATATTGTACACACACACACCTCTTAGAAAATGTGGTTGGGCCTAACACAAGCTTGTGAGGTGAGGATTGCCCCCCTTATAAACACGTTGTCAGGCCATCTCCTATCCGATGTGGGACTCTTAACACCCCCCTCACGACCAACACTATTGGGTTTGGTTCGTGGACATAAATGGTGGGTGACCCGATAGCGGAAACCTGATAGCAGGTGGCCCAATGGATCTTGAAGAGGCTCTGATACCATCTTAGAAAATGTGGTTAGGCCTAACACAACCCAACAAAACCGGCTTGTGAGGTGAGAATTGCCCCCCTTATAATCACACTGTGTCATCCCCTATCCGATGTGAGACTCTTAACACCCCCCGCACGACCAGCACTATTGGGCTTGGTTCGTGGACATAAATGGTGGGTGACCCGATAGCAGAAACCTGATAGCAGGTGGCCCAATGGATCTTAAAGAGGCTCTGATACCATCTTAGAAAATGCGGTTAGGCCTAACACAACCCCACAAAACCGGCATGTGAGGTGAGAATTTCCCCCCTTATAAACACACCGTCAGCTATCCCCTATCCGATGTGAGACTCTTAACACCCCCCTCACGACCAGCACTATTGGGCTTGGTTCGTGGACATAAATGGTGGGTGACCCGATAGCAAAAACCTGATAGCGGGTGGCCCAATGGATCTTGAAGAGGCTCTGATACCATCTTAGAAAATGTGGTTAGGCCTAACACAACCCCACAAAACCCGGCTTGTGAGGTGAGGATTTCCCCCACCTATAAACACATTGTTAGGCCATCTCCTATTCAATGCGGGACTCTTAACAACACCAACAATGCAAATTCCTACCTCTATATCACAAAAAAATATCAAATTGCTTAAAAGTGCTGATACAAAAAGGCGACTTCGAAAAGAGACTTACATTTCAATAACATGGCAGAAGTTGGCACCAGCAACAGAGCAGTTACAAATTACATTGTTCTCTACGACTTGTGGTATCGTAGGCGTAACCCAGTTAGGTTTATTGCTGCATGGATCAATGTCAAAGTTCCAATCCTTCTTACCAAGTGATTTAGCTATAACTTTAAGAGCTTTCTCTAAATATACATAAAATTCAAACCTATCATATCTTTTGAGATTATAAAGTCAAACTCTTACTACAGAGTTCACACCTTTGGATGCATATCATCAAATATATATACAGAATTTCTATAGAAATTATGAGCAAAAAAATACATGAATCATTAGATAAAAAAACATAAAAAATAAAGTAAAAAATGGGAGCTAAGGTAGAAATATATATCATACTTTCATCAGGGTGGATAGTAGTAGCAGCAAAAGCTGTAAGAGATATGAACCAGATGGCAATGAGTGAAAGGAAGAGAAATTGAGAGGAAGTGTTCATCTTAACGTTAACAAGGAAGATAAATTTTCATAGATTAAGATCAGAGGGGATAGATTGTACAATTTTAATACAATAAAGTAAACTGATTGATGAATGAAACCAGTTATTGAAGTCCACATTGATACAAAAGAAGTTGAAGTCAAACTATATTGGTCAAATGATGTTGTGATATATTTAAATGAGGAAAATGACATAATAGATAAGATTAGGGGACAAGACACAGAAAATGGATATACTATTAGATGCATGTATGCCCCCAACTAGGAATTATAACAAAGACTCATACAACAATAATCAAGTCATATCTCATAAAATATGATAGACTCCATAGATCAAATTACGTTATATTATTCTACCATAAACCAAATTTAGATCCAATGACATAAACAATGATTTTTCAAAAACATAAGTGTATGTTTGGTTCTACTTCGACAAGAATTGAGTACGTTTGTTTTTACTTTGACAAGATTTAATTTTGAGTAAATTTTGTAAAATTGATTATGACTAAAATAGAGTTGCAAATAAAGTAATTTGTATTTTGATACGTTAATGTAAAAGTGAGTTCAATTATAAATTTGTGTATAAGAGCCAATTTTAAAATTAAAAGCTATAAATAGTAGTTTCAAGAAAAATTGTTTTTAGTCCCCAAAATTGATTTCTTAAAAATTGCCAAACATAATTTTATATAGTTAGAATTGATTTTGACATTTGAAAAACACTTATAAGGCATCTAGAACTCAAACCAAACACATTTACTTTGGATATTATACCAAAAAGAAAAATAAAAAAGCATGTATGAACTCTGAACCGAACTTATATACTATTTACTTTGAATTGAATTGATGTTTATTATACAACTGATCTTAGAAGTAAAACCCCTCATAGTTTTTTTTTTTTAAAAAAAAAAAAACCTTCATAGAATAAACTAGTTGTACATCAAACCGGACAGATTCAGCCGATTCAACCTTGAAAACCATGTGGGTTGGTAGTTTTGAACGGTTCTGTCATGTAGAAGAGCTTTTTGACATGTGTTTTCATTCAACAAAGGTGACACCTAGGGTATCCATGTAAATATGGTGGATAATTTACCAAACCAATGAACATACATAAATACATTTTTAAGTGGCTCCCACAAACTATCATTGAATCTACTAACAAAGGTTCATTTCATTAGTTGACGGTAGATTACTCATCATTCTTTATAATAATCTAGAAAGGAAAAAAAAAACAAAAAAAACTTCAACAAATTGAAAAAGCAAACATATAATAGTCTCTTAACATTCTTTGAATTTTATTGAAGTTTTCTTGAAACTAATAAAATCTTTAATTTTGCTATTGCCCATTTAATTATTTATAATTTTATTATATTTTTCTTTTTTTATGTTAGGTTTATGTCACCCAGGTTTTACTTACTTTTCCTTTATCTTAATAAACTTTATTCTTTATAAAATTAGTTTAACGTTTATCTTAATAAATTAATTAATATTTATGTAGGACATTCTAAATATCCCTTGAAAATAAAATTATAAAAAATATATAAATATATTGAATGGAATGAATGCATTTTATTTAAGGAAGAATGAATCCATTTATTATTAACACTTTAAAATTATAAGAGAAAAATTACCCAATTAATATTTGAAAATATTTATTGTAATTTTTGACTCAATTTACTGTCCATTTATTATTAACATTTTAAAATTAAGAGGAAAAATTACCCAATTAATATTTGAAAATATTTATTGTAATTTTTGACTCAATTTATTGTCATACATTCCCTTAACTAGTCTACATGTCTCTATAAATAGTTTGTAATATATATTGTTTGTTTATCTTTCAAGAGAATATGGCTACCAGAATCAACTGTTTTCTTTTTTTCATTGCAATTTTGTGCATTGCTTCTGTTATGACTCCCGGTAACAAATTTACTACAATTTTAACTCATTTCAATTTTATATTTTTCTTTTGTAGAATCACTTATAATCTAAATATATTTAAAAGTCCAAATACTATATTTTTAGAGGGAATATCCAGATACTTGTTTAACCATTTTTTTTATAAATAAAATAGGTATGAATAACTAATTTTAAAAATAAGACTATAACAATTTAATCATTTTCATTAAATCAATAGCTTTGTTCCAAATTCCTCTTGTTCTAATTTCTTGACATAACTGTAGGCACATGTACATGTAGAATGGTCAATAACTAAACTCGTCAAATTTTGAATGAGTTAATCATAGTTTTTGAAATTTTGATGCACCCAAAAATTCTAACAACCCTCTATTTATTGCAGGTGGAGCAGATGGGATTTGTAGTGGATATTGTAATGCTACTGATGACAATGTCTGGGAATATTGCTCTCAGTACTGTAAAAAAAGGGGTTTTAGTTCAGATGCATGGTGTAAAGCCACCCTTTGTTGTTGCCATACGGAAGAGCATCTTCTATAAGTCTTTGTACAACCCTTCAGAAAAAAGTCTTTGTACAAGTTTATGTACATCCATCAAATAAACAAGAAATAATTACATGAATTAATTCAGTTTTAAAATTTACGTGCATTGTTCAAGCACTTTTTTTTGTTGAAAAATATTGTTCTTCAACTCTATAATTTGTTATCATCACCGTGAACCTATCATATACAACGTTGATCATGATCCACGAACGACGTTACGTGAAATCATTAATCACAAACCATAAACCTATAGGACAAAATAAAATACGGTTATCGAAAGGATGTTACATTTGAAGACTTCATTTTTTGTTCGTTTGTTTGTGGTCTTGGGAAAGAAACGGTCCGCTCTCATAGATGACATTGGGTTGTGCAGTGCATTATAATTTTTCTTTTCTTTTCTTTTTTGAGAATTTTTTTTTCTTTGTAATCATAATAAAACTTGTAAATCATTTAGAGTTTTCCAATGTTAGGCGGTAAGCCAAATTTTATTATTCTAAAATTTTCAAATAATCAAGTATGAGTTGTATTTGTGAGTTGTGGTATTCTTGCCTCGATTTGTTTTTTTTTTTTTTTATAAAAAAATTCAAAACTTTAATAGTGTTAAGAGACATAAATATCTCGCACTACCAAAAAAAAGAAGACATAAATACCTCTCAATATAAAATAAATTCTTTTGGGATTGAGGGTGTTACAATATGCTTATGTCATTGATCCATAAACAACTTTCACCATAGCGTCACTTGGTTGCATCTTCAGACCTCCGGTTCGGTTGAAACTCTCTAATGACATTAGGTTAATGCTTGCTCCTAACTCCACAAAGCTTCACCGATAAAAACAACATTAATGGATACGAGAGTGTTGAAACACCCCAGATCATCCAGTTTGAGAGACATCTTTTTGTCGAAAGATTGTGCAACAACTCTTTGTTAATGCTACACAGTGGCGGAGCCACAAAATATTGTTTGGGTAGGCCACAAAAATAAACTATAATATAAACACAAAATTTATGTTATAATAAGCATTAAACACAAGACTGCCCATCAAAAAATTAATTATACCTTAAAAATTCAAGATAATTACTTATACATTTCGATTGACTTAAAATTGGGATAATAAAACGCTCTGAGATAGAGAATAGGGTGGGCCGCTAGGTAGGAGTGTGCAAAAATGTGGTTAACTGAATTGTATCCATAAACTGAACCAAACTGGACCAAAAAAAATTGCACCATATTAAATGGTTTATGAACTGAACCATAAATTTACAAACAAATAAGTTCAATTTTAAAACTGGTTCGGAACTAGTTTAATATATTTGAACCATATTCTTTTTAGTTCACTTTTTTTTTCTTCAGATTTTTATATTAATTTTTAGTTACAAAATCAAAGATATTTTAATAATTTTCCATATAATTTTTTTTTGTGGGGTAGACCATGGCCCACCTTAGCCCTGTAAGCCCTCCGTCACTGTGAATGTTTTTTTTTTTTGCGGGGAAATTGAAGGGGAATGTTATAAAATTGAATTTCTTTTGTCAAGTCAAATTGATTTTTTTAATTGATGTAAGTTATTTATTTGTAATCGA
>Ga0228711_1010844_pt1 | contig 11841 bp, 9 predicted proteins | sample MedpolnodulmetaG_2_FD_177996 | JGI IMG/M metagenome (GOLD analysis project Ga0228711, IMG submission 177996) | Root nodule microbial communities from Medicago polymorpha collected in Santa Monica, California, United States - brown nodules | ecosystem: Host-associated > Plants > Roots > Nodule...
ATATTTTTCCAATTATTTCTTAAAATTAATAAAATCTGTTGAAATCTCTTGAAATCCATAAAATCATTTCAAATCCTTTAAAATCTTATAAATTAAATCCCTTGAAATCCTTAATAGTCTTTTAAAATCTTCAAAGTCATCAAAATCCTGCAGAGTCTTTTAAAATCCTCAAGACTTTTTCAAACAAAAATTGTCCTTTAAAATCCTAATCCAATACACCCTCCTAACTGTCCATATTAACACATCAAACTAACTTTTGGCAATATGAAGTGGGTACTAGAGGAGTGAAATGAAACAAAACTGAAGACAGGAAAGACACGGAATCCTTTACCACCCATGAGTGAAAAAAACGGACAAGAAAAGTTAGGTTATATATATCAGACAATCAGAAAGAATAAAACCCATGGAATCATTTATTGCCCAGATATAAGAAAGTCTCACCTGGAATTGTTGTTCCTGACAGTTTTGGCGTTGCCAAATGCTTCCAGAACTGGATTTGACTGCATTCATATTTAAAAGCCTTTATATCCAAAGAAAAATTGTTGTTTTTAAAAAGAAAAGAAGAATCGAAATTTTGTTACAAGTTCAATAATGAGTGCCATTAATTGAATCATACTTCAAGAACTTGTTGTTCAACTGTTCTTCCTTCAGTCACAGCTCTACCACCTAGGAAAGCTAGGAATTGCATAATCATTTTTGTAGTTTCAGTTTTACCAGCTCCACTTTCCCCACTGACCAGAATTGAATTGTTTTTCCCTTCATTAACCATCGCCCTGATATTAATAAAATCATCAATTAATATTTGCTTCAATGGTAGAAATGAGATTTGAATCATAATACGAAATTTAAGATTACCTATATGCAACCTCAGCTACTGCAAATACATGAGGGCTTAATTCTCCAAGTGGCTCTCCAATGTATCGTTGCATCATGTGCGCACCATAAATATGAGGCAGCCTTTGGAATGGATTTATTGCAATCAGAATGTTTCCGGTATAAGTCTGCCATTGAAATTAAGAATATTGGTAACAATTTCTACATTGATTAACTTCATTGGATCTTATGGCATCAAAGGGAAGAAAGCCTTACATATATTTTATTCAATTCATATCTAGCTTTTAAGTTCTGCAGGACTCCAGGCTCGTGCAAATAGGACAGTTTAGTCATATTATCCACTCCACCAGGATGAACTTCCGTATCCTTGGGAAGTATTTTTGATAAATTTGCAACAACCTTGAAATAGACAAAGTAGTAGTGCATGTAATATAATTCAGATGTAATTTTTGGCTTCATAAGTTACTGAAACACTCCTCTCAAAAAAAAAAAAAATAGTTACCGAAACACTTTTCACTTTTACCAGTCAGCAATACAAAGCATGATAAAGAACTAGCACTACATCAAGCAATAGAGAGAAAACACCTCTAGTGGTAGAGAAATAATTATATTTTCCTACTGTAGAGTTCAGTTACTAAAGAAAAAGCAGGAATACAGTAGACACAGATAGAGTGGCAAACTTGTTCTTGACTCCCATAACTTGGAAAAAGATTTTCAAGACATTAAACATAGTTAAATAATTTTTCCATATATCATAATGATTATTTGAATACTGAACTGGGATGATCAACAGTAAAAAAAATAAAAAAAATTGTTTGTGCGTCTCTTCTGTGGTCACTTTTTCGAGTTTCTTTTCCCCCTTTACTCAACTTGAAACTCAGTCACAGTAGACGTGCATTGTCCTTTTTTCTTGGCTGTGGAGCATTTACTAAGTGAAGGGGTTCTAAATGTGAAAATTATTATGGTTCAGGGAGGCGAAATTAATTTTATTTTTAGAATAAAATTACAAAGACGAAAAAAATTTGTTTGGAGGAAAAAGGAATTGCCCAAGGCACCTTTTAGTAGCATTTTCCCCTTCCTAAAGGAGAGGTAAATCGTTCACACCATAGCTATTCTATCTTTCTTTTGTACCAAGTGTTGTCATACAATAAGCCTGTGTGAAATACGTAGCCTAGTTTAAATTGACTCCAGAACTCAAGCCTAATTTATCATTGACTAAAATCTGCAGAAAACCTACCAATGTTTCTTAAATTAAATAGGTCATCAAAAAGGGGGGAAATATAAATACTATAAAAAAGGAACCATGTTACTGACAGTGTACAAACCTTTTTTCCATCGGTAGTGTCAACTTCAGCATCCTTTTCGTTGATTTTTGATACGTATCCGCCAATCCAAGCTTCCTCTGGATCTTCAATCCAGACATGAGAACCCACAATAATATTCGCTGGAGTCCCCTGCAGATGAAGATGAGGAATCATCATTTATTCTAAGATCTCATTTAAGTTCTAAATAATGATTTTTCACACCACCTTGTCAGTAAGAAAAACTAACGAAAAGATTTATAAATTCCCAACTAAACTAGAATATGTATAAAACATGTCTTGTATTTTCTACCACCTGCTTAGAAAGGACCTGATACTAACATCAAAACAAAAAATATAAGAATCTTATGCCATAATTACCACAAACGGTGTAGCCAAATAACCAACTGAATACTGCATTGATAGAAAAGTCTATTTTATCACAAGTTACCAGTATTATGCAAGATACTTATTTCCCAATTCATCCTCTTCTGTGTATTATTGGGAGATAATTTGAGTTTTCCAATCTAGAAAAACCTCAAATCAGAGTCTACTAGTGTAACAATGTTAATAAAAAGTGGAAGTTTATGTTTAAAATTCAGAGTCTTGATCTTGACCTCAATATTGATTTGAATCTTAATGTCCCAACAAAATTGATACTTGTTCTAACTATCAGTAAAAGAAAAGTAGGAAAAATCCCCTTTTCCCTAAACAAGTCCAATCCGTTTCATTCAGAACCAAATGTGATAACATTGTAACCAAAAAAAATTGTGAAATAATTCATCATTTTTTTGTTTCTTATGCAATAGTTAGTTACAATAATTAGTTACAATACTTAGTTAAATTAAACTATTAATTTTTCTCATTGACTATAAAAGTCTTGTTGTATCCCTCAGTGTAATCGAAAATTCTGTCAATATACTTTCTCACATTTATGAGTTGTATCAAAAATTGTAATTAATAATGAACATCCTCTAGCAACGAGTAAACCTAATTTGATTACAATGCAAAGACTCCGGGATTGGAAAAATAAAACAATTACTATTAGATTGAACTGGAAAACACCTATGCACATTGATCATGGAGGATAGGCATATCAAATAATCACAGAAATCGTTGACATGATAAATTTGAATCCAAGCAAATGAAAGCATAGAAGAATACGGAGAACGTTAGGAAAAAGAAAAATGGATTGAAATTGAAAATAAGAGAAAGTACGTACCATGGTAGAGGGTCTAATCTAAGTTGGAAGGCTTGCGTGAGAAAGTGTGTTCATGAATTGAAGAGGAAACAAGGGAATCGGTGACGGTTGAAGAAATGTTGAAAGCGAAACGCCATTTTCGATGAATTTTTGAAATGTGAAGTAGGTCCATGAAGGGGACATTCTTCACTCGCCTTCAACTTCGGCACTTTCTTCTTCTTCCCTTTGCTTTCGCGCCATCGGGTGGCTACTAACTCCCCTCTCTTTTTCTCTTTTTTATTGGACAACGTTGTATTTTTTTTTACATAAATAAATCTTTAAAAAAATGCAAATTGCAGAAAGTAAAATTTTGGAGGTCAGATATGATCTTCTTTTGTTTAATTTCATCCAAAATTGATTGTTACTATTTTTATTGGAAAATAACCAAATCAATCTTTCACAAGATAAAAGCTTATTGACTTCACATATATATTCCGCTAAAACAAGATCCATAATTTATAATTGATTGTTGATTCATTTTTCGCAATGATTTCGATATGTTTTTCTCATTTGATGGAGCAAAGCTTTATTTATTTTTGAAGTCGTATTATTTGAACAATCATTTTGTTTGATAACGTATGAGACAACCATTGATTTACAAAGAAAAAGTAGGTATTAACACGAAAATCAAATCAATAGAGAATTAAAATAAAACATAATGAATATGAAGAAAAAAATTATCACAAAAGTTATCATAAAATGGTTGTACCTCATGTTTTTTTTTTTTGATGTGTGCTTATCTGGTGTTGACATATCCGTAAGAAAAAAGTGTAAACATCAATGACTTGTAAACAAATTTGTACTAAATTGGCCCCATGTGTCCGTTATTTCTTTGAATTTCATGATACTTGCAAAACCATAGGAGTTAAATTAGTCCATCATCATATCATATCTTATTAATCTCTTCTGTTTGTCATTATCGACCTTTAATCAAATTCTTGAGCAGATAATCATGAGTTGGATGCATCGAGGCTTCAAGTCATGATAACTCAAATAGTTGAATAATAATAATACCACAAGATCGAAATAACTTACAAGATCAATTCATTACAAGTACTCCTTCCGTTCCATGATAATTTAGCAATTTGTAAAAAAAATGTTTCAAAATAACTGAGTCATTTCAATTTTCAATACAATATTAATTACTTTTTTTCTTTTATAACTCTAATTAATATTACTTTCATCATTTCCAATTCAATATATTTCACTTTACATTTATGATAGTGGAGAATGCATCAATACTTAATAAATGCACTTGAACTATCTTTCTCTCTTCTTCATTTATACATTTTTCTTAATACGCGTGAAATGAGCTTTTGGCTCAGTTAATCCGGAACAGAGGGAGTAGAATATATACTTTATCATCCATATACTTGTAGACCTTATCATTGATGATAGAAGAATGTAATATGACTTGTCATCCGTAAAAATTGAGAATGAACACATTTTAAACAAAATTGAAAGAGAACAAAACGAAAAACATAAAGGAGACTTTCTTAGAGGAACATAAAGGAAACTTGAAACGGACCACAAGACCACCCTTAAACAAATACCGTATAAAATAGGGACCACCATTAAACAAATGTCAAATAGGCGTCGCCATTAAAAAACGTAAAATAGGGAGCAAGTAAACACAAAGGATTAAACAGTCAAGTCGCATGGGACCAACTACAATTAAACAATTGACAACACAAGACATGTGAGATTATTTAAACACATTGATGAAAAGATTTGTGTCGGAAATGAAAACCCAAATAAAAAATCAAATTCAAATTCAAACTAAAACTAAAACCCTAACTAAATATTCACCTTCGTCGCAATTGTTTTATGTAAGTTATCACTCGTTAAGTGACATACATTTCTTATCACTTAAACTAATCTATTGTAGATACATATTGACAATTTCTAATGGTCCCTAAACAATCAGGGACGGATCCAAACTATTTTTTTTAATCGACAAATATTATTACTTTATTGTTTAATACAATACATTGCAATTAAAATTGTCTCCTATCTATTTGTTGAAAATGAGCTAAAATGACAACATTGATAATTGTTAATAGAACATCGTTTTCTTTATAATTTACAAGACGGTTATTTAGCCATTGATCACCCATTTTGTTACATAGGTTACTCTTCACAACTTTCATAGCCGAAAAAACACATTCAACACTTGCAGTTACTACCGTACGTGTGTGTTGTATGTGTTTTATCTATTAAAAAAAAAATAGAGGAAAGCATGTGAAGTTATAGTCCCATATAGCTCCAACATGGATCCGCCCCCGTAAACAATACAAACCTTCAAAATAATAATCTGAAACTACATAGATGGATTAATTTGTGTTGGGTTTGATTGTCAAGTTTCTTGAATAAAGAAGGAGGTTTGAAAATATTAGTTATTGATGATTATGTCCCACATCGCTTAGTTTAGTGAAGCAAGGGGAAGACCAAGGCTATATGTTGAACCTAGTTTCTTTGTATTTAGATGCATTGGTGGCACTTTAAGCTTATATTGACTTAGTTTAAATATTTGCTTTGTGAGAGTGTGGGTGTATTGGGGCATGGGTGAGAGTTAGAGAATGTGTTGTAAAAAATTTCACATAGTAATAATTCTCTAGTTGTTGGTTGTCGGTTTTTCTCTGGTTGTGATTGTGTTGGATTTTTTTCTTCTTCAACCCTGTTATTTCCTAACAATTTGTTCCCCGTTTGCAATCATCAAAGATTGTTTTAGAACTTCGTTAAGTTTTTTTCGCACAAAAAGTGTCTAGCTTTATAATCCTAGTAGTAGAAATTCAAATTTTAGTGATAAAACATTATGATGTCATTTGATTCATGTAGCCGACCTAACTTAGCATGGATAAAGTTTGGTTGTTGTTGTTAATTAGTTAGCAGGTTCATGCAAATTAAGTTGAATGAAAATGTAGAGAATGATTGTTGACCTTGAAATTGAGGAACCTCATTTTCTGGCCAAAACTTTACACACGAGCATAGAAACATGCATAAAGTTACTAGAACTAGTACACAAACATAGGCAACGTTTTGATTCATTGCCTTTTAATTAAACATAAAACAAACAAAACACAACATCTTAAGTCTAATAAGCAAGCTTATCCTTCACCTACTTAACTTAATGTTCATTGCCTAATCCTCCTAACTAAAAAGGCCAGGAACTAATTAGTTTTACCATTCTTGCTTAACTAATTCCCATCACCAGAAGATTTTAGGTAAAGGGTTTCGCCGCCATCACCAGAGTGACCACTAGAGCTTCCACCGCGGCCATCAGCATTTCCAATGTCTTGCTTACCACTGCCGTGCAAACCATCGCCAGCCGAGCTACGACCAAAATCAGGAAAACCTCCAGTACCTAAAGATGAATTGCCTCCAACATTAGCCCCTTCACTATGCAACATGTGAAGGCCTTGACTTCCACTGGAATTCATACCAAGTTGGCTTTGCAAGGCTTGCTGCTGTTGAAGCTGTTGAGCATACATAAGGGAGGAACGTGCAGCCATTAGTTGTTGTTGTGTCATTTGCTGAGCTTGTTGAGCCTGCATGTAGTGTCCTCCCTGCTGCATCATTCCACTTGAAGGATACTGCAGTGTCATTCAAAAAATTGTTAGGCCAAATGATGAACTAAGTAGTGATGAAGCTTATACTACCTATGTACCTAAATATAAACCCTCTTTAGAAGAAATTTGCGTTTCCAAAAATAAATTTTATTTCAAATTACCTGCTATATTTTACCATTAATCTTCCAAATGTACACTTAATTAATACTGCTAAGCATCATGGAAAGTACAACTTAAACATATTCATATGTAAAAGGGTATTTTAAAAACATCTAGACACAAAATAGGCATGTTAAAAGTGCACCACCTATTTTTCTTTTTTTTTTACTTTATGTGAAAAATGAAAATTAGAAAGGAAACTTAGGGACATAATAAGAGCTAGAGTTTGGAATATGGATGATTGCAATTGCAATATTGCACAAATTAAATCAATCATTGTTATGAGGTGAACCCCTTTGTAAGTGGTCACTTGTACTTAATAACATTCTGAAAATAGCTAGGGATGTACCTGGCCAGGCATAGTAGGTGGTTGGGGTTGAGAATCAGCTATTGCAGCTAGGTACATGAGATTTCTCTGCAGCCTTGATTGGTTCCTGAAATTATAGCACCACAATGATTATTTAGGGAAAAAAATCCAATAATTGTATAGGTATTCTTCTATTCTATGACAAGCCAAGCAAGCAGAATTTTGATCTCTATTAAATCTCCCTCCCCCACCAAAAAATCCAATACTAGTAAACAGTTATGATAAAACTTTGAAGATGCTTTTGCCAAAAAGGTTGTGACTTTTTTGCATCAAGTCATCATGTTTTTGAAGCTCTGGTCAATGATTAAATAGAACTATCAAAAAATCTTTATTTTATTAAGGTTTGTGGGGTATCCCACTCCAACATCTTAAGAAAAAAGCCTGCAAAATATAGAAAGTGACAATAATTTGATTGAAGTATACTTATGAAGAAATGATAAACAGAAATCAAATCAACTGTTCTTACTCAGCACACTCGGTGAGCTTGCCAGAGTTCTGGCTTTCAACAATCTTGAGAATCAAGGACTTGTTCTCATCAAGATACTGCTTCAGACAAAAAAGAGAAAATAAAAAGTTAAAAAAAGGGTTTTCACTGAAAGAGTCTGAGAAGAGCATATGCAGTTCAGAAAGCAGAAAAAGAGTATCCAATGGAATTGAAACAGAAAGGAGAAGAGAAGAAGAAAGGAAAGGAACCTGTTGAATATGATCAGTAGTGACGTTGTTAGGATAGTAAGCTGCCATCATGGGCTGCATCTGCATCAGGTGCTGCTGCATTTTGAAATTTCTGTTAAATATTTTTATCTGAGTTCAAATCCAAACAAAGGTGTGTGACCCTGTGACCTGAACAAGAGCAGAGAGAAACACAACACAACACAACAGAGAAACAGAAGAGTCTGGTCTGATTTTTCTGTGTTGATGAATGATGATGCTATGCTATGTTACTACACAACACTGAGTTAGTAGTATTATCAGAGACACAGAAGAGTGGTTTTATTTTCTGAGGCGGCTAAAGAGGCAATGCAATGGTAATATTATGAGGTGGGTGGGGTTGGCTTTGCTTTGCCTCTACAAGTAGAAGGAACTGCGTGCGTGTCTTTTTCTCTCTCCAAATTCCAAAATCTGCCTCACTCACGTGATGCCCTCGTCATCATACACAACACACTTGCTTATATTATTACTTTTTTTATTCAAAAATGCTAAGGGCGGATAAATGTAACACCATTTTAATAGAGAGGTCTTAAACTTGGTCACAACTTAATTAATTAAATATAGATAGTGTTGTATTGTATTTAATCTTTAATTTTTTAATAAATTAAATAAAAAAAATTTAGAAAATATTTTTCTTTTGAATTTCTTAACGTGTGCTCTAAGGGTACAAGTTACATTACCCTTAAACTTTTACTCAATACTTAATAGATATTCTATTGGAAAGAAAAAGTTTAAAGTTATTTAGGACATGGTCTCATTTTAGATCGCATTCTCAAATCTTAAGTGAAATCTATATTTTTTTAATATTAAAAAATTGATATATATAATGATATAAAGTTATTGACGATTAATTAGTGAGTTTTATTTAAAAAATTCAAAAAAATTGATATATATAATGATATAAAGTTATTGACGATTAATTAGTGAGTTTTATTTAAAAAATTCAAAAAAATTGATATATATAATGATATAAAGTTATTGACGATTAATTAGTGAGTTTTATTTAAAAAATTTATGTGAAATGTTGTGTTGGAGGGATTAAATGTCTGTTTGATACCACTATTAAAAATTATAAATTATTTATGTGCATATGTGAGACACATTTGACTACCAAAAATGTGTCTCTGGAATAGATGTTGTTGTAAGACTATATATATATATATATATATATATATATATATATAAAAAAAATGTAGATGTTGATATTAAGAATAGGTCAAATAACTCTTTTAGTCCTTTTAGTTTCATAGAATTTTTAAGTTAATCATTTAAGTTTTAAATAGGTTCTTTTAGTTGATAAACAATTTCACTGTTATTCCTACTGTCCGTCTCCGTTTAACTGATGTTGATGTGGGCGTTAAGTTACTGACTTGGATCAAAACGATGTATTTCAAAGGCTTCAGGTAGTCAGAACGTTGCGCTTAATGGTCACAAGAATCGCCTTTCTAGCACTATAAATGAACATTTGTGACCATTTTGACACCCTGAAAACTTTAAAACGCAGCGTTTTGATCCAAGTCAGCAACTTAATGGCAAAATCAACATCAGTTAAACGGAGACTGACAACAGAGGTAACAGTGAAATAGTTTATCAATTAAAATGACCTATTTAAAAACATTTGAAATTTAAAGGACTAACTTGAGAATTCTGTCAAAGTAAAATGACCAAAAGTGGTATTTGGCCAATAAAAATATAAGAAAGATAGTTGTTTTGAAAATGATCATAAAATGGTTTTACAAATATACAACCTGTTAATGTTATAAGGTTAAGTGATTTCATCTAATTTTAAACTCATGATTTTGCTTATGTAAGTTGCAAATAATATTTACCAATTCGTTGACCGACAAACAATAGAATCAAATATAGATATCATATGTTTCTTATTGGCAATTTTTTAAAAGTTTAAAAATCGATATTTCAAATGTAAAATTTCCATGGTTTGTTTTCCTAACTTGATAAGGGGGTCCATATGTAAGATTCAGTAGAATTTATAGGTTTAGGAATGAGTTATCAGTTGAGGGAGATGAGTGGGGTTAGTGTAGGAGAGTCTTGAATGAAAAAGGGTGTTGGTGCCTCGGTGGGGGAAGTGTTTGGCCATATTGGATAAAATTAATGTGAATAATTTGAAAATAATCAAAGTAGTGAGAACAGAGATATCAATTTTTAGATATTTAAATGGATGTCATGTGTACATATTATTAATTTATAATTTTTTAATAATATCTATTTATTAAGAATAATTTTGTAAAACAACTCAATGTCATTTTTTCATACAAAATTAATTATATTTTTTAATAGATGTAAAATGTTCAAAACATCATATAATTTGAGGCAGAGAGTATTTTTCATTCTTTCAAGTCTCAACCTTTATGATTGGAATGTACAAGTATCTCATATTTATAAATAAGTCAATAGTCAATGTTGCCTTTATATTGGTTTCATTGTATTCTATTGATGACATAATTTATCGACGTAATATCCCGAATTTTAACGTAAGTGTATTTTTTAAACAAACAACTTGCGGAAATAATGATTATCACTCGCATTCTCACATAAAGGGTAAATATCAGAACAAGGAACATATTGGGGTAGCAACCTGGCTAGCACGAGTAGGTACACATTTGCAACAAATACGCCACAATAAATTAGGAGCCTTATGGGAAGCGCTATCTTCCCAAAGTTGTTTCCAATTCTCGGCAACATGGTGAAGATTTGTGTTGAAAAATTCTCTCATAGCCAACCGCTGCCTGAACTTAACCGTAAACAATCCATGTTTCCCATTCGTCCATAAGACATGATCTTTGGAGACAGACTCAAACAAGAGTGTGTCAATCATTACACGAGCAACCTCTGTGTGTTGAGGCGATATAGTAGTACAATTTTTATATTCCCTAGATCCTTTTTTATATGGTCATGTAACAAAAATCACAATTACTAAATTACTTTTGGTATAGATATATTCAATTTCATCTTTTCATATTTCAAGACAAATTGATAGTGTTAATAAATTTTATATTTTTATTTTATTTAAACCATGAATTTTTCGCCTGCAATAGAGATTGATCTCTCGAGCTTTGTGACACTCAAATAGATTGCAAACTCTTTCTAAGAGTTTTAATATTGTTGCGTGCGCAAAACTAGAATCAAACCCAGACTTTGGTTAATAAAAAATATATTGTTAAAAACAATAATAAATTAATCTAAAAAATTGTAGATAATCTTATATTTAATGACACATTTTATTCCAAATAATCTTATAATTAAGGTAAAATAAAGGGGTAATAGTCATTTTTCTAATGTGTAACTAGAGGCACACTTGGTTGGACACAAACCCAAATACAAATATTGGGGCACACACAAAATCAAGAAAAACTTAAAGAAAATAAAATTACAAGATGTAAGTTGATGTCATTAAATTCTTTTTATTCAATTTTGTTAATTTTATGTGAGTGTACCCAAATAATATTTATCTGGAATTGTGTTTATGAAAGACTTTCTCGTGTAATTAATAGTCATAATTTCCTTCAATATATTCAAATTTTAAAATAGATTCTGATTGTGTACTTCATTAATTAAAATGATTTTTTACGTTAAAATCTTTTGTTAATATTATCATATTAGTTATTCAAAATGTTTACCTTATATCATATATATATATATATA
>Ga0228711_1010851_pt1 | contig 11831 bp, 9 predicted proteins | sample MedpolnodulmetaG_2_FD_177996 | JGI IMG/M metagenome (GOLD analysis project Ga0228711, IMG submission 177996) | Root nodule microbial communities from Medicago polymorpha collected in Santa Monica, California, United States - brown nodules | ecosystem: Host-associated > Plants > Roots > Nodule...
AATTATGAATGCTAGTGATGTTTACCAACAACATCATCATCTTGAACTTCCCTGGAAATTGCATTTGATCTCGTCACTACTCTTTCCACACAAAAGAACATCTTTAAAAATTAATGGGTCTTTGCAAATGGTGGAGAATAGAAATCCTCAACGGATGCAAGGAAAAACGAACTTACTTCTTCCATGTATTCTGCATTCCATTGTTTGATGAATTCCATTCAAAACTCTAATTTATTCAACATAGAAACACACAACTTTTGGGGAAAATCTTAAGAGTTTTTACCCCCTTTTATTGCACAGAACTTCCTGAAAAAGGAGAATTGGTGTTTGAAGAAGAAGAATTTTTTTAATTTTAATTTTAGGGTTCATGTAATTTGATTTACAAATTTGATGGTTTGAGAGGAAGAGTAGTTATCTGATTATGGGAAGAATTTCTACACGAATTGTAACATAGGTGAAACCATTGCAGGATATGATTGAATGTGAGCAGTTCTACATGTTCCCTCTTTTAATTTAAATAAATCTGAACCACTTATTTAATCTATTGGTGTTTTTCTCGTGGTTCACCGGTGAGGGACCTAATTGGACCCTCACCCTAGAATCCACCATTAAACATACACTCTTCAAAAAATTAACAATCAAAAAATTGATGTAAACGAATAAATAAACATACACTCTTCAAAAAATTAACAATCAAAAAATTGATGTAGACGAATAAATTATGTAAAGAAAGTACAAATGTTCGTTATAAGTTACTTAAACAAAATTTATAGGTTCATATCATAACCAAACAAATTACATATCTTAGCATCAAGAATTGAGTGAAAAGTAAATTTGAAAAACAAATGAGATGATTTAGAAACTTTGAAACGAGAGATGTTACATTGACACCCCTAGGTGGCAACATACCATTCTACACCTCCCCAAGCCAATAATAAATAATAAACAATGACAGCTCAAAAAGATCAAAAAATAAAATTGAAAGCCCTCGTGAGTCTCTCTCTTCCTTCACCCTTTTTCTCCTTTCTCCCTCACCGGACACCACCACCAGCCACATCCACCACCGGCGCTGGTCCATTTCTTTTCTGGTGACGGTGATGAAAACGACGATCTCCATTCCTTTTGTTTCAGATCTGGGCTACCTCCATCTTACCCACTTCGTCTCCGTCAACTTTTTTACCTCTGCCGCTTCCTCCTCCATCCTCCTTTCACCTCACCTTACCACCATGTTGTCATTGTTCTTCTCTCTCCCGCTTCTCTCATCCCACTGTCGTCGTCGCAAACCACGACGTCGTCGCCTTGCCATTCTGATTTGCTTAATCTTGTTTATTTCTGATTTGCCTTTTATTTAGATTTGAGAATGGGAGATCAGAAACAAGGAGGGAGGAGGGGAGAGGGTGGTTAGAAGAGGGTCATTGGTCGGTCACCATGGAAGAAGGCATCAGAATGGAGATAGAGGAGAGGAACGAACGAGAGAGGGAAAGTTTCAGAGAGAAGTTTGTAAGAGATAATGGTCTCGTGAATGAATAAAAAAAACAAAAAAAAAGGTGTGTAAATTTACTAAAGAGAAATGATATTTGTACATCCATTTTGTGACAACTTTTGGATAACTTTCTCTCTCATACTCACATGATGTTCTTTTTCTCTCTCCATTGTTTTTGACGTTTTTGACCAATAAGAAGTGAGAAAAACAAGGTTGTCATCAAAGTTGTCTTCAAATGGATGTACATATATCACTACTCTTTACTAAAATACCCTGTCACATGGAAGCGTGTATGAGTGGTACAAGGAAAAAGGGTGTCAATGTATCTTTACTCTTTTGGAACACCAAAATTAGGGCTGGACAGCGGACGGTTTCGGTTGGAGTTCGGGCTCAAAATCCGGAACCGCCTCAACCCACGGTTGGAATACTACCATCCGTTTCTGTCCATCAGAGACTTCGGTTTCAACGGTTGCGGTTTTGGCAGTTTACACGGTTGCTCGGGCAGATAATGTCAGTTTTACAGTAAACAAAATTTGATAGGAAAACTTTACAAATCCAGAACTTAAGCACTAAAAAACTCAAAAAATAAGTTGAACAAAGAAGATGGTCAGATCTATTGTTGGTCAGATCTATTGTTGAAGAAGATGGAAGATGAAGAATAGCTTGAAATTTTGGCCTTGCAACATTCTCTCTGCCGTGTTCTTCCACCTTCATGTTCCAACAACGTGAAGAGATGGATATCCTGTGGAAAATAAATAAATTTGTATGATATGGATCAATGAAGTAAAGTGAAATCTAGAGAGAAAAGTTGAAAGAAGGGTAGTCTACTAGCCTCTAGTTCTTGTTCACTACAATGATTTTGCAGAGAGAGGAAGTTGATGGTTTTGGAAAGTGGTTTACTTTCCACTTTTCAAGGATATATTAATTTATTAGTGTATATGACCAGTCAAAACAAATAAAGGCATTGAATTCGGGCGGGTTACGGTGAACCGTGAGTTTACTTCTGCCATCCGAACTCATCCGGTTTTACCCAGTCTAAACCGAACCAACAAACCCGACAACCCACCAAACCCGGTTCGATCCGCCCGTTTACCTTTTTTTGCTTGCGGGGCGGCCGGTTTTGGACGGGTCGGCCCAATCTGTCCAGCCCTAACCAAAATAATAACTGATAGTCTTGCTCACTGATCTGTCATACAAAACAGTCCTCCATAAAATAACTCTCAAATCCTCCGGACCGACATGCATATATAAACATATAATTTTGAAAGGTCTAAAAGAGTGAAAGACATTGGAGAGAGTTACCATCAATAATTCATTTTTCTAAAGTTAAATTGCACCATGATTATAGAGAACTCGAAAACAAATAAACTACCTATTTTAGTTAGAGATATTTTTGTTACAAGTTTGTCCTTAATAACGTGTGTTTCATTCATCTTAAACATGTCTTTTTTTTCAAATTTAAATTTAAAATATATAAATTGAATATTGAAAGTAGTATTTAAATAAATTTAGATAGCATGATGTTATTAAAAAAACAAACAATTGAATTATGAGTTAAATATATTTTTGATCCCTGTAAATATACAGATTTTTTCGTTTTAGGGTCCGTTTGGATTAGCTTATTTTACAACTTATATAAAACAACTTATGCAAATAAATAAGTTTTTATGTATTATTTATAAGTTTTTAAGGTAGTTTATGAAAAAACAGTTTATGAAGATACGATTTTCATTAGTGGGAGCTTATAAATTAAAATAAAAATTTATTTATTTACATAAGCTATTTTTCATAAGCTCAAAATAAGCTCAAACCAAACGGGGCCTACCTCTAAAAAAATTCTTCAACTTTTAGTCCGAATAAATTTCCACCACCACTTTTAGTCCATCCTTTTTAAGTCAACGCATGTGTGGACTTCATATTTTTTAATGAAATTTTACAAGAATATCATAATATTATAGGGATCTCTTAAAAAAATAGTTTTTTTTTTTAAGAAAACATGAATTAAATATGAATTTTTCTATTTTTGACGCTGAAAAATTCATATTTAATTTATGTTTTCTTAAAAAGTTCTATTTTTTTTTAGGAGAGATTGTTATAATATTCTACATATTTCTTCACAATTTCATTCAAAATTTTAAAAGCTACACATGAGTTGAGTTAAAAGTATGGACCAAAAGTGGTGATGAATTTTTTTTTAAGGACTAAAAGTCGAAGAAGAATTGTAAAGGGATTAAAACAGAAAGTTCATAAATTTATAGGAAAAAAACATATTTATCCCTCAAATTAAAGTAGATATTATATAATAATATATTATAAAAAAATAATATATATACATGGTTTTTGCTATAAGACACTTTTTATGAAGGTGTCTTTTAGCAAGTTATTCTATCAGCATTTGTTAAAAGACACCAACTAATTTTTATGAAGGTGTCTTTTAGCAAAGTTATAACTAAAAAGTGGAAATCACACCTTGAGGTGTGGGTTGCTAAAAGACACCTTCAAGCAAAACCCATATATATGCATGCATGCATACATACGCGCGCAACAAAGTTTAATAAAAAAATATATGCATAGATGAGCTGCATGATTTAAACAAAAGATTTTTTTTTTAGAAAATCCTTGCACTTAACTTTTTGCTGAGCAAGATAAGTTAGATCAAACCCTAGTTTAGGTCGATCTCTGCAGAAGAGTCTAACATATTTTTACCCATACATTAAAGCAATAAAGAAATGAAACAAATGTTTACTAAGTCAAAATTGACTTTCGTAAAAAAAAAGTCAAAATTGACTAGGAAGTTTTTTTTAAAAAAAATTGACTGGGAAGTAAGAACAGAGATGTTGGAATATGATATTGTGCAGTAAGTAATTATGTCATATCTTGTGCAGTAGATATATCATTTTAGAATAAAACTATCGTCATACGAAAATAACATCACCGCTACAAGTTTAATGAAGACTTTATGATATAATTTCAACGTTAGGATGGCAAAACTAGCTGAAAAATTGACAAAAAATATATAAATGCAAACAACATACTAGATGAAAATCGCTTAAAAATAATATCATATCTTGAGTTATATTTATCCAAACAAGCTTCAAATAAAGTGACAAAACTAAGAAGAGTTTCGCTAAATAAAAGATGGTGTATTAAAAAAAGTATCATAATAAGTGTTGCTGTATATCCCTTTTATGGAATAAGCCTTTGAGAAAGTCTTTTTATGTACATTTCAATAGTAAAACTATTTCGCAACTATGTTTTCCATTCAGAGTGAATATTCAAGATGGTCCTTGAAATGGTAAGATTGTACCATTTTGAATAATATTAAAGAAAATATCTAGAGAAAGAGAGAGAATGAGAGTCTAAGTTAGCAAAGGGAGATTAAAGATACTACGACAACCATTCAAGTTTAGTGAGAAACTACAAAGGTCATCTTTACAATTTCACAATGAAAAATGTTGTAAACATGCAACAACAATGACCCATCGAGGTATCAAACCTAAACCAAGTATGTGTTTGATTATACGTTTTTTTGCCGCTACCTCGCGTTAAGAGAGAGAGAGAGAGAGAGAGTTGTCCTGGAAAAGAGAAACTACAAACTATAGTTTCTTTGTAGACGCACAATTACTTTGTTTCCACCACAAACACTCGCTAATCATGTTTGTTTTTGTTTTAGTGGTTTTCTTTCATCTATCATGTATATCAGATACCCACATTTAGTCAAATCATGAATGATTTTATTATCTTTGTAGTCGTAATTCAATATACAGAGATATAAATGGGAGGAGTCAAATTTCTTTATTTTGGAAAAGTTTTTGTATCTGATTGTATAGACACATGTGTGAATCTATGAATAAAAGATGTTGTACGAGTATCTATAGAACTGAAATTATGAACAAACTCTCCAAACATGTCGAGAAATCGACATAGTCCCCCATTAATTCCTTTGAGTTTCATTCTTGCGAACGTATTCACCCATTGCTTATCATATCATAAACTCAAAATAAATTCAAAGTAAATTCTAGAGAGACAGAGAGAATGAGAGTCTATGTAAGCAAAGGGAGAATAAAGAAATGACGGCAACCTCTCAAGTTTATCGAGAAATAACAAATATCAGCTTCATAATTATACGTCGTAAGCTGTAGACAAGCAAAAACAATGACCCAGTTAGTTACCAAATATATGCTAAGTGTGTTTGTATTTGTTTTACTCGTTTTCTTTCATCTATATCAGATATCTATATTTAGCCGAATCAGAAATGATTATATTATCTTTGTATCCGCAATTCAATACATATAGATATCTATGAAAGGAGTCAAACTTCTATTTTAGAAAACTTTTGTATCTAACTGTATATACGTGTGCAAATCAACGAATATAAGATATTGTGCAAGTATATTCAAAACTTTAAATTATCAATATGCTTTCCAAACAAATCAAAAATTTGACCCAAACCCTGCCAATTCCTTTGAGTTTCATTCTTGCGAACTTACTCCTCAGACATGATACTTAACACATTATTGAACTAAAAGTTACACATTTTAACTTCTAAAAATCACAGCAGAAGAATTATAACTTCTCTGTAACAGTCATATCCACACTGCTCGTCCAAACCCACACTAAATCCTTTTGTAGTATAACAAAGTCATATCATATCCTTTATCATATAAAGTTAGAATATAAGAAACTCATCAAATTATTTTCCACTTCTCTATCAAGCATGCGAGCGTTTTGAAGGCTTTAAAGTTCAAAGTCCAATCCAAGCCAACCCAAATGGTTTCCATCCATCATTTTTCCATATTTGTTTTACTGGTTTTCTTTCATCTATATCATATATCCATATTTAGCCGAATCAAAAATGATTATATTATCTTTGTATTTGCAATTCAATAGACAAAGATATCTTCGCGAGAAATCAAACTTCTTCTATTCGAAAAAGCTTTTGTATCTAACTGTGTATAAACACACGTGCAAATCTATAAATAGAAGATGTTGTGCAAGTATCTGCAAAACTTAAATTATCAGTAGATCTCCAAACACGTTGAAAATTCGACCCATCCCACCATCAATTCCTTTGAGTTTCATTCTTACAAACTTACTCCCTAGACAAGATACTTATCACATTACTGAATCAAAAACTACACATTATAACTTCTAAAAACCACAACAAAAGAACTATAAATTCTCTATAACAGTCATATCCACGTTGCTCGTCCAAACACACACTAAATCCTTTTGCGGTATAACGAAATCATATCATAACATATATCATATAAACTTAGAATAAAAAAAAAGTCATCAAGTTGTTTTCCACTTCTCTATCAATTTTGAGGGCTTCAAAGTTGAAAGTCCAAGCAAACCCAACCCAACCCAAATTCCTTCCATTTTTTCCTACCGACCTAGGCCAAATCCATTTGTCAGAGAATGAGAAAAGAAACAAAAATGAATACCAAAAACCCCACTTTTCACAAATCACAACCTTCTTCTTCCTCTCTCTCTACCTAAACTCCTTTCTCTCTCTAGATTTCCTTCATCATTAGCCTAATTGATCACTCTTAAAACTCACCCTACAAACTTCATACTCCTTTCCCTTTACTTAACCCATAGAGATCTGCTATTCACACCCTTAAAATCTTCCATCTCCTTTTAAACTAAGATCCTTTCACCTCAATTTCCGATCAAACTCAAACGCGCTTTTCACCTCAAAAATCAGAATAAATAGAAGCGAAAAGCACGATAGAGAGAGAAAGAGTAAGAAGAAATGAAAATCCCTTGTTGTTCGGTGTGCCAAACGCGGTACAACGAAGAAGAACGAGTTCCTCTTCTTCTTCAATGCGGTCATGGCTTCTGCAAAGAGTGTCTTTCTAGAATGTTCTCATCTTCCTCTGACGCTAATCTCACATGTCCTCGTTGCCGCCACGTGTCCACCGTCGGTAACTCAGTTCAAGCTCTCCGCAAAAACTACGCCGTTCTTTCGTTAATCCTCTCCGCCGCCGATTCCGCCGCCGCTGCTGGAGGCGGTGGCGGCGGTGATTGTGATTTCACCGATGATGATGAGGACAGAGATGACAGCGAGGTTGACGACGGTGACGATCAGAAACTAGATTGCCGCAAGTATGTATTAAACAATAATAATCATATATCTATTCATTTACCTATACATACATATTATAATTTTTGTTACTTGAGAAATTCATTTTTATTTTAAATTATGTAGTATAATTTTTTTTAAAATTTTAAATATAAATTAATTTTTATTTTAAATAAGAGGTTGTGTTAAGAGTTATTATTTGCTCAATTATGTGTAGGAACAGCCGCGGATCGCAGGCGTCGAGTTCGGGAGGATGTGCGCCGGTGATTGAGGTGGGAGTGCATCAGGATTTGAAGTTGGTGAGGAGGATTGGGGAAGGGAGGAGAGCTGGAGTGGAGATGTGGTCGGCGGTGATTGGAGGTGGAAGGTGTAAGCATCAAGTGGCGGTGAAGAAGGTGGTATTGAATGAGGGAATGGATTTGGATTGGATGTTAGGGAAATTGGAGGATTTGCGTAGGACATCGATGTGGTGTAGGAATGTTTGTACTTTTCATGGTGCTATGAAGGTTGATGAGAGTTTGTGTCTTGTGATGGATAAGTGTTTTGGATCGGTTCAATCGGAGATGCTAAGGAATGAAGGAAGACTCACTTTGGAACAAGTCTTGAGGTTTTTTGAAATTTTGATTTTATCTTGATTTAGCTTTTTTTCTGTTTATGTTGTTGTTGTTTTGATTAATGTCATTGGAAGAAATTGATTTGACTAGGTATTGAGTAGCCGTTAGTAGCCGGTATAGTAACGTTATAGTGTAGCAGAATTTGAACACATCAACTGCTGTTCTGCGATATGCTATTTATTACAAACAGTTGTTGTATTACAAACTGTTGTTGTCGTATCACAAACCATTTTTGTCGTATAGTGGCTATAGCTTGTTTTTGTCGTATAGTGGCTATAGCTTGTTGTCGTATAGTGGCTATAACGGAATTTGTAGATATGGCTAATTTCTGTTTCCAGAGATTGACTATGTAGCGTATTGAGTGATTATTATGTTGGATTAGTTTACATTCTCTTGATTTGCACGTAGTATTGTCGATTGAGGATTGTGGAAGAAAATAGCTGCTTGTTCAAATTTTGATATACATCAGTGCTATAGTGCCGTTGTAGCCGCTATTTCACAATGTTTTATACTAAATAGTGTATCGCAAAACAACATCAATTTGATCAAATTTCGCTATGCAATCATTATTGTTCTGTGATACACTATTTAATAATACAAACGGTGGTTTTATAGTGGCTATAGTGGAGTTTGTACGAATAGCTATTTTCTGTGATCTGTGATTAACAATACTGTTAAATAGCGTAGTCATGGTAGACTAGATCGCGATTCAGAACGTAGAATCGTACACTGCTACATCTTGCAACCCCTTGTGTTTGTGTATGGCTTGAAACGCAAATTGGTGGGTGCGGCAGGGATCGCTGTGCAAAGATGTAAGAATGGTGGAGTCGTGCGCTTCTGCAAGCTGGTTCTGTTTGACTTCCTCACAATTCCGGGTTCGTGACTTCGGTTACTTAAAACCAACCATTAATGTTCAAAACCCTAAAAAGAGCGTTTTTGTTTTGAGACCTGTGGCTGTTAGTTCCTCTCCCACTTATCCAGTTAATTTATGGAAACCTTCCTAATACACCCACTAATCCTATTAATTTGTTGAAACCTTCTCGTTACTCACAAATTCATTGCACTCTCTCTCTCATGTAGTCGTTAAATACTCCCTGTTTTTCTGTACAAACAGTTGTTGTATAGTGGCTATAGCTGAATTTGCTATTTAGTACAAACAGTTGTCGCATAGTGGGATTTGTACTAACAGCTATTTTCTGTGACCCGTGATTGACAAATGCTAAGTAGCATAGTGGGTGATTATTGTGTTGGATTAGTAATGCAATCATGGTTTTCAGTTTAGTTTCTAGTTTCTACTGTGTTGCACGTAGTGTTGTCAATTGCAGATTGTGGAAAATAGCGGTTTGTTCCAATTTCGGTATGCACCAGTGCTACAGCGCCACCGTAACTGCTATTTCACAATATGTTATACCAAATAGCGTATTCCGGAACAATAGCGATTTGATCAAATTCCGCTACGCGTGCTATAGCGCCGCTGTAGCTACTATTTAACAACACTAGTTGCATGTTGAGGTTGCAATTATTAATGGTGCTAATTAATCCTGATATCATGAAAATGATGAATGTCGAACTGATTATGTGGTTGTTAAAAACTCAGTAGGATTACATGAAATGAGACCGTGTTTTATTAACTGATGTGACATACGATTTGAAACCATGATGAGTATTGTAGTGATTTGACTGGTATAAGTAGGATACATCACAATTTTGTTAGGTTTTGGATGAATACTAATCAAATTTTGGAAAGGAAACTCTATCTTGGTGGCTTTGTTAAATCTGAATGGTTTATTTGGTGTCTAAAATATTTATATTTTACTCCAGTCTCTTATTTTTATGTTGCTCTAGTATAAGAACATCATAAAACAGTTAAATATTTGAATGGAATCGTTTAGAGAAGATTTAGTCAGAATTATTTGTCCTTTGATTTAAGAGTTATGCTAAAAGATATGAAGACTTTTGACACGAAATCTGATGAAGTTAAATTAAACCGGCTATACACAGGTAAAGTGGTATTATAAAAATGATTAATGGATACAAAGGTAATTATCAATTATTATTAATAGCAGTACATTTCGTTTACTTTTTTTTTGTGACGATCTGTATTAGTGTTAATTTAATTGCCTGATTTCTTATCCATGCTATACAGGCAGCTTAATAATTGTTTTGGTTGTATGAGAGTTATTCCGTATAGCATTTCTATTGGCCTTTACAGCCATAATAGTAACATTGTAATTTGCCAAATGTAGATATGGGGCAGACATTGCACGAGGGGTTGTTGAACTTCACGCTGCAGGCGTTGTTTGCATGAGTTTAAAGCCTTCCAATCTACTTCTTGATGCAAATGGTCATGCTGTGGTTTCTGATTATGGACTTGCTACAATTCTGAAGAAGCCTTCCTGTTGGAAGGCTAGACCTGAGTGTGACTCCGCAAAGATCCATTCCTGTATGGAATGTATAATGCTCAGCCCACATTATACAGCACCAGAGGCCTGGGAACCTGTGAAGAAGTCATTAAATTTGTTCTGGGATGATGGAATAGGTATATCTCCCGAATCAGATGCCTGGAGTTTTGGTTGTACATTGGTCGAGATGTGCACGGGTGCCATTCCGTACGTGGAGAAAACTCATTATTTACTCTAGCTTTTTTCCTTATTTTCGTCGATCTTCTTTTTCAAATTCCTTAGGGAAAAACTATGCTTGTGCAGTTGGGCTGGTTTAAGTGCAGAGGAAATCTATCGACAAGTTGTCAAGGCAAAGAAACAGCCTCCACAATATGCTAGTGTGGTTGGTGGTGGAATTCCAAGGGAATTGTGGAAGATGATTGGAGAATGCTTACAATTCAAACCATCTAAAAGACCTACCTTCAATGCAATGCTGGCAATATTTCTCCGTCATTTGCAAGAAATACCACGCAGTCCTCCTGCAAGCCCTGATAAGTAAGTTTGTTAAGTTATTATAACCATGACTGCATCTTCAAGGTTGGTTTTTATAATATCTGATTGAGCAGTTATGGTGTTTCTGATTTAGTATGGAAATGTGAGCTTGATTTTGAATGTGCTCAATGCAGAGTTTTCTTATTCAAGGAACATTTGTATAAACTACTTAATTAAGTATTTATTCAATTAGTACTTATCATATGAGAGCTTATTTCGTAAGTGCACAATTCAAGAAGAGTTTATTTCCATTTGTATATGCGAATCAAAAATCTATTTGCGTTTTCAACTGTTGTTTTTACCGTAAAATTAGAATCTGTTGATGGATGGGAATGAAGAGGAGAAAGGGTTACTTTCTCTTAAGCTTATATATATATATAAATGCAACTTTTTCGGTGAATATAGCTTTTTTCGGAATATTTATAGCGTCTTTTTTCTATAAACCAGTTGTTTCATCTTTACAAAATTTTAACTTATTTAATTTATTTCAAAAAAGTGTTCCTAAAAAAATTATTGCTGATAAAATTATCAATGTTATATATGATTGGTCATATAATCGTGGTTATATAGATGCCTTTTTTTAAGCATCTTTAATTGCGAGTGTAAGAAAGGGAGCTAAATTCAATTAATTTTTCGATAGACAAGTAATTGATAAAATTACAAATGGAATTGGGATTTCCAGTTTTTTTATAGGAGAGCTATCAAATATTGGG
>Ga0228711_1010852_pt1 | contig 11831 bp, 4 predicted proteins | sample MedpolnodulmetaG_2_FD_177996 | JGI IMG/M metagenome (GOLD analysis project Ga0228711, IMG submission 177996) | Root nodule microbial communities from Medicago polymorpha collected in Santa Monica, California, United States - brown nodules | ecosystem: Host-associated > Plants > Roots > Nodule...
CATTGTTTTACTTTCTTTTTCATAAGAGGTCATTTTCTTTCTTTTTTCATGGTTCTGAGACCATGCATGACTTGAGTTAACTAATTTTTATGGCTTGAGGTGTTCATTTTTCGACAATGTTTTAGATTTTGCTTCATCATAGGTGGTTTTCTTCCCTTTTTCACGATTCTACATTTTAAGGTTTTTTTTTTCAATTGTTAGTAGATTATGTCCCAGAAATTGTTATGTTGCATGACTGTAGAAAAATCTTCCTTTGTTATATGGAGTATAGCCGAGGTCATGATGATTGAATTTTAGCTCATGGTAAGGTTTTGACACAATTGTTATTTTAACTTCTGGTACTGTAGTTGAACAAAAATTGATGCATGTGGATTATTTTTGTTTTTGCGAGTAATCCTAAAGCTGTAACTGTTTTCATATTTGGTTTATTCTTTCCTATATCATTGAGTCGTACGAAAGTTGATTGGTGTAAATTTGTTTCGGTCATATCATTGAGGTCCAGAAAGTTGATGATACAGAAATTTTTGCATTTAAGATCAGGTTGATTTGATGATACAAAAATTGATCACATAGAAATATGTTAGCTTTTTTCGATATCAAAATGAACAAAGGGAATGAAATTAAATGATGTATTATTGTATTTCTATATAGGACTTTCAATGTCAAGGGATTATGACTACATTAAGGATCTCAAAAATGATTTGGACATTTGGAAAATAGGATTTGGAGTGTTGGATTCTTGGATTGTGACTGGTAGTAATGAGAATCAACATATGAAGCTCATTATTTGTGATGCAAATGTTAGATGCGTTAGTTAAGATTTGTTGTAATTTCCTTTATGATTTATCAATGTTACTTATTAGTGTACATTTTGATTTTTTTATATTTTTTGGTTTCTTTCTCGGATTTAAGGTGATCGAGTTCATGTAATAACTCGATATAGAGAATTGGAACATTGGAAGACTTTGATCGAGGAAAACAAGACTTATACTTTGTATAATTGTCATGTGTTTGATAATGACATTGCATTTAATCCCTTTAAGGTTGTTTTTGGTTCTGGTACAAAGGTGCAGAAGTATGAAAAGTTAACTAACGTTTTTACTCATGAATTTTGCTTTAAGTCATTTAAGGAAATTCAAGATGGAAAATTCAAAACTGACGTTTTATATGGTATAATTATGTGCTTTAATTTATTTCTGTGTTTTCTTCGATTATAATGTTCTTAAATATGTAATTTTTTGTTTTAAGAAATCATCGGGCTTCTTCATGAGATTGTCAAGACAATGCCAATTGGAACTGGAAAGAAACCGTGTACGAACATTGTGTTGAAAGCTAAAAGGTATCATTTTCTAATTTGTCAGGATCAGATGATAGGATTTTGTATAAGTTTGATAATGTCCTGAAAGATGTCTTTGCTTATGTAGTGGGAATATAGTTGATGTAACACTATAGGAAAAATACTTCGCAACTTTATCATTTACCATCTATTTACCTTGAGTTCTTTGCTTCCATTTTGTAGTCAATGGCAACCCAAATAGATGTAACAATTGGTTAGGTTCGAGGCTGCTCATCAACCTACATCATCCGGCTGTTGAGAAGTTTAAGACTTAGTAAGTTTGCATTATGATTTCACAATACAGTGTTAGAGTAACTTATATTTCACAATCTGATTTGATTGTTTTTTGACCATGTTTCTTGAATTGTTGTCGCAACCTTAACACTTCTCAAGCTCAGAGTCATAGCTTCAGTCATAACTTAAGTCAAAGTTCAACTTCTTCTCAACGTACTTCGTACAACGATTTTTCCAATCTGTCTCAAGTTAGGCCAATTATTGAATTTATGAACTTAGTAAAGGTCTGGTTTTTTATGCACAAACATGTTTTGAGTTTTTTTACACACAAAATAAAAATAAATATTACATTATTCTTTATTTCATGTGCATAATTTGTGTTAGGATACACACTTCATCACTATTTGAAAAACAACTAAATTCAATCCTAACCAGTTTGGATGGTATTATGGTAGTTGCTCCAAATGTTCGAAGACATCAATGTCAAATGGTGCTAGCTATAGATGCACATGCGGGAGTGATGCTTAATTGCATTTGTTTCAACAATGTTAATTGGTCAACGGGGTACATATAATGCACATGCATGCATTTATCTAGACTTTATAGGAAGATAAATTAGAAGTCATGGTACATTTTCTTTAGCTTAAAATCAGTTATGCTACCTTCGTTTTATAAATTATATGTAACTATATTCGCATACATCTTATCCATGTTAATGTGCATTAGACTAATATTGCAGTTATTTCCCTGTTTAGCATTTTCCAAACGAGGTGTTAAAAACAATTCTGAAAGGAAAGCGCAAAACAATCACTCTCATTGATGACCAGATACAGAGAAAGTATAAGTGTCGCCTCTATGCAATAGATTCCATTGATTATAGGTATTTAATATGCTTCCTTTTTTTGTTTGCTTGATGACTATAGCCAAATATGATTTCATTTTTGACGATGTCGTTTATTTGTTTATAGTGTTTCTTCAATAATTTTCGTGAATTTTGCAGTTTTCAAACTCAGAGTCATAGCTTCAAGCCTGATAAAAAAATTAGAGAGAAGCCCAATGAAGTCCAATATTTTTTTTAGGCCTAAATTGTAACAAAAATAAGTTTAAACAAATTTTTAATTCTTTAATAAATTTATTTCTATACCCTTTACCCTTTTTAATTCATTTATCAATCATCACAATTTCACAAATATTAATCTCTATTCAAGACTTGGTAAAACTTTCATAAATATTTTGATAAAGATTTATAATGTTTGTGCAATATTCATTAATTTGCTCATTTTTCCTTTAAAATATTTTTTTTTACAAGATTCGTTATTAAACTCGTGCGAAGCACGGGTTTGTAACTAGTGTTAAAAAAAAAATAAAAAATAGCTAATCCAATGGTTAACGGTTAACACGTACTATTAGACAAGTGTGTCAAATTATTTTACACATTCGACTAAAAGTATTATTTTGAACATAAATAAAGAATATATCCCCCTTGTCCCCTTGTTCATTGTATAAACTAGAGTTAACATATGTTTAGACCATGCTAACACAAAAAAAAAAGGTATTATTTAGAGAACTCATAAAAATAAATTGTGCCTTATATTATACTTGTTAAATTAATAAATATATCAATTTTTATATAAAACTACATCTTTTTGAAGAGTTGAGTCGAGTTGCATTCGTCTTATCTCGATCTGATCCGATATAAATTGGTTCAACTCAAAATTTACTCAAGTTTGATTTAAATCTTCCTTTAATTTGAATTCACCTCGTATCAAATCCACAAACAACAAATCAATGTTGGATTTCAATTTGTTGGTTCAAAATGAAAACTAGACCATCGACATGTGCGTTGCACGGATCATATCAACTATAACATATAAGAATAAAGTATATCACATTATAGATTTGAACGGTAAATACAAAATAATTTAATGCAGATAAAATATTAGAGATAATTGAAATTAAAATATCTCTAGTATTTTATAAAAAAAAATGAAAATTTAAAGAGTAGGTTAAAAATGTGACTTTTAGATTCTAACCATTAACATAGTAAAATTTGTTGTTTACAAAAATGTTAATTTAAAATTTATACTTAATTGTATTTATTTAGGAAGAAATAAATACTACTGAATCAAGGACTTATATGTACGAACACTTTTTTTTTAAAAAAATAAAAATTGGAACTTTATAATTACAAAACATGGAGTATATTACATCTATTTAACATATGAATAATAAATACCACTCACATTTATCCATCCCTTAAAAACAAAAACAAAAAAAACTCCCATAGGAAACTTTACGTAGGAACACAATTTTTTTTAAAGGAAACCGGAGCATATTACATATCCATTTAACATATGTTTTTTTCTTTTTAAAAAGGGTGATCAATATAAGGAAGAATATAAACCAATATAGATTTTTAGATAACGTATACGCTAACCGTATAATTAATGTGGTTCAAAATGAAAATAGGCCTTGAAAAGTATTCCTTTAATATATATAACATTAGCACATAAACATTGCATGTTCTCGTGGACATGGTGGGAATTGACAAGAAGTAATTCGAAATTGGGAAATTGATATGCGGAGCTTGTCTCCTTTGCATGACTTGTCTCCAGTGGTCGAATTTTCTTTCAGCCCGCCAGCGTGGAATATCGGTTGCCTTCTCTGTTACGGTTTTTCTTTATTGATATGATGATATGTTACCGTTGTTATTAATTTGACCAAGTCATTCTGCCATTCTACCATTGTGAAATTTATTTTACCATTGAATTTTTTTTTATCTATATATAAATTGTGATCATTTACAAAAAAATTCATTCACAATTTCATCTCTTTACTCTTAATTTTACAGGAGAGAGTAGTATTTCCTGATAGTGGAGAACCAGTCCTAGCCTTGGAATGCCTTACCAGTGAGAACTCTATGGTTCTAGAAGGTATTTTTCAACTGCAAGCTGAAAAACAATGGCCCTTGAACTCAAGCTTATCTCATTTATGTTTAAAGGAGTTGCCTGAGTTGAGGCTGATTTTGAAGTGTCCAAAAGATATCCTCATCCTTCAGAAACTTAAGAGTTTGGTTCTGGTTGGATGTAAAAACTTGGAAACCATCTTCTCTCCCACTATTTTTGGAAGCCTAGCAGAGCTAAGTGAACTTGTTGTAAGCAAGTGTGAAAAATTGGAGAACATCGTTTGTTCAGATCATTCAGATCGTTCAATAATTGTAAGCAAACTTTCACGTAGGCGTATTTTCAACCACAGATCTATGCAACTTGCTAGGTTCCATTATCATTGATTTGGTGTTTGTAGGCGTATTTTCTACCACAAATTTATGCACCATTATTATTGATGCAACTTGCAAGGTTCCATTATTACTAACAAAGTAGGACACACATTTTCAATCACAAACTTATTACCGGGGTCCATTATTGATATTATTTGTCTCTTTGTTTTCACACTTGAACACAAATGAAAAGTAGATCAACATTTATGAATCTAGCCCCCACTGGCCTGTATAATTGTTAGGAAAAGTTTGATTGAACCACTTTAACCATTAAGACGTGGCCGACAGAATAATGATCTTTGGAGTATTTAGTGTTGTAAAATTAAGCATCATATTATCTCTATAAATAATAAACAATATATATAAACATAAGAATTAATTAAACATAAGAAAAAGAGAGATCAATAAACTTATTTCCTTTGAGATTGTTGTCGAATTAGATTACCGACCACAACTCTATCAGCATCTTGAATCACACCCGTTGTATAATCAATTGCAAAGACCTACAAGACGAATTAATAACGAAAGTTTAAGACGTGTTGATGACACTGTTTTTAAGAAATTAACGGACCCTTCTCGACGTAGAATCAAGGAAAGAACTAGTAAGGATATATTTTCAGAAAGATGATAACCCATAATTAATTTGTGAGGGATGGAGATAATTGTTTTTTGTTTCAATCTTCATGAAAGCAAATGGAAAAGTGCTACGTGCATCATGGTTTTTCATGTATATGAAAAATGGTGTTATAGGTATTGAAAGTAAAAAGGAACGTAACCTCTGTATCTAAGTGTAATAGCCACTACTAACTCCTCAAAATATAAAATAGTAATTCATAGTCAAAGTATAACTGCCCTTTTTAATTTGTTTCGGTTGCAAAATAAATCCCATGTGCCTAATTGACTGTTTCAAATGAGGGCAAAATGCTTAGACTTAATTAAGTTAAAATCATGTCGCCAAAAGAATTAGACCAAGTCAAATATTATAATTAATAATATGATAATAATTTTCTATTAAAATAATTTTCTATATTTCTTAATTAAAAATATGGAACACAAAATATTTGAAACTTTTGAAATATACTCAAAATTTACAACATCTCGAAACTCGACTCGAGTTCATTACGAACTTTTATTTTAGCTCGAACTCGACTCGGTTGAAGTTTGCGAGTAGTTCGGTTCAGCTTGTTAGGTTCATTTCATTTTCTCAATATACATAATTTAAAATTCAAATTTTTATAAGAAAAAAAAATCAATTTTATTTTAGATATTTGATCTTTTAAGGTCAAAGATCAAAGGTTCAATATCGACACTGATTATGTGATTGCCTGTGTTCTTTTTGTAGAAAACATACAATTTTCCAGAATTAAATGTTACCAATTAGAGAACAAGTCTTTCTCTGATGTAGAACATAGAGATAATGCAGAATAGAAAGCTACAAATCAGCTGACAAGTATTTGAGAGTCTTTCCACTTCCAGTTTACCAATTCCTAACCAAACAAATGAATACCCAAAACAAGCATAGATAGTTGCTACAAAACACAAATGGTTGCAAACACAATGCGGCTACAAAACTCACTGTATTTCACAGAAGTTTTCTTAACTAGAGACCTATTGTTGACACTTTATTCTATGAATGATTAGCCTAACTCCACTAATATTTTCGTTGAGAAAAAATAAAATGAGGTAAAGCAAACTTTGCCTATGAAGTTGAGTGCCAAGATCACCAAACCAGCTAATGTAAAGCAAACAATGTTGAGATAAAACACAGATGATGAATTTTGTTGATCAATTTTAAAATGATATGTAAATACTAGAGAGACAAAAGATAAAAACACAGATGATGAATTTCGTTTATTGCCACATTTATGTTCAAACCTTACAAGATATCACGAGTGTTCAATCATAAACACTACTAGAAATCCGTATTTTAAAGAAGGATTTTGACACTGAATGTTTTCGGTCATCATAAAGGCCATAATTCTAAAATATTTTTTTACAATTAGTTTTTGCGTCTCAAAATGCAATTTGGAAACTGAAGTAAAACCTGGTTTATAGTGATAGAATATTCAATCTCTGATATTTGTTTACCAATTTTATTAAAAAAAATTAGCTACCAACTTTTCGGTTACTATAGTCTGTGCTATACTCTAATTATTTCATTTTTGTTTCATCCCTACAGTTGTTTTTTATGTAACCTTCATCTTCAATGGAAAGTGACCGTCCTTCATTATCTTGTTAAGATATATTTCAATAATAGATAAAAAGTCCCATTTTTTATTTGAAACCCTAACAATTTTCCTTCACTACTTTGTATCACTTTGCTGATTTGATTCTTTAGTTCATATATTTTTTTTCAAGTTCTTGGGTTTAATTTTAGGGCTAGGCAAAGAAATGCAAAATGAGGTAGACGAAGAAATCAAAACTCTAAGACTATTACTTTTCTCACCCTATTGCATTCTCACGCATCATGTAAAATTTCCAAAAATGCCCCCGGGTTTTCGGATTATAAAATCTAAAACATCATCCAAAGTGAATTCGGATTATAAAATCTGAAATATGGTACAACAAATCTAAAATCACTATTGTGAAATTCTAACAAGAAAGGAAAGTGATCTAACCTTGCTTTAGTGAGTGTGGAGCATGATATAGAAGCTCAAGACTTAATCCATCTATGATTACAAATGGCTCTATCGACCTTTTCTCAATGGGATGAATTGCTCTCCTTCAATTAGACCAATTATAAAAAGCTCTTCTAATAGGTAGATGAATAAGATGTTTACTATATCACTACATGAACGAAAATATTCCATAATAATTCTTGTAGAAGAGTAGGAACCTCTACGCTCATGAGCTCCTAATATTGTGTTGAAGTCCATAGTAAAACACCAAGGAACAAGGAACTATTCTTCTAATATAATTAGTAGAGGCATACACTACAAATATAAACATTCATAGGTCCATGTATTTCTTCATAGGGCAGGTCATATGACCATGTGTCTCTCCCTTTTAATAAAACATTGTCATTTTTGAAGATTCTATGTTTTGAACTCAGATTGTGAATCTTCAACGTTGTAAAATGAAAACTGAATGATTACCAATTACTCTTGGGGTATGAATAATGAAGAAATCAAAACTATAGTATTCATACATACAATTGTGTGAATACTATTTTTATTTTTTTTTGCTTTCAATTTCCCCCCTGCTCTTTAATTTCATTGATTTGTTTAACTTTGAGAAAATTTGAGTCGGGTTTATTTATGAGATTCCTCTTCTAGTTACATATTTGTAGTCACCGATATAATTCCTTAATACTTATGGAAACCATTTCAATGAACATGGATATCAGTGTGCTGGTTTTTGTTAAGTCTAAGAGAGATGCTCATCTTAGAGCGGGCCTAATGTAAATGAATAGTATTAATTAATACACTTCTAAAATGAAAGGTGTGTGTGATATAGTGCTCAATTCATAAACAGTCTATTGTTAGTAGTTGTGGCACTTGTAAATAAACAGTCTATTCTTGATTAGATGCTAAGAACAATATATTTTAATCATGATATAGTACCCAGTTCAACAAATGAATGCCGGCACTTAATTCATCCTCTTGCATTGATTGATTCTCTTGCTCGGTTTCTCTTCCATCTCTGCATAAATCGTTCAACGTTCGCTCTCAGTTGCAATTTTCTATTTTTGATTTGCGATTTTCAATCCATTTTCTTTCTTATTATCCGTTTACCATAGCTATGTTAATCTTGACTCGAAGTTTCTCATACTCTCGGTTTCTCTTTACAGTTGAACTTTTTAGAAGATTCTTTGGCTCATTTTCTCTTTACGGTCGCTTTCCAGATCTGAATCACGCTACATTTGTGATTTCAACTTCAATCTCAGATCCACGATTAAAGAGAATGTTCGATTTAGTTTTTATTTTAAATTTTTAATTGAGTTCATATTTAACATGTATCGTTTAACATACTCATTTGTGATCTACTATTCTTAATTTCAAATTCACACTCGTCATTTGGTGGAATAACACTTCTGAATCTTACATTCACCCTAACATTTGATAGAACCTCTTATTTGAATTATTTCATATCTTTCTCAACTTTTCAAAATGTAATTAGATATTTTCCCTTATATGATGATTTTTTACTTATGGTAAGATAATGATAATGATAAAGCCAATGGTGGTCTAGAACTACAAAGTGAAGGTGCAAAGGACAACCATCAGAATCAATAGAAGGGAAACCACAACCAAGGCTTCTGGGAAAAGTGTCAAACAAGGCTCTCAAACGACTTTCAATCTAGCTAAGAAACAGCCATAGCCTTATAGAGAGGGTAAGATATTGTGAGAAATTCTATGTGATGAAAATGAAGATTTCAAATGGAGTTTTAAATTTTATATACATTTCATGTGAGAAGAGAAAAGATAAGTGAGAGGTTTATCACATATTTGCTACTTTTTGAATATAATTTTCTTGAATTTTTTTTATTCACTCTTTGTATAGTTAATGAAATCTATCCATTTTTGTGATAACTTTCTGTGTATGGTGGTTAGCTTAGGTTATAAAGACTGAGTATTGAAATTTATTTCTCCCTTATATTCATAAGATATTTTATCTATTTTAGAAGTACTGTTTTTTCTACTTGTATTTCATTTATAAAGTACTTTTATTGAATTTAATATGTTGGTTCAGTGCCTATTTAATTGTGGATGACATGTGCTTGTCTATGTTTTGTGCATAAATTTCAAGGGCTATTGTACTCCATAATATTGATAGGTGAGTACTTTTCATATAAGCATTGTTTTGCTTCTTTCTGAATAAATTTTGTCTACTCTTAATAATGTAAAAACATATGGGTAAATGGGAAGGTTTGAGTCAAAATGGTAAAGGAGAAGGATTAAATGATCATATTTCATGGCCCTTAAAATTCTCAAGGAATACCGTGCACTTAAGTAAGATGGTTTGAAGCAGTTTCTTTGTAGAGTTTATTATACACCAATCTATATATCAAATTACCGTGCACTTAATCCTCAAATACACCAACTACTTATTAGAAACTAAATCAGTACGAACCAACAAATACCTCCTCATGCCCCTCATGTCAATGCCATCATCATGACACCACACACCCACACTTTAGAGACCCACACAATTACAAGTACATGCGAAAAAAATGAAAATACCCTTTTTCTCTATCTAACTCTTGTGATAAAACAAAAACTGGAAGAAATAAGAAAGAGAATATAGAAGACCAAATAAAAATGATATTAGGCGTGGAAGAAAGAGTATGTAAAGAGAAGTACTAGACTTTTTAATTGCATTAGGAACCAAGAAAAGTAGAGTTCTTGTTTGCCATTAGCAAGTTTGTCAGCACAACTATTTCCTTCTGTAATGATATTAGTGGAGAATCAAATGGATATTTGTTTAGCAAAGCATGATAGCTCACACAAGTCAAGAAAAGTCAGCAATTACATAGAGCAATGTGGGTTAAAACTATATGACACGTGGAAGGGTGATGTGAGAATAATATATAACAGAATGGATGCAAGAGGATGGGGCATGAAATGAATGAGTCAAGTCTCTCTCTCTCCCTCTGTGATATTTCTTCTTCTTCTCTCCTTGATTCCCTTGTCCCTCCCTTATCCTATTATTCCTCTAATTCTTTCCTTGCATCTCAATTCTTAGTCAACAATGTTCAATTTACCAGTTTGTAATGCTTCCTTCATATGAATCAATAAAATCTCATTTACATCTTTTCATTTAATTTGAGTGGAGTCATTGTAATTTGAGTGGATTCATTTACATCTTTCCTTGTTAATTCAAGCCTATATTTAAAAATAAGCCTTTTGAGAGCTAATTTTGATAGGGAACTTGTTATACCTGTAATATTCTAGAATATGCGCTTCATTGACAAGGATTGGAAAAGCCAACCTTTAATCTGGTCTCGTATTGCTATCTTAATTTCTCAGTTTTCTTTTGTTTGCGAACTTACTTCTTATTAGTCACTAGTTGGAAATTATCACCAGCATCGGAATTCGCATTTTAATATGGTTTTTAGCATTGACGAGTAAGTTCATTCATATTCCTCAAATATTCATGATCACTATTGTCACATTCGCATTTTAATACGGTTTTTAGCGTAGCTGTAGGGCCAAAATATTGTAATGGTGTTAGCATCAATACTATGTTCCGAGTTAGTTATTCCACTAGCATAAGACATGTCATTAACATTGCCAGAATTATTCAAAGTGTTGTTATCAACCATTTCAGCTCATTTTTTTCCTTTTTTATTTGTATCCTTTAGGTTCACAACTCCAATATTATTATTTGTGTATATTGTCTTTAGATTATACAAAGGTTTTCTTCTAATCCTATTTAGGTTTTATTCAATTAATTCTCTTAAACTTCACCATATTCATGGTGGGATCAGAGAAAATGCAGAAGCTCAATGAAGAAGAAAGAGAGAAAATTAGAGAAAATTCTAGATTCATTGAATTGATCTGAAATTGGTTACAACAAAGCTATATATAGCTGTATATGATCCTAACTAACTCTAACAAACTATTAGCTAGGATTAGAATCATATGATGCTAGTACACAGTAAAGATCTATGGAATGGCAGAGTAACTTGCTGCGCAAGCTAGCACACAGTTTAACAAAGAAGAAAAAGAGGGGGAGAGTGCACCAACAAATATTGGCACCAGATAAATTGTGCATAACCAGGATATATAATTAGGGAACATTGGTGGTTTGATATTAATAATTTGGAGAATCAACTAAGTTCGATGATGAGGCCGAGGGGGGCATGGCGGAAAAGAAGAATTATACAATTGCATTGTAGAGATGAAAACATAGCTAGGCAAAACATGAAAACAATGAGCTCTATCTGAACGTTAATGCAAAACAATTTTACGCTGATAGTGTATATTCACTAATATTTCCCATTTTCACATCAGATGTGTTCGACTCAGGCACAACCACCCT
>Ga0228711_1010854_pt1 | contig 11825 bp, 7 predicted proteins | sample MedpolnodulmetaG_2_FD_177996 | JGI IMG/M metagenome (GOLD analysis project Ga0228711, IMG submission 177996) | Root nodule microbial communities from Medicago polymorpha collected in Santa Monica, California, United States - brown nodules | ecosystem: Host-associated > Plants > Roots > Nodule...
CAAAATAAACTATAATATGTCCCAAAGTGTCACTAGTTTTGCTTATGTTTACAAAATAAATCTACCCACCCTTGTTTCTCCTATTCACCTATTCAATATACCTTCTAAACAAATGAACTAGTCTAACCAACCCTTATTATTTTAGCTCTTTCTCTTTCTTTCTTTTCCTTAATTAAACATGGCTATTGAAAACATAAAAAAACAAGGACGCTACGATGCTGTCATTTGCACGAGAGGCTTATTCTATCACTCGAAATCATAACCTCTTAACCACATAATAGTAAATTGCTTACTCGCACAGCCATGTATTTGAAGAAACCAAATTGCTTATTCAAAAACCAATCATGAAATTAGCACATCAACATTATAAATTCAGAGATAAAAATATACACAAATCACAACAACAAATTGGGGCATGAATTTAACATGAATTTATCAAAAGATCATGAAAACAAACATAAACCCTTCACTAGCCATATGTTCATACAACTCTTAGATGAATAGAGACTCCTCTTTACCTCTAGTTTTGCCGAATAGATAAATTTCTACTGTTCAATCTCTCCCTAAGCTCTTCTCTCTTTGCCTCTTTTCTCCACAATCCTATTTTTCTTTGATCTCTAATCCTTTTCTTTGTTTGTTGTAAAACTAATTCTTTAATGCTCTCCTCTATTTATAACCACCAATTGAGTTTGTTTCTCACTTAGGCCCTGCTTGGTTTGAGCTTATTTTGAACTTATGAAAAATAGCTTATGTAAATAAATAAGCTTTTATTTTAATTTATAAACTCTCACTAACGAAAATTGTATCTTCATAAACGAGTTTTTCATAAACTACCTTAAAAACTTATAAATAGTACATAAAAACTTATTTATTTGCATAAACTGTTTTATATAAGCTCTAAAATAAGCTAATCTAAACGGACCCTTAATCTTTTTAACAAATTCAGATTTTATTTATTTTTATTTTCACAAATAAACTTTAGAAACATTAACTATCTGCACCATCACTTCCCTATTCTCACTAAAAATGCTATTTTCTTTTTAAAACTTATTTTCTCTCAATCTCTTTTTAATTAAACTATTATAATTAATTAAAACTCTATTTTATATATACTACCCATATTTGTCCAATGTCTCTATCCCAATTAACTAAAAAAAACTCCACCCTAACATGCCAAAAACTAATTTAATTCAAATAAAAATAATGTCACACAATCAACACTACTACTAAAAATAATAATAATACTATATTATCCAATAAATTAATATTAAAAATTGGGGTGTTACAAACACTTGTGGGATTTGAGAAGAAATGTCACAACAAATGCTAGGCTCCTTGACCCCTATTCGATGAAAATTGATTGGTCAAGTAAGGAGAGTGGCTGGATTTCAAAAACTCAAATTTTTTACATTTTGATTTAAATGAAAGATATATGAGAACATGGGTTCTAATTTGTTATAAGTTTGATACAAATCGGATCAAATCTCCCAATACATAGCTTCCAATTCAATTGAACTGTAACTTCCAAGCATTATATAAAGGGTAAGTTTAGGGGTATATGAGACATTCAATGGGTGCATAGAGCAACTTTCCATATTTTTAGAAGGCAATCCAACAAAGCAGCCCTCTGGATAATCAAATTAGCCTTATCCAAACCAAGTATTTATTTTTGGGATTTACTTTTCCCACATTGTCATCTTCTCGCGCGTCCTATGTTTTTAAAGAAAATGAATTGAGTTTTTTCTTTGTTATGGGATAAAAAAAATGAGTTTTTTTTCTTTCACAAATTCGGAATTTATAATCCGAAAACCTCAAAAAAAAAATAGGGTGTGTTCCTTACTTTTTCCAGATTATAGAATCCGAACACACCCTAATCACTCTTTTTCAGAGGAAAAACAGTTCAAATAATATAATCCGAACTATATAAGCACAAATTATAAGTCTGTTTGTAACATGAATAACCAGTTTAAGGACAATATTAATCTTCTTAACTCCCGTCTTTTTGTTTTAGGTCATTGTTAGTTGTTTTTAATTAAAAATCCGATTTTCGGGCTATTTGATCATATTTACTCTGAAACTTCCCCAGAAAATCTGAAGAAAAAAAAATTCAAGGATCAAGACTCTCCTAGAAGATACTTTTAATGGGACTTCGCCCCTCAAAATTCAAACTTCCTCCATTTAAACCCTTTTTTTTTAAAAAAAATTCTTCATATTCTCAGAAAAATCCGAAATTTTTTGCATTAGTTTTATTTGATTTTTATAATTTTTTGGTAGTATTTTTATGATTTTATTTGATAGGTTTTATAAAAAAAAAATTACTTTGTTTTTTGGTTGTTTTTAAAAGAAAAATTCAAAACTGCTGAAATATGATAAATTTTGATTGTTGATTATATATATAAGCATATTTCGGATTATAAAATCCGAACTTAGTTTAGATATGTTCGGATTTTAGAATCCAAAATACCATGGATATTTTTGTAAAAATTATAGGACGCATAGAAGTAGATAGCGTATGAAAAACAATAGCGTTTATTTTTTGACATAATTATCCAAATGCGATATGATTTGGATAAATAATTATAAAAATATAAGAGTGTTATCAACCCACTATTTTCAACATTTAGTTATAATAGCAATACTCATTTTAAAACCCTTTTTTAACCCTCACTTTTATATTAGGTTCAATTTATGTTAGAGCAAGGTACGAACATCCACTGATTGATTGAAATTACAACAATTCTCGCTAAATCAAGAAGGTTTCACTTAGCAGCACACACATAGACTGCACTTTTTTACCTTAAAATTGGTCTCCTCAGCTGCGTGTAGAAAAAATTATACTCCCATATAATATGGTTGAACTATACTCTACTCCATTGAGAATTGAATATCTAGTACACTTTAACCTGTTTTATTATAAATAAATATTTTATAATAACAATTAAGTTTAAGTTATCGTGGATTTTTATCGTGGATTTTATAATAACAAGGGAGAAGATCATATATTTTAACATAAGAAAAGAGAATAGTGTAATTAAGCCTTTTTGAAAGGAGGGGGTGTAATTTACCCAAACAATATCACAAAATGAACATTATTTTCTTTTTTTCCTACTTATTGTACCCTCCAATATTCTACTTTACATTGATGCCATTAATATTTGATATATATAATTTGATAAAAATAATATAATATTTTATTTATGATATTTTATCAATATGTGTGAAACTAATAAAATACACGCTCATTGTGAGATGAATGAAGTATATCATTAACCATTATTAATTTCTCTTTCTTTGTTTATTATATAACTAATGATAGAGTGTAAGTGAGTATGTAACCTATATAATTTAAAATTGATTATAGTTCAAAATTTATGAAGAAATGATATTTGAACAACCATTTTTTGATAACTTTTGTAACAACTTTCTCTCTCATACTCACATTGTCATTTTACTTTCTCTCTCTATTGTTTTAGTTTTTGTGTCACTACCTAAATTTCTTTGTATAATTTAGTTGTCAAACAAGTTGTCACAAGAAATGGTTGTTCAAATAACATTCTTATCAAATTTTAAACAACTTATATTTTTTTCCTAAAAAAAAACTTGTATTTTTACCAAAACAAAGGAACTTATAATTTAAATAAATATATGCTCCAATTTACAAGTGTGTCGATATGTACTTCTCATGATTCTCAGTTGAGGACTATATATAAAAGATTTTGTAGAAATCACCTATGAAGGTGTCTTTTAACAACTCACACTTCAAGGTGTGATTTTCACTTTTTAGTTATAACTTTGATAAAAGACACCTTCATAAAAATTAGTTGGTGTCTTTTATCAAATGCTTATAGAATAACTTGCTAAAAGACACCTTCATAAAAAATATCTTCTAACAAAACTCATATATAAATATTACGTGCTCCCTTCACATAAAAAAATATATATATTACGTGTTCTTCAAGTGTCTTGTTTGTCTAATAGACTTCAAATATCTAGAAGCTTATCTTCTCTCTCATCTATGATTGTGTCGGTTTAAATAATTTTAAATAATTGTTAAATAAACACCTTAATTTTGTTTTTTAACTAATTGTAAAATTTAATTAAGTCATAACTTTCGATCAATTATTTTCAATCAAGTGTGTAACTTTTTTTTTGTCTAGTAACCTAGTGGCTAAAGCTCACACAATCAAATATGGAGAAGTGAGATGTTCGAATCTCAGCCTCTGCATAAATTATGCAATGTCCCTGTTAATTGAATTAAGATTACGTGAACATCAAATATGTAACTTTTATGTGTCTATCAAGCAACTATCATAAGTGGATACTGTTGGAACAAAATGTGTTTAACATACATTACCCTTAGAGTGGGGGAGATTGTTGGAACGAAATATGTTTAACATACGTTACCCTTAGAGTTTTGATGATAAGGTATTAAAAAAATTGTCAATTGGACATGCTAATATTTGTTCAAGTGTACAAGACCATAGACAAAAATTTGATATCTTTATAAGGTTCTGGAAGAGCAAAATAGAGCAAAAGAATCAACAAAAAGGAAGCTTGAAGCATCTGAAGTATAAGTGCTCCTGAAGTGATGACGTCATCAGAAGCAAGTTCGTCAGAAGCATCTCATCAGAAGTAAGATCACCAGAAGCTGAAGTTCATCAAGAGATGAAAGACTTAAAGCTTCAAAGGCTAGGTAATGGATTTAATCTCGTCCAGCATTGCAGAAGACTAAAAGAGTGTAACAACGGCCTTTGTGAAAGAATTTGAAAGCATTGGATGCTTGTTCTATCAAGAGCGTTGACAAAGGATAATTGTACGAACTGTACAACCACTTCCTCCACTACTCTGTTCGTGTCTCTGCAACAAGACAAGAATAACAGCTCTGCCTGCAGAAATGTTACTTCAAACTAGGAATGCATTTGAAATTGATCCTTCATAGGACAATAACCATATCAGGCAAAAGATCATTGGTGATTTTCAACAAGCTTCAAAACGACTCTTTTTTTTGTGCTGGCAACTTTCCAACGTATCTTTCACACCTCTATATAAAGGAGTGAAGACTTGCTAGTTGTATATACAGACACACACAAAAGCATGACTCTTACAACAATTCAAAGTCTCAAAACTCTGTTATTGTTCTGCATCTAAAGTCACTTAGAATTTCTTATCAAAGTTCATATCTTAGAAATTCTAAAGTCTTAAGAGTCTTAAGAGTTTGTATCTGATTTGTATTGTGAACACCACTGATTGTATATCAAGTGTTCAAACTCAAACAAATTTCTTCGTAATTCTGTTTGATTAGAAGTCTCTTGCTTGTGTGCTTGAGCAATGGAAGTCTCTTGCTTGTGTGCTTGAGCATTGGAAATCTCTTGATTGTGTTCAGGAGCATAGGAAATCTCTTGCAGTTGTGCTTGGGTAATTTGAAGTCTCGTGCTAGTTGTAGCATTGAGCAGTTGTAATTTGATATTACATTTTAGTGAACTCTCCTTGGAAGTGCAAGGGGGACATAACTACTTCTGGTTTGTAAAAGGAACATGTATAATTGTTTTGTGTCTTTCTTCTCTCTCTGTTTTATCCGCTGCATTTAGATTCTGATTATCACTTCAGAAGCTGAACTCTATCTGCTTCTGAACAGTGACTTCAGTAGGAGAAAACGAAGAAAAAGCAAACACAATTCAACCCCTCCCCTCCTTCTTGTGTTTTTCTCACCTTCAGATACTCCAATCCATCGGTACAAAAGAATTAAAATCTCGAACAGATTGATGACAACAAATCTTACCACCAATCATAAAAACTAACACTTGAATTTTCCCCCACCCTATTTATGAACCATCAAAATTTAATCATCAATTCTGGAATAGAAGTAATTTTTTTTTCCAAGGTGCTAAAAGTCACCTCCACGATGAAGAAAACAATGTGCTCTTCAATTAACTTCATCCACAATTTTGATTCGTTTTTAATATTTGGACCTTTATTTTCCTTTCTTACAAATACATTCTATATCAAATCTACTAGAAGTGGAATGGTAAATTCATGAGTACCACAAATTAAAGACAAATTTATTTCAATATCCTTGCTAAGTTGCTTATACTAGTAGCTTCTCGATCCATGCTTAAGTGATACTGACATACTGTGTGATTGTGTCTCTGAGATTGTCAAATTTGTTTACAACTCTTTGAGTATAATTTTTTTTTTTTTTACAAGAGTATCATTTGTTTGGATGAAGAGAAAATAATTAAATTGAGATAAAAAACACAAATAAATTTTACCAGAAAAAAAAAACACAAATAAAGGAAAATTAAATAAATTGATATACTGTATAAATGGAAAATAAATGAAAAGAATAAAAGTTTATTTTATTTTGGGTTATATGTTTAAATTGACATCGTAATATACACAAAATTTGAAAAATAACATTGTACTAAAAAAAATATTTTACTAGATAATTTGAGATTTTTCATATTTTTTTCAACGGACATAATGTTTAGGAAAAAAAATCTAAAGGTTTAAGTTTTTGTGATTTTTTGTGGGCTTGTTTAGGACGTTAAAATGTAGTTTTCTACAACACATTAGAAGTTTTTGACTAATAAATAATTAATTATGAATTTTTAAAGCACAAAAAACTCAAAACAAAACAACAAAAATCATGATCTAGAAAATAAATTATGGGTTGGTTTTTTGCAGACATCTTTATTAAAATACATAGAGAGGATTCTCTCCAAAGTTTCGTAGCGTTCCGACTATGTCTCAATTTATTTTCTACCAAAATGTGTAAAATTACAATTTTGCTCTAAGTAAGCATATACTCACGGGTCAAATTTTGAACCCTAATTTTGCTAGCATAATTATAACATCATAAGCTTCAAAATTTAATGGTAAAGGTTCTTATGGTGTTCTAACCATGCCTACAAAATTAGCGAATAAAATTTGACTCGTGAATATATGTTTACTTGAAATAAAATTGCAATTCTACACGTTTTGGTTGAAAAATCAAAATAACGTAAGGTGTGGTCGGAATGGTACAAAACTTTAGCACGACAATAACACGAGAGATATAACTTAGAGGCTCCCTTTACATCAACAACTACCAAATGACCAATATGAGTCGGACAAACTCATGATAAACAATAACATTGCTCAAAGAGAGGCCAAATTAGCTAATGTGTCAACACATTGATTAGCTTTACTGTATGAATGATGAACCGCAACCTCCCGCTCCATCTCAAGCAAGCAACAAATTTTCACCACTAAAGATCTCCCACAAGGACTGCCTTTATTATTACTTGTGAGGACATTTCCAATCATCAAGCAATCAATATGCAATTCTACAGAAATTACATATTGCTCCTGAATTCCAGATTTGCTTCCACCTCAATTCCTCTGGCTGTTGAAAATTGCAAAGATTCCTAAGCTTGAATTCGACTTTTTCGATTTAATTAGAGTTTCTAAGCTTGAATTCAACTCTAAAATTACAACGCTATTAAAGTTTTTGAGAGAGAATTTTGTTATGATTCACAACAAATTTTTTTTCCTTTACATGCGTACAATATAATTTTTTGGAAATTAAGAACATCACGATTCATCCGACATAGGAGCCGAGCAACACTTACTTAGGCATAAGTCTAAATAAAAATGATTTAAGCATACATGAAATAATATATTGTTTACTTATTTAAAAAATGCACTTTGTTTAATTTCTTTTTCTTTTACTTTTAGAAAAATGTTAACTAATGTTCCGAAACATTAGTTAAGAAGACTACAATAATAAAAAATTCTTGAAACTTGTATAGTCAAACCTCCAAAAATATAAAGAATACTTTTTCCAATATAAATTTTCTATTTTTATTTTTCTTAACTAATGCATCAGAAATACTAATTAACATGACCGTTAATATGCTAAAACATCTTTTCAAATACTAATGTATCCGACCATGTAAGAATTGGCCCCGACATAGGTGTGAGTGTGACTTTCAAACTCTTTTTTTGTTGCTTTATACAGTACAATTATAGCCATTCACAAGAACAATCCAATCCAAACACGTAAGATACATTTTTTAGGACGTCCTTTTCATATACGTTAGAAATTGGATCTGGGAATATTTGAAAAGGAGAAAAAGATAATCATATTTTAAACAAATTTATAAAAGTCATTTATGAATTTAACTCGGTTAACTGGAATATTATATATATAAATTAGGGTGTGAACCTTGATTGAACACTCTCCTTACTCACTTTAAAAAGGTAAACCTCTTGCTACTAAACTATTTGAAAAACAAAAATAATAGTAACTAAATTTAGATAAAATAAAATTATTCTTATAAAGAAATTAAAAATCTACAGTCGCCATATTTTATATTTTGCATACAGTAGTATTCAATTTTATTCACTAGTTATTCACTAGCTTTTATTTTCAAGTATTTAAAATTTAAAGTAAACAAGCTTGAATAGAAAAGTTCTTCAAAAGGAGGAAATTGAATAAAAGAAAGCATTCAATTATTTTGATTAGCCAAGAACTAACACGCCAGCATATTTTCTAGAAACCTAGAAGTTTCTAAAACTTTGCTTTGGTGACTCATAAACATGCTAAATGGAGTTGACGTTATTAATAGAATAAAAAAAATTGAAATTTCAAAATCAAAAATATTCGAAGAAGAACACTCCATATTCCATAAAGAAAGCTACTCATTTTTTAATTAAAAAAAATTATAACTATATATTAATAATTGATTAATAATTTTTTGGTATAAATTGAATATTTTTTGCATAGAAATGTTAAGATATTAACCTTTGAGTTGGATAAGATCATAAGTGAATTTGACTTTAAGACCTCATTCTAAAGTAAGAAAAATAGAATCATTTTATTTAAGTGATGGCGAATCTGAATTTTCTCAATATATTAATAGTTAAAACAAGAAATTTGAATTAAATTTACTTTTATACACGATCTTTTGTAATTTTCAATTTATTTTTGTTGGTAATTAATTAAATTTAACTTTTGTGCACAACTATAAAAACTTTCGTTCAGATATATCTAATTATATCTCATTGTTTTAATATTTGTATGAAAACTAATTATCTAATAAAAGTTCCTAGCAAGAGATTAATATAAATTCTCCTTTCAATTTTTTTAATATAAATTAAATTAAATGATTTTAGTTACATATTCTAGTAATCAACATCACAGCATCAGAACTTTATTTACACTTTAAGCCAAAGTTCACCCAGCAAAGTGCAAACTAATCATCAATACCACAACATGTCTTAATTATTAATTAATCACCGAATTAGAACAATGGACTTTTCTGATTTCACTTGTGAAGTCATGAAAATGACTTTTTTAGTAAAGTTAACACTATAACATCAAAAATGTAATGAGTAACACCCCACTGTTTGTACAATGACATCAAAAGTTCAGTCCTCATAGTATCATCAATTCATCATATTAATAAGACTACACTTAATCTAATTTTATTCTATCTTGTTATAAGCATAACACCCCACAAAGTGTAACACTTAAGACTATCACATAATATCATCAACTCTGTTTGCATGTTAAAGATTCCAACGATAAAATAGTACTTGTAAGTCCAAGATGTTGCAAACATTACTAGATGAATTACTATTGATCATTAATCAGTAATCAACAGTTTAAAAATGAATCAAACATTAAGGTCAAAATTAACTTTTTTAAAAAAATCAGTTTCCTGACTGCACCGTAGAAGCTCCCTTTCACTTATGCTACTGCTGTAGTTCTAGATGGTTAAAAATTACGGTATCATTCTTTCTTTCTTTTTTAGTTCTTGTAGTTTATATCTGAAAATTTGATGCAATCAAGGACTAAGAGTAAAGTGGTCAATCATTTTCTATTGTATTATAGTGGAAAAAAACTCCTTTACAAACTGAAAAACTAACTAACTTCAGTAAAAAAAACCTAATTACTAATAAATTACACTTGAGGCAGGGTGCTTCATTAATAACTTGCACCTTTCTCAAAAGTTCGTTCGGGTGAGTCAACTCCCTACCAACATTGATCGGTCTCCCATTTCCGACCTGAGTAACCAGAAGACATTATCGACGACGACAACGGCCGTTGTCGCCGGACGAAAAGACTCCGATCATAATTAGCACGTTTATCAGGATCTGAGAGTGTAGAGTAAGCAGTGTGAATTTTCATGAAATCATCCGCCGACGAGTTTTTCCGGTCAATTGCCGCCACGTCAGGGTGGCAGACTCTTGCAAGTCGCCGGTACGCTGCCTTGATTTCTTGGTTCGAGGCAGCTGCTGATATACCGAGGATGTCATAGTGCGATCCAGGAGAAGAGTGAGAAAAAGAGTTCATGTTTAAATATGAAGGTCTTTGTTGTTCTGTAGTCCATGTAGAGCGAGGTTCGGCGGTGGCTGTGGAGCTTGCTGTGGTGATTATTGGCTTCGATCTGACACGGCACGGTGGTGGTGTTACGGCGGTGCCGGAGAAGTTACCGGCGGCGTAGAGAGAAGAAGGAAGAGATATTGATGAGAGCATGTTTGTGATGAAAAAGTGGTTATAAGAAGTTACTATGATTTTGGAATGAGAATGCTCTTCGTTTTATATGAAGAAGATGGAGTTTGTGGGTCCCACTATAGAAAAAAGCCGTGGTTGTAATTGTGTTTGTTGATTTGCAGAGCACGGAAAAACTTATCCAATGGCCGATTCTATAGATACGTGCTGACTCAGAATCTCCTTGGCTTTAGCTTATCCTATTTTCCCTACGGTTTAATGCATTAATGCAAGCGAGATATGTTTCATGTGCAAGTGCAAAGTTGTTTGTGTCCGACACATACATGAGTATATAATAAACTATTGAGATGTATGTTATTTGCCGTGTGTGTTTCTGTTCGGAGATATTCTTGCATCAATTCTCACCCAACACGTTATTTTTACACCTACAAAATAAAAATATGACACATGTTATTAACTTAAAAAAAATGTGATTTTCATTAAGAAAATGAAAACATAAATGGTGGTGGGTGGTTCTTGTTGATTAAAGAAAGTGGAAAAAGGAGAGAGACATATTAAAAATAATGAGAAAAAATTCTGATATTAATTCTTTTTATTATTTTAATGAGGTGTTTGATTTTAATTGGTTGGGTGTAAGAATGATGTGTTGGGTAAGAGTTCATGTAAGAATTTCTCTTGTTGGTGTTTCGTACTCGATGTAATATTAATTACATTATTTATAATTATAATTATTATTAATATTAATTTTATTATTTTTTATTATTATACTTTACATTTATGATAATATAGAATGCATCAATACTTCATAAGACACTCAAAATTATTATTTTCTAATGAATTAAAGGTTAAATTATTATGGGACGGAAAGAGTATTGTATACAATTGATTTTAACATGTTTAAATGTTGTTAACTAGAACTTATGAGAAAAGACGGAGAGTCCCTAGGAGGAGGAGATCTCGATGAGTACAATTCTTATGGTTTTTGTGGAGGCATGTCAATGAACATTGATTGAGGTGATGACATGGTGACTATCATGGCGATTGTGTTATTGTGTGGTTCCTTTTGATTTCACTCTCAAAAACAAAAGAGAGTATGCAACACACCTCCTGTCTCTCTGTTTGTAGACATGGTAACGGGGCGGGTTGGGGATGAGTTTTGGCATACCCGCGCCCTACCCCTGTTTCACATTACTTGTAACGCCCCAATTTATTATTTAATTATTTTTGGTTGAGTTTAAAGTCTTTTATATGACTTATGTGATTTATGTTGATTTATGACATGTTGTGGTGTTTTAATATTTTATTAAGTGGCTTTATATTATATTTT
>Ga0228711_1010856_pt1 | contig 11824 bp, 11 predicted proteins | sample MedpolnodulmetaG_2_FD_177996 | JGI IMG/M metagenome (GOLD analysis project Ga0228711, IMG submission 177996) | Root nodule microbial communities from Medicago polymorpha collected in Santa Monica, California, United States - brown nodules | ecosystem: Host-associated > Plants > Roots > Nodule...
ACAATAACTAAACATCAACCTGAATTTTAGTAAAAGGCAACTACTACTTCAGTTGACAATCAACTGCCAAAATAAAACCATGAATCAGTGGACCAAATTTTTAGATTATAAAAAGAACCAAATTTCATAGGTAAATCAGATATTGTGCAGCTTTTTTCATGCTTCAGTACATGTAAATTGAAGCTAATTTCCAAAAACATATGGTTCCAAGTTCTCCTTGTTGGACACTATTAAAACAGAATCCTTCTTCTCACTTGATTTCACAGGAGAACATTTGAAATCAAAACTTTCATCAGACCTCTTTTTTGTAGGGATTGGTGTTCCATATTGGGAGAGTTTCTTTTGGTTTCCACAGAGAGTAAATATGTTGTGAATTCTCAGCAGCCTATTGGAACCATTATTTTCCTTGTCAGCTCCAGAATAATCCTCTACCTTCGGACTTTTGTTAACAACACTACATACCCTCTTTTCCTCTATCACCTCTTTCTCCACTTCCTCATCTTCCACTTTATCATGATCCTGCTCTGCTTCTTCTTCTCCTTCTTCTTCATATACTGTACTTAGACATGCTTTTTGACCAAATTTGGTACACAAACATAAGCATCTTCTTGTACTCGATTTTTCAAAGTATTTGGACTTGCATGCCGACAATAGCTTCGCGCGCAAGGAATGGTTCTTGATCATCCATCGATTTCACCATTCCAAGATCATCCGTGCTTTTGTAAACACTAAGCAGTTTTCTCATAAACCCATTCGGCTCCATTTCTTTTGACTCATTTTCATCATTACGCTCTTGATTTGAAGAACTACACAGCTGCAACTCAATTTCTTCCAGTCTCTTCCTCAGAATTTCAACTTACTCCTGTGCTGCAATATCCTTTCTTCCATTCTCTTCCTCTCCAACTCAACAAACTCATTGGTCATTCTTTGACACTCTTCCAATTTCTTTTCCAACTCTTGTCTCAGATGGCGGGTTCATTCGTTTAACTTTAGGTTAATCTCCTCAGTTGCAGGAGCTGTTTCCGTGTTAGCTCTTAATGCAGCAATTTCTTCCTCTTAATGTTTCGTCATCAGCTGATCGCACCATCCTCCTTAGAATAGTAAAGTGAGGTCGGGGAATATGTCTACGAAAATACAAAGACAGTCAGCTCCAAATCTAATCTGATCCACAAAAAATATTCTTACTTTACAAGCTGTCTTTGATCTATACTCAGAAACTGAATTGATTGAAAATTTGACATTCTTGCCAACACCGAAATGTATCCAAGCATGAAATTGATTCCACTGTAAAAACTCTCCGACCACACCTCGCTCCTTCCTCAGTACCACACACTTAACAAACATGTCCTTACGACATCAAGAAGCACAACCCTTGAAACTTCCTCAAAACAGGATCTTGTATCTGCAAGTTGAATCTACACTTGGTAATTTAGTTGAAGCTATGGATTAGGGATTGATAAACCCTTGATGGATCTGCGCCAGACACGAACAACACTTCCTTTCCTTCAAACAATTTAAAAGCTGAGTTTAATTGGTCTTTAGTTAATCGTAAAGGAGTGTGTAATTGTCTAAACGCAAAAACTTTATTGTGAAAAGCATCACACAGCCAAACAAACTCGAACAAAATTTTGTTTTGATACCTTCATGTAGGTTTAGTCTAAGCTTTTCCAGATCATCCTTGTCGAGAACAGATTCATCTTCTTCCGAAAGAGCGCATTCAGGGAAAAGAGATAGATAGATGGATGGATGTCAATTATATCTTACGCTCAAAGTTGAATACTGTGTTCTGAGAACGTTTAATGCTCATCAGAATTTCGTTCTCCAAACTATCCCCTATCAAAGTCACCAAGCAATCCCTTAACCCGGGAAGCTTATTTTCAAGGATCGCACCTTTGTGAAGATGAACAATGGGATCCATTAACAATTTCAACTTCTTAATCTTATAATCATAAGGATCTCTTGTTGTGTTGCCCGAAATAAGTTCCCAACTCCATTTTTCAGATGATTAATGTCCCTTCTTATGGCAAAAAACATTTTATCCTAAAAGACATCGTGTTAGGAAAAGAACGTTTCACGAAGCTTAAGGTGTTGTAAGTCTCCCGGAAATTGTTCTGGAATGGAGTTCCGGAAAGGATGATTCGTTTCTGCGTTCGAATCTTTGACAACACCTTCCAAACATGACTTCTTTGATTTCTTGGTATGTGTCCTTCGTCTAGAACTAACAAATTTAAGTAGAAGAATCTTTCACTTATCATTGTTTCCTTTTCTCTCCTTCACACTTTCATCCTTTTTCTTATCTTTGCATTTTATTCCATACAGACTGTAGCTGATTCCAAGAAATCAGTTTTGCTTGTTTCTTTGAACCACAAAATCAGTTTTGCCATCCGCGTTTCATAAATATCACGATGTGTATTAGACCCTATCAAATGCTTAAACCGAATAAGTATACTCTTTACCAGATAACTCAGGATTGCTTAAATTGTGAAATGAAACTCCAATGTCCCATTTCTTGAATTGAAATTAGTAGTAAACTAGCAGGAGCAACAGTAATCGGCAAGCATATTGGAAAGGCTTTCTAGCATGCCTTGAGAAACACTATGGTCAACGTTGCCTTTCCAGTTCCAAGAGCATGAGAAATAATGCAGCCACTTTTTCCTCCAAGGATCAACATTCTTTTAAGTTTTGAAGCTTGATGTGTGCTACCATTCAAAGCTCAAATTTTATATTATATATCTTCAATTTGGAAATATAGCCATATATGATACTTTGGTTATATTGTTTCCCTTTTCTTATGAAAGTAAAAAACCATTAAATATTTCACCGCTCTCGGTGCAGGATTTTATGTGCGTATATGTACGGAAGCAAATTTTTATTTACTAAAATTAACAAGTCGATGTGATAACAAAAAATTTGACAACTCAACGTTATTTCAACGTAGTGTTTATATTAAATTTTTTTATATTCTATATGAAAAAAAAGTGTTAAATATTTGCACCGCCCCGAATTTATGCACATATATCTACAATATTTTAAATGTACCCATATTTTATGTATCAATATTTTTTTTTTGAAGAACCTAAATTAGTCCACCTAAATTGACACTGGGAAGAATCGAACTTGAGACCTTGAGGAGGAGCATGTATCAATATTAATATAGTGTTTTTATTAAATAATGTTTTTTTATTTTATATGTGAAACATTGTTAAATATTTGCACCGCCCTCGTTGTGGATTTTTTTATAATTAAGACCGGAGGTAGTATAATATTTTTTTATAAGTACGCTTTGTGTAAAAAAAAAAGAGACAACGTTGTTTATTTTTTTATGATTTAAATGTAATTTTGATCCCTCTATTTTCAATCTCGTATTCTCGTTAACTTTTGATACATCTATTTCTAAAACTAATTTTTGATCCCCTCCTTTTTGGATGATGTGGCGCACACATTAATGATGTGGACCCTACGTATCATTGCTTATGTGATATATCATTAGACACATCATTTTCATTTTCATGTCATTAATATTAAAATTAACTCAGAAAATTAAATAATTAAAATTTAAAATCTTAAAATAAAATATCTATATTATTGAAGAATCTAATTTGTACAATCCTCAAAATGATTTTCCTCCCCAAATTAAATTAGCCTCTAATCCTTCTTCCTCCCCAAATTGAATCATCACGCTTGTTCTATCATCCTTGATTCATCGTTCCTTCATCTTCATTTGAATCACCCTTTCACATATGGTGATGAGGAGGGACACAAAAATTTGTTCTTCTCGTTGCAGTGCTCCATGTTTGCGAAGTACGGTACTTTCTTCAATACCAATCCCATCATTACTGAAGTAATCAACTGCATAAAAGAAGATATCCAAAAAACCATCCTTAAGGACTTCAACCTGGATTGGGTGCCTTATTATTTGCCTTCTCATCTAACTTACTCGTGAGAAAAATAATGGGCACAAGCTTCTTTCGATATTCTGCTTGAACCATGTGTTGGTCTCGTTGGAGTTATAAACATTTTATTCAGATTTTCTTTTAAATTCTAATTTTATTTATTTTTTATTTAATTTTGATCTTCCACGTAAGCAATGCCACTTAGGATTCACTTCATTAATGAGCACGGCACATCATCTAAAAAGGATGTGACCAATAAGGATCAAAAGCTGGTTTTAAAAAAAATAGGGTGATCAAAATTGCATTTAAACCTAAAATAAAAATGTAATAAACACGATATGAGTATACATGTACAGTTGTTTTTCTTTATTTTTTAAAACGTGTAACAAACTTCTTTAAAAAAAAATGTGTAACAAACTAAATAAATATATCTATATTTTATTTTTTTATTATCTCAATTATACCCTTAAACAACTTTTACTATAATAAAAATTGTTGTTGGTGTCATTAAAAAGATAAGAATTTAGATTATATATTTTTTTTATATTGTTGGTATCATTGAAACAGATAATCATGATTAGTTTGATTTTCTATAATTTTAAAGCAGCAAACATTTATATTTTTAGTTTTAATCAAAATCAAAATTTCATAAATAAACACCGTTCATAATTTTTAAAAGTTAGCACAACAAAAAGAGTGAAAAAACAGACATGTGATATAACGACTTACATGTATACGTGAGATCTAAGTAATAATAAAAAATGAATGTGTCAACCATGGATGCTCTGAGCATATATTGGAAGAAGGACAAGTAGCAAAAAAGAAGAGATTCATATAAGATTATTCATTTCCCCAACTACATAGTATATTCTAAGACTTTCAAAAGTAAAAAAGTTGTATGCAATCCAATACTTTATTGGTCTTTCAAGTACAACTAATTACATATATCAAACACCAACACTCAAACAGAGAAAAGTCAACATATAAAAAACAACATATTCGTATATATGTATAATAATGTATAGTGTATATATGTTAATCATATCAAGGACTAGGAGCATGGTTAATGCGATTAGGCTTGAGAAGCTTGGCAATGGACATCACAGTGATAATCAATAGAAGAATGAAGCCAATGAAAGAAGCAATAAGGGCACCACCACCTCTGTTGCAATAGCTTTCAAATTTGTCACAAATCTTATCCCATCTTGCATGTGAATTACCATTTCTTCCCAATGCTGACATGAATGTTGCTGCACCATCTCCAGCTGATGCCAGAGCCATAGTTAACTTCACCCAAAAAAATATAATTTATCAATCATTTTCTTACATAAATGGTATCCTAAGAAAAAATTCAAAAACTTGTAGAATTGATGTCAACTTAATTATAAACAAAAAAATAAATAAAAATTACCATGTCTAATATTGCAATCAATGCAAAGCGAAGTCCTTTGTAATCATATTGGGGTCCTAATATATCCAATGCAATCATCACCAAGTTATGGAGACTAGCATTTCCATTGGCTATCACAAAGAACCTGTATAATACAAAAAATTTAAATTAATATAGCCGGATCATCACAAAAAATTAAACATATATATATCTCTAAATTCACCGCCTTTGAATTAAGCGATGAGATTAGAGAAAGATCATAACAATTTTCTTTCTCTATTTTCTCTTACATTTTTTATAGGTAAATATTAGTGGTTAATTTGTTAGGAGAAGAGAGAAATGTTTTTTGTTTTTTTGAAGAAGTTAAATTAGCTCACCCAAATTGACACTGTGAAAATTGAACATGAGACCTCGAGGAGGAGCACACTCTCATCCAAGTCAATACCACCAGACCAACTTAAGTGGGTTAGAAGAGAGAAATGTTAGTAGAGGAGGTTGAATTTCGGACCTCCTACGTAAAACTTTTTTGGTTTCTGAATCGATACAATTGGACTACTCGTTTGAGGACTCTATTTTTTGTTACTACTTATATTTTTGATCTAGTAGTCATTGCAAACGAACATAAATAGAAAAGAGGAATGTAGAATCATAGATATTTATATATAAAGTTATTGAAAACTTACACAAAAGCTGGAGTTTGATTAAATTTGGCAGAAAGAGTAGCAGTTATTGGGGTGTTACCAACGGTGCCAATAACAAAACTTTTGGTCTGTTTGTTGAGTGCCATCACAAGTGTTGCAGCTGCAGTTGCAAAAAATGCAACCACCCTAAGAGACAAAAGGATCCAATCATTCTTTGTTTTTGTTTCATGAACATCATTGAAACCGCGTTCAACTTTCTCTTCACCATTTCTAGAAGCCATTTTGTAATAAGCACTTAACTTAATTACAAGAGCTAGTGAGAAAGTGATGGTTCTTATTGATGCACGTTGATGGGTTATTATAGATAGGGACGTAGGCATTAATCAAATCATATAATTTGTTCAGTCTAAGAAGCTAAGTGTAAGTTCTATGCATGAATTTCTTGGGTGGTATACCCAACTCATAACTTCAGGTTGTTGAAGTTGGTGAAGAAACATGAGAGAACTCACCAATATAGTCCGATTAGTTTAATTTAAATTATTTTTTAATTTTAAATTGATAATAATATTTTATTAAAGTTACATGTTCCAAAAGATTAAGTAAAATTAAGGGTTAAATAAGTAAATGGTTTCTCTAAATATATTAACATTTGATTTTAGTCCCTCTAAAATATTTTTAGGCTTTTGGTCCCTCTAAAATTTTTCATTTATGAAATTAATCTCAGCTCTACATTAAGTATTACACTAGAGTATGAACTAATTTCATATATGAAAAATTTTAGGAAGATCAAAAGCCTAAGAAATATTTTAGGGGGACTAAAATCAAATCTTGGTATATTTAGAGGGACTATTTACTTATTTAACCCTAAAATTAAAATTAAAATTAAAATTAGTTTAGGAAGTTATTTCAACTCATTGGTAAGAATCCCCTTAAAAGAAAAAATAGGTGAGAAAAGTTTGCATAATTGAGGTCAAAACTATCCACCATCAATCGGAATTTTATAACTAGATTCTGACGACTATAAGATCTTTATATTTCATGTAGTACACTTTTTTTTTTTAACTGTTATCTCTCAGGTACACTCCTTCGAAAAAAATATCTCATGTACACTGCAACTGCAGTCTACTTCCTAAATTTAAAAAATAATACATTGCTTATAAAATAAAATAAATCAAATTTGTTAAAAAAAAATAATCCGAATTTTCTGTATTTTAGATTTGGGCCAAAGACAATAGGATTTAAAGTTTAAACACCTCAACTTGACAAACTGAGTTAGACTAATGCCTATGATGCCATATACTATAAAATAAATTAATTATCAGCTTCTTTTTGAAAATTGTGGAGCCTAAAATCATTGTTGTCAAAATCCTGACTTAACTCCTAAAATTTTGCGATTTTCTTCACATTCAACGATTCAAATCTACAGTAGAATCCCAAAATAGGCAAAATCTATCGATTTTGATTGCGATTTCACGATTTCTTATAAACTAGATCATTTATAACTATATACCATTTATAACGCATCAACCATATCATTTTCTTTCGATTTCTCCTTACAACATTATTCTTGCATTTTCTTCTCAAGAAAAAAGAAAGAAAGTATAATTTGCATTTTTTTCCAATCCACTATTGCAGGCAGGTGTTCTTTTTCTCACATCTTTCTATCTTAGCTTCTCCTCAATTTCTAATTCTATCATATATCTGTTGTTTTTCATTTTTTAGTTCTTTTTTAAGGTTTAAATAATATTTTATCTTAAGTATATCAACCTTTACGTTTAGCCCCTCTAAAATTTCTTTTGAACTGTAGTAATCTAAATTTTCTGTCAATTTTAGTTTTTCTTTTTTACAAAAATTAATGTCATATGTTTAGAGTGACATTTTTTGATGACATGTTATTAATAAAAACTTAATGTATAACTTTTTAAGCAAAAGTATTAAAATATTATTAGTTTAATATTTTAATTATTTAATTTTTATTAATTTGTCTATAACTTTAAATTAATGATTAATATTTTTAGGGGAGAGGGGGGTTTCAAATTAATGATTAAATTAAAGATTAGTTAATGATATTTTAACATCTTAATAATCACGTGTTTTAAAAAAAAATTGAAACATAAAACGTTAATTTTGAAAGAAAAAAAAGCTAGACATTCAAATTGGTAACAGAAAACATGTAACGACAAAAGTTTAAAGGGAATATTTTAAGGGCTAAAATGAATGTTGATATATTTATAGGATGAAAACATATTTATTGTCACGCCAGCATATCTCAATGGACAGAATAAATTAATGAATTTCTACCTTTCTTTCTCTCTCTCTTCTTCTTGTTAGAGGGGTAATTTAGGGTCAATTTTGACCCAAAAATCACTCTTCCAAGTTGTTTTTTCTTATATCCTAATTTTACAAGTGATTTCACATATTTTCTGTTTTCTTTCGTTTGTTTTTGTGATTTCGTCGTCTCTGAACGACTCTGTTTGTTTTGATTTCTCGTCTTTGTGCGGTGTGTTTTTGATTTCCCGTCTTAGTGCGGTGTGTTTTTGATTTCCCGTCTTAGTGCGGTGTTTATTTGATTCAGGTTGAAAGATTAGCTATAAGCAAGTGCAGATTCGATCAATGACAATGACTTTGGCGTCGTCAACGTTGCAGATCCGGAGACATGAATATTCCGGAGACTTTAATATAGTCATATTAGTCATATTTGTAGGCATAAGTACTTTGTTCTTTTATGCTATTAACATGGATGTTGTGAGTGTTCACAGATTCATCCTTTTTGTTTTTAGCGAATTTGAATTTGTATTGTATCTATATACTCTATCAATTTGGATGAATGAATGTAACGCCCGTATTAAAAGAGTCTAGAATATTTAACACGTACGTTATAAATGATACTGGATACATTAATCATACAATACGGAAAAACAACACGAGTGCAAGATCTAGATACATGAGTCATCTCCAGTCATATAATACATTATTTAAGCGTAGCCAGTCTAGTGAAACAGTTACAATTAGTTTCATCATGATACATGTAGCTAAAATAACATAACAACTACTAGATAACATAGCATAGATCCGATAAGCACGATCAGTCCAAAGCCTTCTCATTACCCTTGCCTCGAACAACCTGCGAACCTGAACAAAGAAGGAGTGGGATGAGACATAATGCCTCAGTGAGTTCTACCTAAATCCTAGGCTAGAGGTGACTTCGGGGAAAATCTATGGCCACCTCGTGTCTACAATACAACCTGGCGGTTGATTATACGTGTGTGGGTTTGCTGGCCTAGACGGTCGTGCATACTAGAGCCCGTCATAGGGTTCTTCTAGACTTGTTGTATAGGTCTTGACTCATATTGTACGTGTCCTGGCGGTTAAGGGGAACCTAAGACCGCTATGCCAAGATACACTAAACGTATCGAGGCCTAACAACATACTCGGGACACGGTCCTAAACCGGACGATCGGGGAATTCTAAAATCGTCATCGGCATATCTTCATGTATCGCTCTACGTACATGAACCTGCATAAATCTGTACCTGCCTAGCTGTTTACTAATCATATTCATAATTATTATGTTAGCGGTTAGCGTTGAACAAACATTAATATCTGAGTTCATTTTACGGAATGCACCGGGTGGAGTAACCCCAGCCACATTCCACTGCTGACCGGCTAAATTCCCTATCTGAGGGCTAGAACCGGACTCCCTGGTTGTGAAGGTTCCCTATCTGAGGGCTGGCCTATCCAGACATAGTCTGGAGCTTATCTGAAGCCACAACTTATCTGATTATAGTTATCTGAACATAATATAATACATATAGCTGATATGTCTACGGTCATAAGAATGTCTGATACGCTAACTGAGTTTATTTCTACATAAAAGCTTATACTAGTACTCGACGGTCTACGCCGAAGCTCTACAGTTCTCCCATCCTTAGACCTGTGTCCTACCCGGACATAACACGAATAGTATTGTACTCTCATGTGCCACTTACCATTGGAGAAATGCTTATGTTACTCATGCTATCTACATGTAAGACCTCGACGTATGATGCATATTAGCTTCCTGATATTTGAGGGTTTGGTTAAGTTGCATAAGTGCGCGAGGAACGACCCCGACCGGCATTCTGGACCTCATGAACAATTTTCAAAAGATGCTGTCAAAGTGGCTGGTCGCTTAAGCGAACCTCTAAGCGAACGGTTCACTTGCCAGTTCGCTTAAGCGAACACGTGAGCGAACAGAGCTGTCCTCTCGACGTTTTGCACGCTTCAGCGAACCGTGCACGCTTAAGCGAGCATTCATCGGCCCAGAAATGCAGAAATCGCATTTTCAGTGTAAAAACCTCAAATACCAAGTCCCAACATCCACAGTACGCCCAAAGTACCTGAAAAACAGTTCCAGAACCAATGCATGGCAACAATTCGCATAAATCCAACAAATCAATGGCAAGGGGAATTAATCTCATACTTTACTAAAACTAACTTTCAATCCTTTCTCACAGTTGTACAACACAATAATCCCAAGGAAGGTTTGCTAACTAAAGAACTCACCTGCAGAAACTAAGGAACAAGCACACACACAACAGTTGCAGGGCTGGATCCACTCTAAAAGGATGAGAAGGAAGGAAACTTGAGTGAGCTTGGCTTGCAATCTACTAGTTCAATCAATTTCTCTAACATGCAGCATGATTCCTCAAGCAAGGAGGTTAGAAGGATTGGATTGATAGAGAGGGAGAGGGAGGACAGATTTCTGTCTTGCAACTAGAGAGAGAAGGAACAAGGAAAAATGAGTTGGTTTTTGGGGTCCAACCTACTTATAAAGGCCCTCACGGAAATTACCAAACTGCCCCTCAGTCTAATACGCACATAATGCGAGTTAACAGATAAAAACATCTTGAACTAATAAGCGGGATATTACAATGAATATCGTTTATTAAAAAATTGTCAAAAAAAAAATATCAATGGAAAGACGTTGTAGTATGTAGAAGTTGGGGTTCGAATAATAGATTGTCCGCTTATTCATCTTAAGGGGTGAATTTCTAACTATTAGGTTACTTTAAAAAAAAACATATTTAACATTTTCTTTTGTAATTGGTGTGGTGGACTTTATATTATTTTCTGAATTCTGGATAGTTTTGGCGTTTGAATTGTAAAGATTATATTTTTTTAGAACATTTTTATTATATTATGACGATGATTGAATATCGATTTGGGTGATTTGGACATGTTTGTAGGAGGTGTATAGATTGGTGGAGCGCAATAGTTTGGCTATGATGAAGTATTACGATGTCTCCAACCGATTCCACCTTCTGAGATAAGCCTTGGTTATTGTAATTTGTAAAGATTAAAAAATTCTATAGTGTACATCTTGTGATGATGGTGGTTGTTTGTTAAAAAATAGTTGAATCACAACTTAGGTTTGGACATGGGGATCAGATTTCTCTAGATATATGATAGAGTATTATAAGAAATGAATTTTGATTTTGTGTTTCAAATTAAAATGATCTTAAACCGTGCTATAAATGGCACATGTTTGTTTATGGTGGTGTTTTTCTGTTCTCTTTCATTATGGTTAACGGTGGTGTTTAACTTTTCAGCTATGCGGAACCAGATTATGTGTACTGGGTGTAGGAACACCTTGCTTTACCCTAGAGGAGCAAGCAATGTTTGTTGTGGATTGTGCAACACAATTACAGCTGTTCTTCCTCCTGGTATGTTTCCTTTTACTGTTTTTGAAAAGTATATTAAACGTTAATTAGATGACTTAATGCATCAGGGGATTTTAAATTTCCTAATGTACCTGCAGGAATGGAATTGTCACAACTTTATTGTGGAGGTTGTAGAACATTGCTAATGCACGCACGTGGAGCTACTACCGTGAGATGTTCCTGCTGTAACACTATAAAT
>Ga0228711_1010857_pt1 | contig 11824 bp, 11 predicted proteins | sample MedpolnodulmetaG_2_FD_177996 | JGI IMG/M metagenome (GOLD analysis project Ga0228711, IMG submission 177996) | Root nodule microbial communities from Medicago polymorpha collected in Santa Monica, California, United States - brown nodules | ecosystem: Host-associated > Plants > Roots > Nodule...
TGGTCAATAACGTTAGTTTTTTTTTTTTTTGGGTCAAGCAATAACGTAAGTTTTAAATGATGTCAAAATGATAAAAAATGAATAGATGATTGTTTAATAAACCCTTCAAAATTATTCATAATTTCTGATTTTTTTTTATCATAAGTTACGACCCGATTGATTGAGTAATTTGAGAGGTTTATTGAGCAAACTCAACCAACTGGTTAGAACAGTTGGGCTGGTCCTTGCACCATCCACTTGGCGGCGCTAACTTTGGTTGAGCTTATATATGATAGAAAGTGATGAGTGTTACAGCCGCAAATGAGTGAGAGAGAAAAAAACAAAAAGAGTTTGTGCGTATTAGGGTTTAGGGTTTCAGAAGCGGGTTATGCGATTCCTGCTGGACCATGGTATGCTACTAATCATTATTTTATGATTCTGTTCCGTCCTTTCATTGTAGTCCTTCTCATATATTTATTTCTGCCAAAATTAAAACGACACAGTTTTTCACACAGTGAGATTCATGTTGGATTTCATGTTATAATAGATACACACAAACGATTTGTATCTGCTGGCTTCAATTTTGTTTAACACAATACTCAGATGAAACAGGTCAAATCCGATGATCCCCCGTTTGATCGAGTTGTGCCAGAATTTATCAAAGTTAGCGATGTCATGGAGGATTTGAAGGACCATGTTTCATATACTGTTTGCGGTACAAATACTATTTACAGAACAAGTTTGTACTAGAAAGGTTAATTGGTGAAACTTATGTACATTCTTTTTGCACTCATTTATCTAACCCATTCCTTCTTGATTTTTTACACTGTTTTGTTTATGCATAACACCTCTAAATGGGATTTTTAGTAATAAATTGTTAGTCTAGGTCCAATGTGTAATTTATGGCTGCATGTATTGTCGTTTTCCAGGACAACATGGAACAGTTGGTGCAGTTAATGTTTGAAAAATTCAACATATCAGGGTTTCATATTATGCTGGTACTTGTGTAATTGTTAATTAGGAGGTATGGTAACATGTTGAAATCAGATTTTTGTTAAACCATTAAAAACAATCAAAACTATTCTTCTTCCTTTGATAGTTCTCCTGTTATCGTTCTTCCTTTCGTGTGATTTCACAATTCATTTTTCCTTAACTATTTATCTTTATGCTTTGTTGCATTTTATGTTTTTTGAATAAATGTTTAGGACTCTTGGATATTATGAGCTAATCAATTGATGTGATTGGGTTTTTTCCTTCCACATATTCGCTTTGAAATTTTGATGTTAAAATATAATATTATTTGTTATATATAGGAATACTATTGTACTCATTCATCATCTTTTAATCAAATCTATTCATTTCTATAATGAGTTTCTTGAGTATCTCCCACATGAGTACTCTTATGCTTCCTCTCTTGCTTACATCTGTGATTTTTCTCCATATGATTCCATGATTTTCTACAACATATTATAGATCAACACTCCATAATAGCATGAGTTAGTCATTTGAATAACTTCAAGGGTAATGTTTGTCAATGGTCTGTTTTTCTAGGTTTCACCCTTCTTTGTCACACTTGATGTTTACTTTTTGTACTCATTTAATTGTTGTATGAAGTACAAGATTTTTTCATTCAATATGTAACCATAGCGAATTGAACAATTGCTTGCAAAACTAATTAGTAGTGTGAAATACATGGACTCATTCAACTTATTTTCTATTTGCAGCAATGTCAAAGCCAATGATATAATGAGAGATCCATCATATGCTAATAACAACTCCTCACATGCTTCATCCATTTGTACCCTACATCAGATAAAAAAGGTACATATATACTGATATAAACTAATTTAGTCTAGTGCTTTCTTTTTGTTTATGTATTATTGATTTTGGTAGCATATATAACATTTATCTCTTATAGATGTAGAGTGTATACGATTAAAAAATATTGTTTGATTGTTAATGATGTCAATGATATTTTTTCCTACTATTTGAGAGGGTTTTCTTGTTGGAGTTTTCTACTGGTCGAAAAAAAAAACTATCTTTTCCTATTTTAAAACTCATATTGCTATTGTCTAAAAACTCATATTTAACCAAAAGTCATAATCAGAAAACCATGTCTCCTCCCTAAAATAACAAAAAATGTCTATTGCAATGCATATGAAATATGAAAGCAAACACCATTGTCAAAAGCTCTTGCTCTATGAGTATTTTTATATTTAGCCTATCAATCATCTAATAAGAGAAAAGTTAAAATAATAACAAACCTATGAGAACAAAAATAAAGCATACAAACATATGTGTCTATATATATGGGATATGATCAAATGACAACATAGTTTCAAAATTAGTTTGACATCAAATCTCATTCATTCATTACATTTAATTCAAAGGTTAAAAGCTATCTACCAAAATAATTCTCCTACACCAATTTCTCTTTTTAACACCTAATTAAAATAAAGTATATTAGATGATAGAGGAAGAAATTGGTGTAGGAGAATTATTTTAGGGATAGCTTTAAACCTTTGGATTAAATGTAATGAATGAATGAGTTATGTTGTCAAACTAATTTTGACACTATGGTGTCTTTTGATCCTATCCCCATATATATATATATATATATATGAAGGTTAATTAATTTATATGATGATGAGATGGCAAAAGACACAACATACATTTCTGAGCGATGAAGGAAAATGTGTAATTATCATATAGTGTAGGCTGATAATGATGTTCGTGCAAAAACTTAGGAATGATAATGGGAAGACCAATTAGACAGAAAACCACAAAGATGGAAACAGGAATCACTTTGATGATAGTTTCTCCTATGTAGAGTTTTCAAATGACTAATCACTTTGATGAAGCATCCAAATTACTTCACAAAATTTACCCTATTCTCCTTATTTGACCAATGTGTCTCATCCGATTTAGGCTGATTGAGAAACACTACCTTGTCGTCCAGTGCCACTTCACTCATGTCGCACAACTCAATTAATCCTTCACGTTGATTCATATCCAATGCCACTTCACCCATGTCCCTCAACTTAATTAAATCTCTCACCAATATTGAGCAACCAAAATAATTTGGTTCTTTTATTCCATATTAACTTAATTCTTCTTGAGAGAATTAATGTAGTTGAGGGACATGGGTGAAATGACATTGAATCAACGTGGATGATCAATTTAGTTGAGGGACATGAGTGAAGTGGCATTGGATTACTAAGCAGTGTTGCTTAATCAGGCTAAATCGGATGAGACACTTAGGCCAAATAATGAGAAGAGGGTCCATTGTCTGAATTTTGGATGCTTCATCAAAGTGATCTATGGTTTGAAAACTCTGTATCTGACTTAAGAAACAACTATCATCGAAGTGATTATTATTGCTATATTTGTGGCTTTCAATGGTCTTCCCATTATACTTCCCATGTTTTTGAACAAACATCATTCTTAGCCTACACCATTAATGATTACACGTTTGCCTTGAACAAAGCGTTGCTTTTCTTCAATGCTAAAAAATTTATGTTTATCTTTTACCATCTCATCATCATATAAATTAATTAACACTCATATAATTTTTCCATGTTAGTATACTTTATTTTTGTTATCATAGGATTGTTCTTATTTTACCTTTTCTTTATTTGATGATTTAGAGTTAATATTATTTGTTGAGTATCACATTAAACTTGAGGCAATGGTGCATACTTTTATTTCAATAGTTTTCTTTTAAACTAGGATTTTTATCAGAGTTAGGGATGCCATGGAGGATTTGTTGGTCCATATTTTCTATACTGGTCGAAGGACAAAAACTATTTACAAATCCACTTTGTTCTCCAAAGGTTGGTGAACCTTATGTACATCCTTTTTTCACTCACAAACTTAATCCTTTCCTTCATGCTTTTCGCCACTCTTTTTCGTTTATGCATAATACCTTTATATCAGATTTTTGTTTTACAGGCCAAAAAAGAAAAACAATTGGTGCGATGTATGTTGTCAAATGTATCTCGGTGAATTATTGATATTGGACATGGAAAAATAGAAACTTTGGTGTGCTTGCTTCCTATGCGGGCATGAAAAAAATTGAAATTTTGATAATATAGAGATGGAAAGGCTAATGTTAACTTATATTATAAACTATTGTTTCAAATACTTAAATTTATCTAAGAATCTTTAATATTTCATTTTCTTTAAGTACTTATGGGAAAGTTTATTATAATTAGTTCTAATTATATCTGACTTGAAAACTTTCATGTAAAACCTTTTTGTCAACCATTATACAAATTTTAAAATGTGTTTCCTTTCTCTTAATTAATGATCTCAGAACGCTTAATTTCATGTTTTAGATGATTGTCACTCAGATGAGATGAAACATCTGCTTGATGGTGGGTCGATAGCCGGTATTGTAGTAATTTATCAGAGATTGGTATGCGATGGAGGATTTGTTGCATTTTGTTCTGTATACTGGTCTTGGGTGGAAAATCAGCAATGAAGGACGCATGCTATTTACCAGTCCACTTTGTACTCATAAGGTCAGCTTACCTACACTCTTTTTTTGTACACACAAATTTATTCCTACGTAATATTTTACACTATTTTTTCCGCGTCTTGATCAGATTTTTGTTTTCATCTAGCCTGCTCCCTTTTGTTAAATGAGATTGCCACTAATAAATTATTCTTGTTTCAATATGTAATTTACAACTTTTCTAAAAGCTATGTAATATTATTTTCTTTCCAAACCAGCAAGGAATGGTTAGTGCATTTAATGGTTAGTGCTATGAGAACAATTAGTATCTTCTCTATATGTTGTGGAAAAACAAGCACTATTGAAATCGGACTTAGAAAAATTGGTATCAACATCTGTTGAAATTAGTTAAATCAAGTGATTTTTCTTGCAACACACACGTGCACACATATATATGTTTTTAATGTCGTTTTCATAGAGCCATTTTAATGATGTTCCAGTAAATACTTCTAAAGTAAATAATTGGCTGAATGTTGGTCCTCTCGTATCAACATATTCTTGATCCATTTAACTTCCAGAGGTTATTTTGTGCAGCCTAATCTTTTGGGTTTTATAAATATATACTGCATCTGTGATTGAGGGTGTTGTTCACAATAATGCCTCAAGAAGATTTGAGTTTGGAGGTGATCTAACAAATTTTTTGGCTCAAGAACTTGGAAAATCCAATCCACTAGTAAATATCAGCATGTATGATGTGGACAAAATAACAGAACGATTCTGAAGATGAAAATAAAATAGCTTATCAGAAGATCCAACATTCTTGTCCTGTGGCGAAATTATCCTTCATGATGGACAAGTATTTTTTATGGATTTTTCTGATAGATTGACTTGTGATTTTTATGCTTCCTTTTGATTAGTTGTTATTGTTAACTGTGCGCGGTTTAATATTGACGGTAAGATGGGACGAAAATTAACGTGAAACAAAGTATGTTGATCAAAATATTAAGTAATTGATATGCTATCATCAAAGAAACAAAGTACATCGCAAGACTTCTTTATACCAATAGCCTCTGCAAAAAGATAGTGATTTCTTTCCTGTGAGTAACTCAGCTAGGACAACCCCAAGACCAGTGCTAGATCACAAACATCGCTATTCTCTATTAAGAGATTTTTTTGCAAGTATTTTGGGTCAAGATACCTCAATGTCCCTTGCACTAGAGTGGTTATCTGACTATGATCAAGAGGAACAATCCTTGAAGTTTAAAGTCAGAAACCTTTTTAGTGATATTGTGACCTACGAGATATTTGTAGAATTCACATCTCTATTTATGATTGGTGTAGACACAACAAAATGCAAAATGCAAGTGTGTCGGGACTCCAACATTTTCTTTTGCTATTCTCATTCTTGTTTTCCATGTAAGCTTTAAAAGATTGGTTTTGATCATGAAGATGTTCCTAAATAGTAACATTGGGAATAAATTCATAAACAAGTAAAGGAATTTCTTTCTCTATAAAACAACCCAAAAGCTTTTCCACCTTTCTATGTTTAATTTGGGAAAAAATGACCACTTCGTTGATGAACGAATCAATCTAACCATAATTGGTGCGATTTGGTAAAGAACGACCACATTTCTATGTTCACATCGTTGATTTGGTAGCCGTTCAATAATGAAGTAGTCGTTCTTTTCCAAATCAACTGTAGAAATGTGGTAAAGTTTTTGGGTTATTGTTTAGACACAAAAGTTCCCTTGTTTACGAATTAATTCCCAACGTTATTGTTTTTGAGCATATTAATGATCAAAGCTAATCTTTAATGATACATGGAAAGCGAGATTGAGAATAGCAAAAAAATTGATGGAATCCTGACGAACTTGTATTCTACTGCTTCTACACCAATCATACATAGAGATGTGAAATCTACAAATATACTCTTAGATCACAATCTCACTACAAAAGTTTTTGACTTTGAAGCTTCAATGATTGTTCCTCTTGATCATAGTTAGATAACCACTCTAGTGCATATGACGTTGGGGTATCTTGACCTAGAATACTTGCAAACAAGTGTAGTGATGTCTATAGTTTTGGGGTTTTCCAAGCAGAGCTACTAACATGAACGAAAAGTCTATCTTTTTTGCAAACTAATGGTAGAAAGAAGGCTTGCCATGTACTTGTTTGATGGGGAAAAAGTTGAGCATCTAAAGGAAGTTTCCCTAATTGAAGTAACATGTCTTCTTTGTTTACAATGCATAAATGTTTTACATATCATCTTGGTCTGCATCGGGTGATCTCTTGCTTCTTTGTGCACCCATCAACTTTACCATAAGAGCAAGACCAAAGGATGATTCCAACTTTTGAGGGTGTGTGATAGTGAAAAAAAGAGACTTTATATGTCTCAGATAATTCCGGCTCAGATGAAACGTGTGCTTGATGATTTGTCATATCTTATTATTCCCCAAGTTGATAATGTCTTCATTGATCGAGTTGCATGTGATATTATAAGAGTTGGGGATGCCATGGAGGATTTTTTGGACCATATTTTATATATTGGTCGAAGGACAAATATTGTTTACAGAACCCCACTTTGTACTCCAAAAGTTGGTAAGCTTATGTACATTTTTTTTTGCACTCATATTAAATCCTTTTCCTTCATGATTTTTTACACTCTTTTCATTTATGTATTATACCTCTCTCTATTATAGAATTTTTTTTTCATGTACTGCATTTAGTTGTTTGTTAAATGGAAATCCTAGTAATATGATAGTCTTTCTTCAACAGACATGTTTTTCTCAGATCTTTTTCTGTTACACTGTTAAGACAACATACCAAGGCTCTAGATACCAATTGAAGGTGAGAAAAACACAAGAAGGGGGGTTGAATTGTGTTTTCTTTTTCTTCGATTTCTCCTACTGAAGTCACTGTTCAGAAGCAGATAGAGTTCAACTTCTGAAGTGATAATTAGAATCTAAATGCAAAAGGTCAACCAAATGCTTTGGTATACAACAAGTACGAGACAAATGACCTTTTCCTCCACATCGATAACATATATTCTCATTTGTTTTGCTACTTTGTCCACCTTTTCCATTTTAATTCTTTTCATTATTTTTTAACTTCTGGTGAAAAGATGAGATTTTGAAATTTCCAATAAGGTTATGAGCACGAGCACGACCACGACCATGGACATTGCCACGACCACGACCGCGAGCTTTTCCAAAATGGTTATGTTGTGATGCATTCACTTCATGGAATGGAGCAACACCAACAGGGAGAGATTCATGATTTTTTTATTAAAAGCTCGTTGTTTTGTTCAAGATATTAATTCAGAGTATTTTTTAAACCCTTTTTCACGATATTTCTGTTGCATGAGCATATTGGATGCATTAAAAGTTGAGAATGTGTTTTCTAACAAATCTTCATCTTTTACTTTTTCTCCACATAATTCTAATTGAGAAGTGATTTTGTAGACTTCAGAACTATAAGCACTTACTGATTTATAATTTTGTAAACGCAAGTGTGTCCAGTCATATCGAACTTTTGGGAGGATGATGGCTTTTAGGTGCTCATATCTTTCTTTCAACTTATTCCAAAGCACAAGTGGATCTTTCACAGTAAGGTATTCATTCTTAAGTGCATCATTAATGCGATGATGAAGAAATATCAACGCTTTTGCTTTTTGTTGATCAGATGTCATATTTCCTTCTTTGATGGCATCTCCATTTCCTTCCGCAACTAGATACATTTAAGCATCTACAGCCCAAGTCAAGTAATTGTTTCCTGAAATTTGGAGGGCTTCAAAGTGATGTTTTGAAATATTTGACATATGAGTAGTAAGAATGTCAAATGTTTCAAAACTTCACTTTAAAGCCCTCCAAATTTCTAGAAAGAATTACTTGACTTGGGCTATAGATGCTGAGATGTATCTAGCTGCAGAAGGAAATGAAGATGCCATCAAAGAAGGAAATACGACATCTGGTCAACAAAAGCCAAGAACGTTGATATTTCTTTGTCATCATATTAATGATGCACTTAAGATTGAATACCTCAGTGTGAAAAATCCACTTGTGCTCTGGAATAAGTTCAAAGAAAGATATATGAATCTAAAAGCCATCATCATCCCAAAAGCTCGATATGACTGGATGCACTTGCGCTTACAAGATTTTAAATCAGTAAGTGCTTATAATTTTGAAGTCTACAAAATCACTTCTCAATTAGAGTTATGTGAAGAAAAAGTAACAGATGAAAGACCTGTTAGAAAAAACATTCTCAACTTTTTTCATGCATCCAATATGCTCTTGCTGCAGCAGTATCGTGAAAAAGGGTTTAAAAAATACTCTGAATTAATATCTTGTCTTCTTGTTGTTGAACAAAACAACGAGCTTTTAATGAAAAATCATGAAGCTCGCTCTGTTGGTGTTGCTCCATTTCCTGAAGTAAATGCATCACAACATAACCATTTTGGAAAAGCTCGTGGTCGTGGCAATGTGTCTTGTTGATAGTGCAACTACCCACACAATTCTCAAAGATAAAAAAATAGAATCAAATGTTAATACCATATTTGTTACTACAAAGATAATTGATGGCTCCAGAAGAGTTAATGTATCATTATGTGGACAGACAAATTTATATATTGAGAATGCTTTGTACTCACCTAAGTCCCATAGAAATTTGATAAGTTTCAAAGTTATTTGTATCAAAAAATATGATTTGGATAAAGCATGTGTATTGGAAAAGCTACCTGCTTTTTCTTCTACTTTGTACTACACTTACATTAGTACAATTGAAGCATATGTAATTGTAAACCAGAAGTTTACAAATCATGATAAATTTGTAGTTTGACATGATCGGTTGGGTCATCCCAGTTCTATAATGATGCAAAAAAGAATTGAAAATTCACGTGGTCATCAATTGAAGAGCCAGGAGATTCTTCAATCTAATAAATTCTCATGTACCTCTTGTAACAGCCCGATTTTTGCTAGATTTATTATATTATTTATTTATGTGTGTTTATATGTGCTTATATGTGATTAATTGCCTTTGTGTGTATTTTGGGTTAGGATTAGTGGATTTCGGTGTTAGAAGGGTATTTTGGTTATTTTGTGAGCAAGGGTAAACTAGTAATTTCATGATGAGGGTTATTTTTAGTGTTTCAAGTGAGAACCATTATTTTTACTAAGTTACTATTCGGTAGTGATAGTTAGTTTTAGACCGGTTATTATTCGATAACTTTTAACCGTTAGTGGATAGAAACTTTGGGACTTAGTTTATAAGTGTTGTGAGCCCCATTAAGACATTAAGTGGGTTAAGTCCAATTGTGTAGAGACTATATAAGTATTAGTCATTAAAGAAAATAGGGTCACATAATCATTTTACAATTTTGAGAAGAGGTAGAGAGAGAAAGGGGGAAAGAGGAAGAGAAGAGGGTTGTTGAGAATCTTGAAGAGCCAATAGGAGTTAAGGATTCTAGGAGCTTGATTGAAGCTTTGGCTAGGATTATTGCTCATTGAGGTAAGGGGGTTAGATTTCATTCATAGTCTTCTAGTTTAATTCTTTTCTAATTCTATGCATAAGTGATTAATTGTGAAATGTGATTATTGTGATTTTAATTGGTGAAATTCGTGTTTATGTTTGGATGCAATGTTTGGGTATATGAATTGAAGATAATTAAGTTGTTAATGTTGAATTTTACATGCTTATGATGTATATACATGCATACTTGTGTTTTACCCAAAATTGATGAAGAATGAATTGTTGTTGATGGATTGTTGATGGATTGTTGATGAATTCATGTTTGATTGATGTTGTTGTTGTTATGAGGTGTTGTTGTTGATGATTCATACCTTGGGTGTTCATAATTACGGATTTGTGGTATTAATTGAGTTGCTTGAGGGTTTTGTAAAAATGGGTTGAATTGATGAATTGTGTTGAAATGATATTTGATTTCATGTTTGATGTGTTTTTGAAAGCCCTTTTGAGTACATGAACCTGTAAACAACCTTTGGAAACGAATTGGGATGTTAGGGGATCAAAATTTGGGCTTTGGGGTGAAAAATGGTTTAAACCCGTGAAAATTGTGCAGAACTTATGACTGTTCGCTTAAGCGAGCCGGAAGCGAGCTGTAAGCGAACAGCTACTGGAAGTAGTTCGCTTAAGCGAACAATACTTCGCTCAAGCGAAATGCTCTCTGACAGCATTCCTTGTTTCGTGTTCTTGCGTCTTTTTCACACATTTTTGTTTTGAATTGGTCTTTGGTGTAAACATGAAAGTTATAGATAATTGAATTAACTTTCCAATGAATTAGTAGGTCTTGGAGAAATTTTAAGGAAACTTAGCATAACTATTTCCAAGTCAACCCAAAACTTATGGTTTGTTTCCAAACTTCAAACCTAGAAGTATTAGGAGTTCAATTAAGTGGTTTAAGAGTATTTAACCTATGTCTTGTTGAATCTAACTTGGTTTTGTTTTAAAAATGATTTGGTTTTGCAATATAGAAGAAATGATACAAACTTGTCGTAACTTTATAATTTTGATGATTTTGTCGTAGTCGGTCGGTGAAACGCACATGTATATGCAACTACACTCATATGTGATCTAAGTGTATACATAGTCGAGACCCTAGAGTTTATTTACTTGGTTTTGGTTCATTTGTCTCAATTGGTTTAAAGTTGTAAAATGATAGACGAACATTGTCGAAAATGATCTTTAAGGCCGAATACTTTGCAAATCTTTTGTGAATAGCTTTATATGATTATATGAAGATATGTGAATGATTGTTAGGTGTTGAATATTATGTTATCATAAGGTGCTGTATTTTCTCCTTTACTTGGATTGTGAGAAATAGTATGATGTTGTTGAATTATATGATAACGTCAATGTTGGTGAATACATATATGTTAAATGATTGTGATATTCTTGGTGAATACATATATGTTACTTGATTGCGATATTGTTGGTGAATGCATATATGTTAAGTGATGACAATTTTGTTGGTGATTACATATATGCTAAATGATTGATAATGATGTGGTGATGACTCTTAATTGAATTATGACTTGATTGATTGTGTGGACGTAAATATTTGATAATGCAATTGTTGTTGAAGTTGATCAATGTAAATGGAGGTGTACTTTTACATTGTTGTTGGTGGATATATATGTTGGAGATTTTGCATTATTGAGTGTTTGCTTGTATGTCCATGCATCATAGTCATATTGAGTCATATGAGAAATGTAAAAGGAGGTGTACTTTTACATAGGTGAATTGTAAGAGGAGTTGTACTCTTACATAAGATGTTCTGTTGGCATCTTGAGGTGACGACCTTTGTTGTTGGTGACGGTACCGCATGCATCTAGAAGAGTCTAGAACATTGCATGCATTTGAATGATTGGTGAAACG
>Ga0228711_1010858_pt1 | contig 11820 bp, 11 predicted proteins | sample MedpolnodulmetaG_2_FD_177996 | JGI IMG/M metagenome (GOLD analysis project Ga0228711, IMG submission 177996) | Root nodule microbial communities from Medicago polymorpha collected in Santa Monica, California, United States - brown nodules | ecosystem: Host-associated > Plants > Roots > Nodule...
CTTATAAAATTTACACATCCTAGATATTAACATTATTGCTAAATTGAGATTAACACAGTCCTCGTGGATACGAACTTTTAATTTACTACTTCGATAGTTTTAGTACACTTGCTAAAAGTCTATCACTTCCTAATAAGAGAAGACAAACCTTCATCACATATAATGAATAGATAGGGTGACAATGGATCGCCTTGTCGGAGACCTCTCCCAAGTATAATCGGTCAAACAACCCCATCATTGACTATAACCGAGTAGTCGACAGTCTCCACACACATCATTATCTATTTAACGCACTGAATTGAAAATCCCATTTTAAGCATCATGCATCTGAGATAATTCCAGTCTATTCTGTCATAAGCTTTGCTAATATCAAGCTTAAAAGCCACGTCCCCTTTCGTACCTTTGAATTTGGTTTTCATGTAATGAACCAACTCAATAGCTGCCATAACATTATCTAAAATCAACCTGCCTGGAACAAAGGCAGATTGATTATCCGAGATGCATTTATCTAAAACTCCTTTGAGCCTATTCGCAATAACTTTAGCTACAATTTTGTAAACAACATTACACACTGCAATCAAACGTCAATCCTTCATAGACACCTGCATATCACCTTTTGGTATCAGAGCGATATTTGTCATATTTAGCGTTGTTGGGAAAACGCCAGTGTTCAGCCAATTGCAACATTGCTTAAAAATTTCATCACCACAAATAGGCCAAAATTTTTGGAAAAAGCCTGGGTTGAAACCATCTGGCCCTGGACACTTATCTGATTTCATAGAAAAAAATAGCTGCCTTGAATTCTTCTATCATAAATGGTGCAGTCAAGTTTGAATTGTTCTCTGTCGAAATAACTTCAGATACCACATCAATAACAGGGCCAATATTACGTATTTGGTGCCTGAAAACGATCCACAACATAACTCCTGGCAACATCACATAACTCAGCCTCTCGTGTAACTTGATTATCTGCAAAGTCCACTAATGATGTAACACGATCAACCTTTCTTCTAGATGATGCAGCAACATGAAAGAATTTGGTGTTTAAGTCGCCATCTCGTAGCCAATGTGCTTTAGCTCTTTGATGCTAGAAAGCGTCTTCTTGTACAAGTAGACATGACATTCTATTTCTGAGCTCATTGAAAATATTGATGTTACTTTCATCTACGTTGCCTCTTAACCTTTCTATCTTCTTCCTGCAATCATCAACCTCCCGCTGTAAATGTTGAAAATGATTTCTGTTCCAATTTGTTAAATCTGAGGCGCACATATCCAGTTTATTAACAATCGGCTAATTCCCATATGATTGCCATTTCCCTTGCACATAAGTCCCAAAATCCGGGTCCACCAACCAAGCATTCTCAAATTTAAAGCAATATGGAGTCCTTTTTTTTTCCTGGTGTTATAATGTTTCTTATATTTACTAGCAAAAAGAGGGTACTCACATGTCCGTCTTTCCGCTCTTTTTATTGCGCTAACGTTTGAAAAGTATGAACGATTTTTTTTATGAAATTTTACTCTTGATTAAAAGTAAAAATGTAAATGCTTTTACTTTCAAATTATAACAAATCAAACTAATCATGATTATCTATTTCAATGAAACCAACAATATAACAAAAAAACATAATCTCAATTCTTATTTTTTTAATGACACCAACAACAATCTTTAGTATAGAAAAAATTGTTGTTTAAGGGTATAATTGAGATAATGAAAAAGTAAGTATAAATATACTCATTTAGTTTGTTACACTTTTTAAATGATAAAAGAAAAATCTGGACATTTGTGTTTGTTACACTTTTATTTTAATATTTAAATTTATTCTTATCTATTTTTTACATGTGTTATTTATATTGCGTTTTTTGTTTCTTTTCTTTTCGTTAGCTTCTTTTCCAAAAAAAAAAAGAAAGTGTTATTTGTATTGAAAATTGAAGGCATTTTTAAAAAGAGAAAAAACCAACCCAAAAAAGCTAAAAGGGGTTATTTTCTTTATATATAGCATAGATTTGTCTTATGTACGGTGAAATCTCTTATTTTATTTTGTTTGATGTACACATAGCCTTATTGCTTTAATAAATTATGAATTTGGTTATTTTTATTTTGTAAATTTTCAATTTAAACTTTTTATCTTCATTTTGTTGCCCTCGAGTTTTTTTTCCATGTTCCGCCACTATGTATAAACGTATTAGTTATAGGGTCCTTTTAGTTTGGACCACCTATACTTTGGGTCCAACTTGGACCAATTTTTTTTACCATTAGATTGTAACTCCAATCATATCTTATTATGGTCCATTTACACAAAATAAAACTCATCAACTCTTTCTCTCTCATTGCAGAGACTCCCTCTTTCATCCCTATCTTTGCCTCTTGTCTTCTTCATTCTTCTTTCATCTCAAAATATTAAACTAAATACAAATGATAGTTTTTATTTTCCATTAAAATGTGGCATTATTCATTCATGATAAAGTTGCATATTAATCTTCACAAACGCCATTTTTCATTTATTTTGTTATTTTCGGTAGGTTTGCTAGCTACAACAACCCCAAGTAGACCCATTATCTTCTCCAAAGCATTAGTTAAGAAATATACTTTCTTCTTGGTTCATTGTTACATAATAATTGTTTCTTTTGTTTTATTAACTAAAAAATAAAATATTTCTTCATTGCTTAAGCGTGAACATAAATATAACTTAGAATAAAAACAAGAAGAAAGTATTGAAGCATGAACACCCATTTGAGGCATAACTGCCTTTTTTTTTTTTGAATCAGCAAAAATTTATTAAAAAACCCAATTCCTACACAAGACGAACAGAGATCGGTGAAGTACAAACAAAAGACGTCGTATATATGCAGAACACCTGAAAAAACACCAGAAAAGACACCCCTGCGATCAGCACCCAAATGATAACACCCACTAAAAAACCTCCCCACCTAAGATAGACTCTTATACAACCGACCATTGAAAAAACGGCATCCATAACACCCATCGTCACTACTCACCCCCAATAGAACACCCTTGTAACATAAAAACTGAGTCGTCAACACCCAAACTGAGCCACATCCACCTTTTCTAAAAATCGACCAGCCTCCACACCCGCACAACCTCCGGTCCACCGAAAGAACACCTAAAAAAGCCCAAAACAGATCTACAACCAAAGAACTGACTCCCGATCTCGAATCAAAAGCAACCGGCCCACCAGACTTCAGGACCAAATCAGAAGGCCACCTCACCCTCGGTCCACCAGAGAGACACCAAGCCAGTCAAAACAAGATTGCAGAAAGACACCAGCATCTCGAAGCAAAATAACCGTCCACCAACATCCATCACACAACAAGTAAGACAATCAGCTTGATATACGGTTGTGTAAAGCGTCAATCAAAACAAAAATAAGGAAGTTGCTCAGCTCGAAGGACACTCATCTTCAAAAAAAACCTAAACGCAAACAAGAGTAAGCGACAACGAATATGGACCCGAATAACAAAGGCGGCCCCACCACAACCACCATAAAAAACACCCACCATCTAACCACCCCTTGAAAAAGCTCCCGTCCGCAAAGCGTTTCGAAACCAGATCCGCGACCACCCATTGAAACCACACCAAGACAGCCCCATGAACACCCAAACAAACCGAAACACCCCCACGTCCACACATCATTGTCGCCGCCACCACCACCTCAAAAAACGAACCACCACCACAACCACTCAACAACACAACCACCATCACCACCAAAACTAATCTGCCAAACTGCCTCACCACGAAACAGACGGCCACGTAAACACATATCAAAAGGAAGACGAATACCAACCATAAAGCGCGGGCAGTGACGCCCGTTTGAAGTGGAAACATAACCCAAATCCTATAAATGGGGTCGCCAGTGACGAGGAAAAAATCACACCACCACGCATCACCACGATACCACGGAAAAATCAACAACCAACCACCGCAACTACTAAACCCCACCACCACTGCCTCTCAAACCAAACTGATGCATGGCAGATCCAGTCACCACAGTAATGCAATGACGGACGGAGTGAAGATGCGTCACGGGACAGAGAAGACGCAAGATAAAGCCATCATCACCAAACCACCAAAACCTAATGGACACATAACAACAGACCCGAATCTAAGTAAAAACGATATGAACAAGGCCAAAACGGGGGAAGGAGGACAGAGATGCGGAGACGAGGTCTCAACGCACCCCCCCACTGCCGGAGATCTCTAAGAGATCGGCGGCCAGCCACCACATAACCGCCACCCAAAACGCCTAACAACCACTTCCTCACCACCACGGAAAACACTACTCCACCACCACCACCGACCCGCCCACAAGCACCGCACACAACAACAATACGAAGGTTAGGACAAAAACCACGAAGAGCAAGCTTAGAACAACCAGACCTGGAATAAGGAAAAGCCTCCGACGGAAGAAAAACGCGTCACCGAAGAATGAAGAAAACATGTCATCGGAGGTCGGAGAAGATGGTGGTGCGGAGGGCCGACGCTGCTCGTCGCACCACCGGTCACAGCCATCTACATGATTACGGAAATGAGGTTTGGAACAAGGGGAGATGAGGTAAGCAGGAACTTTTGTAGAGAGAGGTCAGTGAAATTTTTGGTAGAGAGAGAAACTGATATCTTAAGTTGTTTTCAACTTATTTCTGTAGGCATATCTGCCATTGTTTGATGTATCCCTCAATCCATGAAGGAAGGATCTATGCAATCCAACAATGTTGAAATTTTTGATATTTAATCCAGTAATAAAGAGATTAAAAGGAAGGGAAACTGAAGGAGTGGAGTGGCTGTTGTAAAAAAAGTGGGAGAAAGAAGGAGATTAGGTTTGAGATTGAGTTGGTGAAAGAGATAGACCTGAAGGAAGAGTGAAAAGGAACCGATGGAGAGAAAGCACGTGCAGCGAGAGATGGAAGAGTGAGAGAGTAATTGTGTGTGGTTAGACTATTATAAAATCTGTGTGTCTCATTTGATTAATGCTTGGAAAAATTGGTCTAAGTTGAACCCAAACTTTTACTGGTCCAAATTAAAATTACCCATAGTTATAATAATAAAATTAAGACGGGACATCAATATTGTTGTTGGCCAGAGCACTAAAATTTCTAGGACCGACCTTGCTCATCATATATCTTTGCATCTTTTATCAAAATAAAAATATAAAAAAACAGAGAGAGGGAAAAAAATTGCCACTTCCAAATTCCAACTTTGAACGAGTGGGGTATGTGTCGCGATTAGTTAGGACTGAGGTAATTGAAATTCACATTCCATTGAACCAAATAATCCACCCATTGCACCATGTTTGAAGGATTGTCCATTCCTAAAACAATGCAAAGAAATAAAAAAAAATATTAACTCAAATGCTCATCATAATATTATGAAAGTAATACAGGTCTGAATTTTAGCCCTAATTAAACCCTCTGCAAACCCTTACATTTTGTACTGCCAACCCTTGGGAGGGAAAACCCTAGATGGTGCATCTGGCCACTTAAATTATTGCATTACCCTTCCTTTTTGTCAACCATTTTGTATTAGCAAATCTTTTGACCAGTTTTCAAAATAAGCACGCAAACTTACAAATTATTTTTATGTTAATTGGAACACCTTTCTTTAAAGTGTTGCAAATTATTTTTAATTGGAACACCTTTCTTTAAAGGTAGGAAAGACACTCACTTCAAATATATGCTCACCAAAGTCTGCAAACATCACAAACTATATTTTGATTATTTGTTATACGAACATAATTTTGTATTGGAGTTCCATAAAAAAGCTTAATGTTATTAGTTTTTTTTTTTGTTTTTGAAAGAGCTTAATGTTATTAGTTCTCCACTGATGTTGTAATGAAATTTTAATTACATTATATTTAACATGCTTTCAATTTATTGTGCTCATTTATGGTGCCCATCATTGACCCGTGCGATAGCACGGGTTAGCGATCTAGTTTAAATGAAAAACATAGTCTTCTTTACACAACAAGAGAAGTTAGGAAAAAAAAGGTAATGCGAAGGAAGAGAAAATTCAAAGAAGAAGAAGAAATCTGAGTAGTATGACTATGACATACTAACATAGTATATTGGGAGAAAATTCAGACTTCGTTCGATTTCGGTGTGGCTTTCTGTTTTCGCGCTTTGCCTTCTGCTTTTGCGTTTTGACTTCGTTCGATTCCTCCAAATCTAGATTTCTAGGGTTTCTGTTCTAAGCTTTAATTTTATGTTATTTTAATTCTTATAATAATTTAACTTTATCTCTTATTTTAATTACTGTAATTTAACATAAAAAAGTAATGGGAAATTATAAAATTACTAAAATACCCTTACTTAAATAAAAGACACAGTATTTCTCTCTTCTCTTCTTCACTTGCGCCTTCTTCTTCCATTCCAGATTTCTTCTTCATTTCAAATTCTTCTCCCCCACCTTCTTCTTCTTTCCATCAAAACATAACCCAAAATTCCATTTATCATTTTCTTCTTCTCTAGAATTAATTACTCATGGTTCCGTTAGTAAACAGAATCACACCACAAAATTAATTACTCTTGGTGATGTTGAAATGATATCAACATGTTACGTTGTTAATGAATATAGCCATGAACACGAACTCAACAGCAAAGTACCACTTCTATTTCGTCCTATTCGATTTGTTCTTTATGATTCTGCTTCATCTTCTTCTTTCGTGTTCATATTGATTCATTCCTCTTCGTCTTCGATTTCCCACCATCACCGTTTCAGATTTCAATTTCATCTTCTACTTCGATTTCAGATTCAGACTTCGTTCGATTTCGGCGTGGCTTTCTGTTTTCACGTTTTGCCTTCTACTTTTGTGTTTTGACTTCGTTCGATTCCTCCAAATCTAGATTTCTTTGGTTTCTGTTCTAAGCTTTAATTTTATGTTATTTTAATTCTTATAATAATTTAACTTTATCTCTTATTTTCATTACTGTAATTTAAATCTTTAATAATCAAACAATTCCAACGTTTTTAAACAGAAATTCCATTAAACAGAAATTCTGAATTTTTTTCCTAAAAAAAATAAAGAAATTCTGTTTTTTTTTATAAAAAAAACATTAAAATAATAATAATAATGACATATCAGTGCCACATTAGCACCGTTAAAGGTCACTTAACAGCAGGGACTAAAAGCTATAACATAAAATTTTGTAAGGACTAAAAAGTGTGATTTATTTTTATAGGGACTAAAAACAAAACTGCAGATATTTACAGGGACCAAAAACTTAATTAACCCAAATAAAAATTACGGCAAAGATTTCTTCATCTTTGAATCTCCCTCTATACTCTTTGTTATGAACAAAACCCTCATAAACAAGAACAATAAAGTTAACAAAGGTAATAATACATATGCTAACATTGAAATTTCTGAGATTGTTGAAATGGAGAGAGATAGACTGAACCGACTTTTGTGGAGTTTGAGAGGTTTTCTGAAAATTTAAATTTGAGTCTAACTAAATAAATATCATTATTTAATGTTAGAGAGAAAGACTCAAATTTATTGTTTGAGAAGTTTTATGTTGTATGAACCTTTGATCCCTCAAGAAATCTAAACTATTCGTTTCTTGTGTTAGTTAGTACTAAAGAAGTTGTCTAGAAGTCCCAGTTCAACTGGCAAATGCTGAAACTGAAAGGTCAGACATCGTGACCCGGGTTTGAACCCAGGACATCACTGTTGTGTGTGAGTTTAATTTCACTGGATTACCACTTCATATAAAACCAAAAAACAAAAAGAAGTTACTACATTTTATGTTGGTGTGCTTTATAATCATTGAGTTCGATCCTTGATCTCACATATTGAAAAAAATTGATTGGATGAGAAGAATTCACCTTACTTGTTCCATAAATTCTCCGACAGAGATTAGTTGTTATTCATAACAATGAAAACTTCATGCATACAACATTTTTTTTGAACAAACTTCATGCATGCAACATTGTTGGTTGAAAACAATATGTTTAAAAAATGAAACAACAATGATTAATTATGTTTGAAGCATATAATATATTTCTTTTTAAAACTCGATTCGTCTAAGGTGAAGGAGCCATTAAATTCCTCACTGGCGTACCACTTACACCCTTTAGTCATTATTATAAATAAAAATTTACATTTTAAATTCATTTAATTAATGATGTATATAGTCTTTATTATAGATCACATACATCATTTAGTAAAAGAATCTAAAATGTTAATTTTTGTTTAAAATAGTGACCGAATGATGTATATTTCATCATTGGATCCATGACCAGTAATCTAAAAGTTCAGATTTGTTGGAGAAGGAGAAACAACACATATGTATCTCCCCACCCAATCCTTGTTCTCACTCTTTTCTTTATTTCCTTGTACAATTTCTTTTACCCTTACATCATCTTCCTTGTCTCCTCATCGCCCTACTACCATGGCAATATCATCTTCTTCTAGTCAGAAGATAAAAACTATATGGTGATTCTTAAATAAATTAATATTTTTTTTCTTCTAAATCCTAATGTTTGAATTCAACTTGTAAATTATTTCTCAAAAAAATATACAACTTGTAAATTGGCTCCAATTGTAAAACACGTTAGGATCCATTAAAAACAACATGATTATTTGGATGTGATTATGCCAAACTGAATGAGGCAAAGCACACATGCATTTTAGAACCTCACAATATCACCATGGAAGCCACACCTAAAGAGATCTCAGAGTATGAAAACCCAAAATTTAATTTTGAAATGGGTAGGGAAAGAGTAAGTTGATGTGATTTTGAAATGGTGGTATTCTGAATACCTTATTCTTCCCCTATTCAAAATTTAATTTTGAAATGGGTAGGGGAAGAGTACCTTAGGCTGACACCCCTCCTAAGTACAATGGACGGAGGTCACCAACCTAGTCCATGTGCTTCCTTGAACACTTATAGACCCTAAATTAGGGTGGATTCTAGGGTGAGGGTTCAATTAGGTCCCTCACCCGTGAACCACGAGAAAAACACCAATAGATTAAATAAGTGGTTCAGATTTATTTAAATTAAAAGAGGGAACATGTAGAACTGCTCACATTCAATCATATCCTGCAATGGTTTCACCCGTTGTTAACCGTAATTAATTGTTACGAACCGAACCAAACCATTACAAATCAATTAATTCTTTTTCACACAAAAATCTGAACCATTTTTCTAAACCCTAATTCCATTTCAAATTCAATGAAATTCACCATCTTCAATCTTCACCTCTTCAATCGAAGCTCACTGATGGCGAGTCTACCTCTTCTCCATCTTTCTGCGACATTGATGCCGAGTCTACCTCTTCTCCTCATCTTTCTGCGACATCATGGAAGTGATTGAATGTAAACTAGACGTGTTGGTGTCTGACACTGAGTACGGTGTCATGTTGTCAATCTGAAGTGTTTGTGCTACATAGATTATGATCCTTCTACCTTGTTTTTGTTGGTGTGGTTTGAGAATTTAAAATTATGCTTTTTTTTTTTTGTTGGTGATTTGTGCTGATTTGTAGTTAATATAGTTTTGCTTTAGCTGGTGTGGTGTGTGCTGTTTGGAACACGAGGACTTGATACCTTTAGTTTTAATATTAAGCATTGAGATCTTAGGTGCCAGTTTATCTTATGCTTTGGTATCTTATAAATATGTCATATGTGTCTAAGACATCAAAGAATGAAAATTGCTTGTATACCAATTATTTCATTAGTTTGAGTGAGTGTTGCCAATTGTGGATTGCTGAAAGTAATAGTTTGTTCAAATTTCGCTACGCTGCAAAGCTATGGTGTCATTATAGCTGCTCTTTGAAAACACTTTGAACTAACTAGCGTATTGTTGAACAATAGCAATGCTGTTATTGCCGCTATTTGACAACATTGGTTTGAGTCTGAAATCCAGAGTTCTGTCTAGGATCTGTCCTGTGTATGTTTGAATGTTCACAACAAAATTTAACATATCTTTGTAATTATAATGTTTTTTGATGCTAGGTTACCAAAAGGAAAAGGAATGTCTAATGTATGTTAACAATCCCTTTTTGTGTGGGATGCATGTTTAGTACCTTTGAACTCAAGCCTTGTCATAGGGCCACTTTTTCTTCCTAATTTATGATTCTCTCTGTTTTTTACTTTTCACTTTTCTGTAGATATTGATTATTCTTTATCTGTCTCCACAGAATTTGGGACCTTATATATGATCCTAAATAAACGTTGGCCTAAAAGCCTTGAATCTGTGGCTACCATTCCTTTTTTAAGAACAGAGGTGAAACATTTTTACATAAAAAATGCATAATATGATATCGTATTTATCAGATATTAGGATAAGCGAAAATATGATAAATGTTGCTCTACTAATGTGTGGTCATTCTTCTCATCATGACAAAAATGAAGTAAAAAAGAAAATGGTTTTGGTGATGTTTGTCAATCTTTAGCAACTCGACAACCAAGTATAATGAAACTTGTTTTAAAATGTGTTCGGTAATGATCACTTAAAGTTTGAAAAGCTAGTTCTTGTTTGATTAGTTTTTAAATCAAATCCTGTGAAAATCTGCTTTTGAGCTAACAAGGTCATATCTGAGTCAAACGTTTTCTCATTTCCCTCTTTTTTCTGTTTTCACTCTATCATAATTTCAAAAGAGGCATCAAAATATAAGGAAAGTCATTTGATGTATAATTTGACAAATTTAGGCAATATTCTACATTTTAAAGCTAGTTTGAATTGAAGTGTTTCTTAACTAGTTTTGATTTGAACAGTTAGTTTTCTTATTTGCCAAACATACTCTAGATATAATATTTATTTCCTCTGATTAAGGTTGATAGATGCACTGGACATGATGAAGCAAGGCGTGAAGCGTTTGCTTGTTCCAAAGAGTATTGTATGGAAGGGCATGAGTAAGCGTTTCTCGGTTATCTACCACGGCAAGTGGCTCAAGAATCCTGAATCTCCTAGCAGCAGCAGCAACAATCTACCTGTAAACCTAAACGGCGAACACCTCAGCTTCTATTCGTGATAAGTACTGCTGTCTCTCCAGAGAAGACGTACTCCGTTTCATCATCGGTTGTCTTGGAGCACTAGCTCCGATCCCTCTCACTTCCATCGCTGCGCTTGGAGCAATTAATCCAAACTACAGCTATATTGAATCCTCCACTCCCGCACTCGAATCAACTCAAAAGGTTCCTCAAGATCCAAGTGCAGTTGCAGTAATAGAAAGCTTGTCAGACGGTCAGTGTAAAATCATTGGAGAAATTTCAGCAATCAAATTATGGAAATGTGATTACTTATCCGCCGCATGGGCTTTAGCGAATCTCTCGGCAGGACAGTTTGTTATGGGAGTTGAAGATAATGTTACCCCAGGGTCACCTCCTGATCTCTGCATCAATCCTGGAGCAGATAATGATTTGGTTAATGGCGGCGGTGGTTCGAGAAAACCAAAGAAATTCAGCAGTAGGAGTATAGGATTCTTCAGTAATTCTCCAAGCAATAGCTTCGGTTCAAGGAGCATGTTTCGAGGTAGAAGTGCACCTTTGACATGTAAAATGACTAGTTCATTGGCTGCTGTCATGGCTCAGATGCTATCTCATAGGGCAACTAATGTTTAGGTGACTGAGGATGAGAATGATGATGTTTTGGTTGGTGTGGTGGGATATGCTGATATATTAGGTGCTGTGACCAAACCACCTACAATCTTCATTCCTGCTAATAAACCTATTGAAGAGTTTGGAAATGAAATTCAGTGTTGAATCTTGTTTTTGCTTAAGTTCTTTCAATGAGAGTGCCTTTAGCAGTTCTTGCTTGTTTGGTGCTAAATTATATCCTATAATACATTCAGACTTAAAATTGGTTTTT
>Ga0228711_1010862_pt1 | contig 11817 bp, 5 predicted proteins | sample MedpolnodulmetaG_2_FD_177996 | JGI IMG/M metagenome (GOLD analysis project Ga0228711, IMG submission 177996) | Root nodule microbial communities from Medicago polymorpha collected in Santa Monica, California, United States - brown nodules | ecosystem: Host-associated > Plants > Roots > Nodule...
TCAAAGTACTATTCATAGAGATTCTGATTGAACAAGTCAAAGAGCAAAGGAAATTTATTTGAAGCTTAAAGCGTCTGAAGAAATGCGTCTGAAGAAAAGCGTCTGAAGAACTGCGTCTGAAGCAACGGGTCTGAAGAAGAGCTCCTGAAGACACGTCATCAGAAGCGAGGTCATCAGAAGCAAAGGTCCTTCAGAAGCATATTTCATCAGAAGCCACTTCACCAGAGTTGACAAAGGACAATGTACGAATTGTACGACCACGAACTCTGCATTCTTTGTCTCCACATCAAGACAAAAATAACAGTAACTTGGCTGCAGTAGTTGTTCCTTTTGTTATGGAATGGATTTGAAATTAGTTCTTCATAGGACAACTATCAAATCAGGAAAAAAATCAAGGGTGAAGAATCAAAGCTTCAAGCAAGACAGTTGATGCAACGGCTAATTCTCAACGTCTCTCAAATCCTCTATAAATAGGGATGAAGACTTAGAATATAGAACAAGACATACACAAGCAAAAAGGCCAACACTCTGTGCTAAACGTCGTAATCAAACATCAACAACTTAGAGAATTCTTCCAATTGTTTTTATCTTAGAATTCCTAAGTGTCTTGTAAAACAGAGTCTGTTTTGTTCGTGCTTTATTGTGAATACCTCTGATTGTATATCAAGTATTCAAAACCTTATTCAATTCTTTGTAATTGTTAAGTTAAGTCTCTTTCAGTTGTGATTGAGCATAGAAGTCTCTTGGAGTTGTCCTTAAGCATAGAAGTCTCATTCTTGTGTGATTGAGCAAAGGAAGTCTCTTGGAGTTGTCCTTGAGCAAAGATAAGTGTCTCTCTTGTGTGATTGAGCAACTTGTAATTTGATCCTATGCTGCAATTCATGCAGTTTTCATCATGAATAGAGTGCCTAGTCCTATTTTACAAAATCAATCACCATATTTTCTACTGCATAAAATGCAACCTGATTTACACCAACTTAAAGTTTTTGGTTCTTTAGCCTATGCTTCTACTTTACAAGTTCAAAGAAGCAAACTTGATTCTAGAGCAAGAAAGTGTGTTTTTCTTGGTTACAAAAGTGGTATGAAAGGGGTTGTTCTTTTAGACATACACTCAAAACAAATTTTTGTTTCTAGAAATGTTACTCATCATGAAAGTATTCTTCCTTATCAATCTAACTCTTCACATATTCCTTGGAATTATCATACCAACATACAATCTGTATCTGACATCTCATCTTCCCCAACTACTGAGAGTCTCTTTGATGTTTCCCCTCTTCCTATTGAGTATTCTCTTCCCATTACAAATGACATCTCCACATCTCCTCCTCTCTCACCTCCTTTACCCAAATCCACTAGACTCGGGTCTCAACCAGCTTATTTGAAAGATTATGTATGCAGTTCATCTACTCAGTCACCATCATCAGTCAACTCAGGTATTTCTTATCCTTTATCCTTTTTTCATTCATTTCATCATTTATCACCTTCACATAAAGCTTTTTCTACTTCTGTCACACAAAGTACTGAGCCAAAAACTTATAAAGAAGCATGTCAGTCTAATCATTGGTTAAGAGCAATGAATGTTGAATTAGAGGCACTGGCTAATAATGGCACTTGGTGCATTGTTGATACACCACCAAATGTGAAACCTATTGGTTGCAAATGGGTGTATAGAATCAAGTACAAAGCTGATGGTTCTATTGAAAGATACAAAGCAAGACTGGTGGCTAAAGGTTATAATCAGATAGAGGGTCTTGATTACTTTGATAAATTTTCACCAGTAGCCAAACTGACTACTGTAAGGACTCTTCTTGATATTGCATCTATTCACAATTGGCATCTGCACCAACTAGATGTGAACAATGCTTTTCTTCATGGTGAGTTACAAGAAATTGTTTACATGACCATTTCAGAAGGTGTATCATGTTCATCTTACAAAGTCTACAAATTGAAGAAAAGCCTCTATGGATTGAAACAAGCTAGTAGAAAATGGTATGAGAAGTTAACTACATTACTTCTAGCTAAAGGATATTGTCAATCAACTGTTGACTATTCCTTGTTCACTCTTCAACATGGAAGTGATTTCACAGCACTTATAGTGTATGTAGATGACATTATACTAGCTGGCACTTCACTTGTTGAGTTCCAAAGAATTAAGAATATTCTTAACAATCAATTCAAAATCAAAGGTTTAGGGATTCTCAAATATTTTTTGGGATTAGAGGTAGCTCATTCCAAAGAGGGAATCTCTATTTCACAGAGAAAATATTGCCTTGATTTGCTTGATTCATCAGGTCTTTTAGGTGCCAAGTCTGCTCCTACACCTTTGGACACTTCAGTCAAATTGCATCAAGACACAAGTAAACCTTTTACTGATGTGTCTTGTTACAGGAGGCTCATTGGAAGATTATTGTACTTAAATGTTACAGGACCTGACATTTCACTAGCCACTCAACAATTGAGCCAGTTTCTCAATGCTCCTACTACTATTCACTACAAAGCTGCCTGTAGAATTCTAAGATACCTCAAAAATGCACCTGGTCTTGGTCTTCTATTTCCAAGAAAATCAGAAGCACAAATCTTAGGTTATGTTGATGCAGATTGGGCATGTTGTGTGGATACAAGAAGATCAACTACTGGTTTTTGTTTCTTTCTGGGCTGTTCACTCATATCTTGAAAAGCAAAGAAGCAGCCAACCATTTCAAGGTCCTCTTTAGAATCTGAATATAGGGCTCTATCAGTTGCAACATGTGAGCTTCAATGGATATTGTACTTGCTGAAGGATCTCAATATCAAGTGTGTCAAGCAACCAGTTCTTTACTGTGATAGTCAGAGTGCTATTCACATAGCATCTAATCCAGTTTTTCATGAAAGGACTAAACACCTTGAAATTGATTGTCATCTGGTCAGAGAAAAATTTCACAAGGATATTCTCAAGCTTCTACCTATTTCAACTAATGAGCAGCTGGCAGACTTCTTAACCAAAACACTTCCACCTCCAAAATTAAACACTTCCATATGCAAGTTGGGAATGATAAACATATATCATGCTCCAGCTTTTGGGAGGCTATTGAAAGATAATATAAAAGAGATAGAAACACATTTGCTCAATGAAGAAGAAGTGGAAACAAGCAAAGCTTCAATAACTTGCAATGCAAGTTACTAGTTTGCATAGTTGTTAGAACTTATAAATAACTTGATGAGCTGTCATAAAGTTAGTTATTATCTAGTGTAGATTAGCACATGGTAGCTTATGCTACAACTTCACTTGTAAACTCTATATAAGGATGTTGTAGCTTCCATTACAAGCTAATGAAACAATCATTCACTTTTCACATTTTGCTCTCTTTTCTTTCTCTCTTTCTCATCAGTTTCATCTTCTCAATACTTGCCAACTGAGTTAAGCTCACAGGGACACAATTAGTGGTTTTTGTCATCACAGAGGTGGAGACGAGTAATCGAGAAAATTACATGATATTATTTGAAACCCATGTCTAGGGGTGGCAAAGATACCCATACCCACGGGTACCTGTGGGTAAAATCCGTCACGGGCACAAGGCGGATAGCTAAATGAGTATCCACGGATATAATAAACGGGTATTTGACTACCCATTATTATATGGATACAGACACGGATTTGATTGTACCCATACCCACGGGTACCCATACCCGATAATAAATTAAGTAAATTACTAAAATATCATTATATATCTTATCTTATTACTTAAAGTTGTTACCTTATTGAATAAAATTTTATCGCCCATCTAAGATTCCTCATTAATAACCTATTTTTATTTTTAATTTTTTTAATTCATCTTGTTAAGTTAACTGTTTCCACTTCATTCACATCATAAAACATATCCTATGAATTATGTAAGAATCATGAATTTTCTTTGGATTATGTATGGTTTATGAAATTTTGAATGGATTATGTATGGATGTTTAAAAGTTGAAGTTTTTTGGTAATTAAAAAAAAAGTTATTATTTGTACAAAAAAAGAAATAAATTCAAAAATTCATGCTTACCCATAAATACCCATGGATACCTCAATATCCGCAGGTACCCACATAATAGGTATCCACGAGGGTATGAGGCAGGCACGGGTATCATATTTATCCAACAGGGCGGGGACGGATATCATACTATCCGTACCCATGGGTACCCATTGACATCCCTACATGTCTAACTTTTGTTTGGTAGGTTAATCCTTTAATTTAACCACTTAGTTGAGTAAATTTCATGGGTTTGTAGTTAGACGTTATTCTAAGTATCTATTTGTACTCAGAGTTCTTCTCACTTCCTGTGGTGGAGAGAACTTTTATGTGGTATATAAATTTCATAATGGCTTGTTCAGAAAAATATTTCAGAACTTTTATATTTGTACACTTTTTATATAAGCTTAAATATATTGTTGTCCTTTATCTTTTACTAAAAATTGGTTTTGATCATTTATCATTTTATTAAATCTTCAATTTATCACATCTATATAATACTCTTTTTGTTTTTTACTTTCTTTAGTGGAAGATTGAGTTTGAATGTTTAAAAATTATATTTGTAGTACATATACTGATGTGGAAGGGTAATGCTATAATTTTTTTTTTATCTAAACACGTTCTACATATTTTTTACTTTTAATGATACTCTGTTTGTTTTTTTTATATATTTTGCATTAAAGCCCGCCTTGTGGAGAATCTTTCTTAGTGTTATTAGCATCTTTTGGTTTAATTATACATTTTTTATCTGGAAAATTAGGAAACTTTTGGTTTAGTCGATGAGTTATGTTTTTATTATTTTTTTTTACAAATTTTTAGATGCCTCAGAATAGTTTGGTTGGATCGATGCAAGGACATGTAGAAAACATCATTCAAAATTTGAAGGAAAAAAAAATGATTTGTTAAAAGAAGGTTTTGAAAAAAGATTTTGTTAGATTAGCCCGTCCACCAATGCGCTGCTCCGCCTCTTGACGAGGTGGGGTGTTTGTTTGAGTCCACCAGCTCAAGTTGACCAAACCCTGCACCACCTCTTTTTCTGTAGGTATCCAACCTATTATCGGAATGATCAATTTTGTTTAACCATCATAAACGAAAAATGAATGAAGATATTGGATCCAAAAAAGAGAGATTTGATCGTTTGTATGAAAAGGTTGTTGAGTTTCTTGAGGAAGGATCATTAAGTCATGAGAGTTATAATGTTGCATGCCATACACTTGAGGAGGCCCTAACACAATGTGCAACTATTAATAAATCGTTGAAAGTGGACACCGAGAATGTTGGAACGTTCCATTCTCACTTAAATATGACATTAGCATTTCTCTAAGTACATTTTACCTTGTAACGTTCCATTCTCACTTAAATTCACTGTATACGATTTACTGCGTTTCTTTTCATTAGGATAGTGCATCGTACGATTGCACCAGCGAATAATAAATAAATCTTACTTATTTGTTTACTCTCAATTATATATTATTATGTGTGTGACCATATATGTTCTCGTAACATTGACATTAATATTAAGTCACACACTTAATATTATGTGTATAATTACCTCATGTTTATATTAAACACAAGAAGTGGACCATGCATATATTTTTCTTCTGTTATGTAGGAGAGACAAATTCCATCTAGATCACTCATGTCCTTCAGCATGATTCGTTTAGTACTCATCAACCAGTTTTATAGTCATTCTTTTACGAAACAACATTATTCTTTTACAAAACAACATTTGAACAACAACAAATTACTCAGCTCCTTCATCTAGGATACTAATAAGTGGCCAATGAAGTTATTTTACAGATGTATTTTAGGGCACTTATTAACTTATATCGAAAGAAACATTATGAAAAATTCCCATTTCATGTAAATATTAAAATGCTAGATCAAACAAAATCTCCATTTTATTGTAATATATTACCTTTTCCCTGTACATTTTGTAGGTAAGATGAGTAAAAGATACAATGATGAAGATTATTTAGTTCGTAAGTTTACATAACCATAAGATATCCAAAAAGTATAAACTTAGACACCAAGAAAATTTATAGAAGAAGTTTACTTTATCAAAAAGTAAACTTAGCCACCAAAAATACTCAACCAAGAAGAAATAACTTATTAAAGAAGAAACTTAGCTAGCAAGTAACCAAGGAAGCTTAGCCACCAAGTTGTAATCGATGGAAGGAGGAGGAAAGTCCAAGATCATAGGGCCGAACTTTTTCGTCCTGGAAACTCTCATTGCCGATGGGAGCAAGTGTGACCCATGAAATCGCATTGAAGCCTCCTCCTCCAGCAACCATCTCACATCATCCTCCGTAAATATCTGCTCAAAGACTCCCTCCAACATCATCCATTTTCGTTGAAACTTACCATCCTCACGAAGATTGGGAACGACAGTGGGATATGTCAAACAAACTTTGCCATTTGAGAATCCCCTACCAATTCTATACGACCAAGTCCCATCGTCACCTTGTGTAAGGTCGATTACTTCCAACATTTCTGTAGAAGCTTTGCCCCCAAATACAAAAGCTTCTACCAAAATTTTGATGGGACCAAGTCCCATGCTTTTGTACTTTGATCAAAGTAAGGATTTGCTTTGTAGGAATAATCTGATGACTTTGGTCTGTATGGCATTTTGCATATAAAAACGGTATGAATACAATACTCCTAAACAATTGTTGTAAATTACGGTTTCATACTACTCCCCCCATTTCAAATTATCTTTTCTAGTTTTAGAAGATTTTTTGTTTGAATACAATTAGATATTTGAGATATAATTGACCATTGTTGTCAAATTCGATCTTATTATATTTATGCTCTTCGTATTTAGTATTGGTACATATATACATCGATTAAATAATTTCTTAGTCTGTGTTAAGTGTGTGATCTAGCTCTTGCTAGCACAATGCATTGTGTTCATATTATTATTTTCTTGCATATAATTGATTCATTTTCGTTGCTACGGAGGTGTTTGAATTTCATATTGGTTTGATTTCTGATATGTAATTTGATTGAGCAGTTAGCGGTACTTTATGCTCTTTCTGATATGTTACTAAGGCCTAAGCGACAAGAATCAACAAGTATGGCTATGATGGACAGATTTGTAATATTCAATTGCAGCATAGGAAATCACTCTTGGAACAAGTATGGCTATTATTTTGTATCTATGTTACAGAATAATAATACAAGACTGAGACATTTCAAATCTCACTCTTGGAAGAAATCAGTTAAGTTTGTAGTTACTTCATCATCTCCGAAAATGGTCCTTTAGTCATTATACATAAATGTTTGTACAAGATGAATGTCTTCTGATGACAATGATGTTTGAGACTGCACAGTCAAGAAGAAATTTGATCAGACTCGAGAAGAATGCTTATCAGATTTGATCTTTTGGAATCCCATCTTAGCTTCTTCAACTGAGGTATGGTGGATTTTGTCCTTAACAGCAGATTCGATAGGTGTGAACAGAAAACAACCGGGTCGAGTTGTGAGTATACACAAGTTTAACAGTAACTTTGCTATTTTTTACAATGAAATTCAAAAGAAATATTAGCAAAGCAAAGGAGTTGAATGTTATTCCAAGCTTATCACAGTAAAATTAGCTTCTTATGCAAACTTTCCTATTTCTTAGAACCTCCTATGCTTAAGACTTCAAAATTAAATGTATTTTCAAATTGTTCACTTTATAATTTGGTCAATGAAAAGGACAGTCTTGTTGATCACAACTTGATTTGTGTACTTAGAGAATTCATTCCTTATTGTAGATTGCCGAATATTCAACATTGCTGACGACCTTGAATCCATATTAAAATTATTTTGGTAATTGTCGAAAGGTTGCTTTATTTATGCATTTCACTACTGTTTTGAAACATATTTCTTATTATAGACGTAATCAAACTATCATCCACTTTCTTTCTAAAATATTTCTCATCATGCAATGCCCTGAAATAGGATAGTTTGCCGATATGTTTTTCGCATGAAAAGTCTTTCTTAGTTTGGTTACTTTGGTATCATATTGAAGCTGAAACTAGAAGACTAAGCGTACTTGCTATTGAATAAATGATAAAAATGGTTCTTCAAGAAATAGGTCTTTGCTCTATACAGAAACCAAAATTTGCTTTACATCACAGAACAAATCCTAAACTGTTGAGAAATTCACTGTTTCATTTGAAGGTATCAATTTATTTTGCTATGCACTTTGGGATATTCTCAATGAAATAGGTCTGTTTTGAGTGTTTTTATTTTTATTTTTTTTGCTGTGGTTGGAAATTCACTGTTTCATTTGATTTGTTTGCTATTCTCAATGAAATAGGTCTGTTTTGAGTTTCAACATTTGGCTGTTTCAGTGTAAAACATCCTTGGTAAATTATGTATGAATTAATAAATAGATATTTAGGGTGTATAAAATTCGGCACAGTCTTGGAAACCGTCCCAGCCCGAACACAATTGGCCGGTGATGAGATGATATTTTACCTTATTTTTAGCCATGTTTTTATTTAATGAATTTTATTTAAGTTTATTTTCATTTTACTACATTTTTCTTTTTTCTTGAATAAATAGGTAATTCAAGAGAGATATGAAGACTTAATAATGATGGAATTTCTACAAAGAATGAAGACTTGTTGGTCAAACCAAGTTATGGAGCAATGAAGGCTTCTTTCAATGGCCAAGGTAGTAGAAATTTATTTAGAAAACCTACAAAATTCATGGCATAAAGACCCATAAACCGTCACCAAGGAATCAAGAAAACCAAAAATCAAATACATTATCGGCAGTATGTAGCTGTTACGACACCAGCCGTATCCCCGGGCTACTGGCGTAACAGCATACTAGAATTAATTTTTGGTTTTTCTTTATAAAAACTTTGAATGGTTTTATGTTAAAACTATCCTTAATTTCTGGTACTATTTGATGTGCACAAAAAAGGAAGGCTTAGGTTATAAACAGGACAGACCTGGCATTGATTTTACACCTCATTTCACGGTAGAACTTTTGTAATCTTGCATTTGTTTTCAATAAAGGTTTTCATTTTTATTTACTTGTTTTCTTTATTTTTATTTTCGAGCTCATCATTATGATGAGTGAGTAATCTCTCTTTGTTTTGGGATCATGGAAAGTAGTCACATGACAAACTTTCCATAATCTCATTCTTTTCTTTTGTTAAGGCAAATTAAAACCTAATCTAGCCTTAGTGTATTTAAAGAAAATATAGGCAACCATTTTAGTCAAAAGACAACTTGCTGGAAATATAAGGCTAGACAAAGGTTTAGAATCATGAGAATAGGGATGAAATTAAATGGATAATCAAGCTTAAAGGGTCTATCTGACATTGAAACCATGAAAATATGAAGCTATGTTGATGAAACTTTTTTTGTAGTGAATGAAGATTGAGAAAGGAATATGATTTGGAATTTTCGTTATAGTGGTAACCTTGAGATACTTTTTATTTACATAATTAGGAGAAAAATGTAACAATGATATTCACAAGTCGCTATGGATATGATTCTCTTTTTATTACGACGACATACTAGTACACTTGCACGCATGTTAAGTTTTTGTCGCCGGGTGTTGAAGACTTGTTGAAAAATTGAGGTACAACTTTTCTTCTTTTAATCATTTAATTTAGATTTTTTATTTTATGTTTTCTTTCACCTCTAGATTGTTTCGTTTATGTCACTCCTTCCGGCCCTAAGTATAAGCACTTTAAAATATTATTGTTCCTAAATATAAATCCTATACAAATTACTACATGTATTTATTATTATTTTTCAAACAACATTTTAATTAATACTACTAACTTATTTTGGAATATAAAAGTAAAATTAAACACATAGAAACAAAAGACAACTTAATATTATTCACAGTCAAAATGAACATATTAATTACACTATCCACTTTTCTTGATACAAGTGAAATTTGTCAAGGGGGTTTATAATAACAGAGGGAGGGAGTAACATTTTGTAAAACCAAAGAATAAAAAAATTAGGTGTCTTGCTTGACAGTTTTTTTCTTACTCTCTTTCTCCAAATACTTTCCCCAAAAGGGGTGTTGCTTCCAAACCATCTGCATATCCTCAAGTGGGACACCCTTAGTTTCTGGAAACAACTTGTAGATGAATAAAGTCATGATGATTACGAAGCCAGAAAAGAAGAGGAACAAACCAAACTTGAAGTGACAAAGCATTTCGGTGAAGAATTGAGCTATGATGAAAATGCTGGTCATATTGACAGCAACTGTAATACTCTGACAAGCAGATCGAATTTCGAGTGGAAAAATTTCACTAGGTACTAACCATGCTAGAGGTCCCCAAGACCAAGCGAAACCTGAAACATATATGCAGATTACCCCTACGATGGTTATTGCAAACCATTGAGGTAATTGTCCTGGATTCCCACTTGTTCCAAATGTTACACCAATAGCAATTGCCATCAAAATTTGACAAACCAACATTTGAGCACCACCCTCAAGGAAAAGGGTGCGTCGTCCAAATTTATCCACAACAACGATTGAAACCAGAGTGGCAAGAGGTTTAAAGCCTCCAATGATCGCGGCAGACATGAGTGAAGCTTGACTTCCAAAACCAATCGTTCTGAATAGAATAGGAGCATAGAATGTGATCACATTCAATCCAGTGAATTGTTGGAAGAAAGGAATCATTATAGCAAAAACCATTGGTGGCCTATTTTTTCTCTTGTTCAAGGTTTTCCAAGGGTGTTTCACTTGATCCGAGGCTTCACTAGCAGCAACAATATCTTTAAACTCGGCATCAACATCATCAGTACCGCGAATTTTTGCAAGCTCCTTTCTTGCGGTTTCATGGCAACCACGTGAAACAAGTGAGCTTGGTGAATCAGGAAGAAAAAGTGTGCCTACAACGAAAATCACCGCAGGTACCGCACCTAGCCCCAAGCTTAATCTCCATCCCTCACCATTCCATAACTTGGCACAGTAATAGTTTGCCAGATTGGCTGCAAACATACCAATAGTAATTGACAATTGAAAACACATGTTTAGGGCTCCTCTATATTGAGAAGGTGCCATTTCTGAGACATAGATTGGAACCGACTGATTGGCACATCCAATACCAAAACCAAGTAACAACCTTCCAATGATAAGCATCGCAATGTTCTGCGCAAATGAATTGAGTAATGCACCCGACACAAAGAATAATCCACCCAAAATCATTGTTGCTCGCCTGCCCATCATTCTTGTTAAGCTTGATGCCCCAAGACTAGATATAAGAGCACTTATATAAATGGAAGATGTAAAGAATGTCAATGTTTGACTGTTGAATTTGCAATATTGATTTGAAGAAGCTTTTGTATTTATTTGCTGTTCATAAACAGAAGGAAAGAATTGTTTCAAGAAGGAATCCATAGATGTTACACCACCTGAAACACCATGATCATATCCATAAATTAATCCACCACTTGCAGCCATGACACAAGTGATAATAACCCTAAAGGTGAGTTTTCCAGGATATTGGGTTGCAACATCCATGTTTCCTTCCTTACCCATGATTTCCTTAGCAAAATGAAATTTCTTTATATTTATTTATATATATAAAAAGAGATTAAGACTACATTGGAATTTTTGGGAGAAGATTGAATCAAATGACACTATTAATAGAATTTATGTTTATCTGTCCCTCTTATCCATCCACTTAGCTAGCCAATTAATTTTGCGAATTTCGTTTTTAGAGATTGGATTACGTTAAAAATAGAACAAAATGGAGGAGCCAGTTTAGCTACTACAACAGCTTTTTTGTTACAAAAAAAAGGGCTTGTGGCACAATAATAGGTGTTTTAGTTTTTTTTTTTTTTTTGAGAGATAG
>Ga0228711_1010863_pt1 | contig 11817 bp, 2 predicted proteins | sample MedpolnodulmetaG_2_FD_177996 | JGI IMG/M metagenome (GOLD analysis project Ga0228711, IMG submission 177996) | Root nodule microbial communities from Medicago polymorpha collected in Santa Monica, California, United States - brown nodules | ecosystem: Host-associated > Plants > Roots > Nodule...
TTCTGCTCTTCAAGAGGTAAACACATGAATCTTAAAGTGTTTAAGTTTCTGTTTGATTTGTGATTAATGATTTAATCAAGATCCGTTTTCAATGGGATTTCTTCCGCAATCAGGATTAAAATTTTGAAAAACCCCTCTTAAAATCCCTTCAAAAAGACGAACAACTAACCACATCATGACATTCATCATATTAATCACCCAATAATCATTGATTCATCCTCATTCCACCATATAAACATGAATACAATCCATTTACAAGTTTTGAAAATCATAAAACTCAATTTCGGTAAAGTTTGTCTATTTTCCGAAAATCGTCTATTTTCAATTCTATCCACAAAATAGGGTTCCAAGTTCTTACACATCATCAAAAACATATCTACATATCATCTAACATCTAGGGTAATCAATCATAGTATTTTGGTTTCACAAGGTTCCTTAATTTTCTCAAAAAATCAAATTTCGTCTCATTTTAACACTTGATTCAAAACCAAATCAAACCCAAGGTAAAGCCATGTTAAAACACTCTTAGAAGTTCACTTACACTCCAATTAGGTAGGGTTAGGTGCTTGGAACCAAACCATAACTTTAGGGTTCCCTTAAACAAAGTTATGCTGAATTTTCATAAAAATGTGTTGTGATCTACCTATAGTGTTTTCATCATAATTTAAATTCTAAAATTCACTAGACCAAAACCTGTGCGACGCACGGGTTGGGTCTGATTTAATGCCTAATACTATGTCGTGATTCACTTTTCATGAAAATGTTAATGTTGTTGTTTATATTGAACTTATAGTCGGTGATAAACATAAACAACAAAAAACATTTAAAATTTAAAAGTAGATACAAATTATTACACATTTCTAAAAAATTCTCTGTAAATCATATTTGATGCAACAATATCATATTCACCATCTTCATTGGTTATCAATATCTTCAAACTTTTCTTGAGGTCACTCTTGAAATTGCAACATATAATTGACCATATGAGAATATTGGTGTCGAAAGATATACTCCGACATGTTTAAGTGATTATCCTTGACTTTTATTAATGGTCATTGCAACTTTGATTCTCATTGAAAACTCTTCCTTAACATCTCAGTTTAGTCTCCCTCTCTTCCACATATCACTTTATCATGATTCAGTTTCTCTCTTTGATTTCATTTTCTTTCCTTTTTTTTCCTCTTTCTCATCTTTCTTTCTCTATTCCATTTCTTGATCATTTGTTTTTCTCCCACTCTTCATCCATTATTTTCCATTTCTACACATCTCTAAATATTTGTTCTTAGAGAGTTAGGATTTGAGGATAAATATTTTTATTTCATTGGTTTGTTTCTCATCCATCTTTCTTTTCAAATTAGAGGCACATTATGATCAATAAAAAATTTATTAGTGAGATAATTGGATATATGCATGAATGAGATAATTGATCTCATCGTGCATTAATATCATATGCCCTTGGTAAAATTAAGCCATTTTTGGTATAAAAAAAAAATAATATCTACTAAAATTCTTGTGCATTGAAATTAGAAGACTAAATGAAATGAATGTTAAATTGATTGGAAGTGAAATAGATATTGAAAAGAAATTAACCTCTGTCTGCACGGATTTTGTAGAGCTTCGTATATAACTATGAAATTGACTATATTCTTACTTTTAAAGTTATATTCAGTATTATGTTATCATAATAACTCAAAAAGCAACAAAAACAAAAGATAGGTTACAATAAAATTGACAAATCAAAAGAACAAATATATACAAAAGTCTTCACCAAAAAATTGGTCCTAACCACAAAGATTGTTAAATATAAAAAAGGCTTAATTGCACTTTTCTTCCTATCTTTTACTAATTGTGCGCTTTTGCACCCCCTCTTTTTTTTGAGTGATTTTGCACCCCATCTTTTTGCCCCCTTTCTGTTTTTGCACCCCATATTTGTGTTTAATTGCACTTTTACCCCCTATCTTTTTGCGAATTGTGCGATTTTGCACCCCCTCTTTTTTTTGAGCAATTTTGCACCCCATCTTTTACCCCCTTTTTTCTCTTTCAATTTCCATCAATACAAAGAGTTTTGCTATATTTCTCCATTTCTTCCATGGATGTCATGTTTCATAACAACGCCATTTCCATAAACGTCTAGTGTTTAAAAATAATTGTTTATATTAATAATTTCTATTAATTGATTATCGTCAATCAATTATTTATCAATCAAACAATTCTCATCTAACCTGTAAAAATATCAACAAAATTTGCATGACATTTGTAACAATCCAAAAGAGTTCTCATAAGCATAAAACTGACCATTACGTCTCATCCACAAATACCCATATTAAAGCAAACTCACACACGATTTATAAGTTAAAAATATGCAATAATGCAAAATTACTTAGGATGATAAACATAACTTCTCAGCAATTTTCTTTATAAAAGAAGATCGTTGAGCAGGTCGGTCATTTGTTTGATTATTGTTTTCTGGCTGAATAACAGGCAGTGAAGCGCTCCCGGGATCTGACTGATGATGGCTTGAACGCACCGAAGACTGTGAATCAGATGATGGACTTGAGAAGCTTCTACCTTCAAACATGTGTTCAGTACTATGTTGATGTTGAGGAGCATGATAGGGAAGGCCATATTGTGGCATGTTGTTCCAATTAGGGCAAGGATGATGATTAGGATCATAAGGATATCCTATAGCATAAAATGGTCCTTGAGGAATGAAATGATGATTGTTATAGCCATTTCCTTGATTCTCACTGTGAAAACCATAACTACTCCATTCAAGGGTAACATGTTTTTCTGCCTTCCTTAGCTTCGATAACAATTTTTGTGGATCTACTTTACCTTTCACATATGCGAATCCAGCGGGTGGATTTATATTGTAAGACAAATCTACCAAAGAAAAAAAAATATTGCTAAAGGAATACAGAAATAAAGAAGTAAGAATTAAAAGGATTTACATTGTCGGTCTAAGATATTTTTACATTATGTTTCAAAACAAAAATAGATATGTTTACATTAACATCTATAAGAATATATTATTTTGCTTGGATCACCACACTTTTTGTGAGGAAAATTTGAAATAGTAATATTCCATAGAGATATTGTGATCTCTAATATTCTACACCAACGAAAAAAGTTCTCTCCAAATTGCCTTCTAAAAAATAAATTGAAACTCAATTTACACTATTAATGATAAAAGGTTTACATTTTAGGTTTTCTATTGTTATCGTTGTTGAAACATATAGAGCTTTTTTGTCATTTTTTTAGGGGAGCTTATTTGTCATAACTAATTAACTTTTAAAAAAAATATATGTTTATAACTATTTTTTTAAATGATTTCCAATAGAATAAACAAACAACATAGATTCTAACAATATATCAATAAATCACTATAAAAAAAGGTTATTAAAGTACGGCATAACACAATGTTAAAAGTAAATTGGTGATCATTATATTAGAATGCATATAACAAACCGTATAAATAGAAATCTTGCACTATTTTTATAAACTGTAAGGTAAATATGAGTACACATACCTTTAAAGCTTTTCAAAACTTTAGACACGGAATTTGCCCATCCATATGAAGTTTCAATTCGGAGTCTGCATTCCTTCAAAAAGTGATAAAACATAATTCAAATTAAACTTTGCAAATTCATAAAATAAGAGTGATGTATAGTTTGGAATAAATACCAAGTAAATAAGTGGAGTTCTACTTCTTGGCCACATAATTGACCCTGGCTTATGCCCTTGTATTGGAGATCTGAAGAATAAAGAAACAAAAACGTTCCATCAATTAAAACAAGTACATATGAAAAAGAAAGCAGAAAATTCTAACATGGCAACTTCATGATCCTATTTGCTGCAAAATTGGGATTTTTATCCAATATTATACTAATGATTAATTATCTAACTATAAATCATAATAAGACACTAGAATGAGACTCAATGATTGATCATTTTGAAATTGAAACACCATTATCGTACACATCATCACCAACAAACAAGTGTGTAAACGAGTATATTGTAATAATCAAAAACCCAAAATCACATCTTCACAAACCCTAAAAATACCGTTACATTTTGGGGTTTGTGAAGAATAAGAAGTAAAATCTGATCTTCACAAACCCTAAAAAAGAAAAATAAAATAAAATAAAACTAAGAAGAAAAAGAAACATTCATTAAATTTCATGAAACAGCAAAGTCATAGAAAAATAAGAAGAAACAGATTGACTATGGAGATACCGTGGCAGGGAGGTGAGTAAGGAAATGGTTGAGTATGAGCTAGTGAGACAAATAGATCTTGTGTTTTATAGGAGACAAATATTCATTAAATCACCATTGATGACCACATTCATCTCAATCATTACCTGGCAACAGCATGTTTACATTAAATTCTCGTCGAAATTTTTTGTTTACTTCCTTATTATTTTTTACCTAAGATTTTTTAGTTTGTTACTAATCAATATTTTTGAATGAATTTATTTTAAAATTCAAAATAAATATAAAAATCAATATTTATGAAGAAATTTCAAGAGCCACAAATAAGCAGTAATATATATTTTAGTTTTCTCATAGTTTTGGTTAATTTTTTAAAATATCAATAATCATTTTAAAAAAAATTAACAAAAACATAATCATTAAGACAATTGAACAGTATGATTTCTCTAATATTATTACTTAATTAATGGATTTGAGTATGATCGTGGATGTTTATTTTTTTATAAACATTTCTTTGTTATAGGCAACAAATCTTCTTATGATTTTGTTTTTTAATTAATTGTGTTGCTTGTGAAAACAAATACTCGTTGACCTGTTGTCTACGTCATGCTTAATCTAAGGAATATGTTTTCGGTGTAAATGTTCAAACAGCTGTCCTTAATTATGAAGAAATTAACAGCTGGTAAATCAGTAATAAATTTTCGTTCTCACCAAGTGAATTAGTATTTAATATTTTATCCTTTTTCGTATAAGTGATAAGAAAAAACAATTAATTTTTAGATTATTTGAATAATTGATGAATATGGTCTATATTATAGATCATATACATTGGTTATTCAATTAACTTAAAACTTGATTTTTTTTGTTTATAATAACTAAAGAGGAAGTATTTGATATATTTTTTGTTTCTAATTAACTTAAAACTTTGAGGGATAATTAACTTAAAACTTGATACCCTTAACTAGCACGATGAATTAACATATATATAAAACTTTAATAAAATATCAATTATTTTAAACTAAATTAAAAGTGAATTTATGCAAAAAATAGTAATGTTATAAAGTTTTGTAAAAAAAAAAGTAATATTATAAAGTAAATTATAGTTAATATTAGACTTTTTCTAGTCTCATCTCATATAATTCTAGTTACACTCAAATTTACTTAAAATTTTACAATAATACCAAAATTGTCCTCTCCATGTAAAAATTTTAAAACCTTTTTTTCATCATCCTAGAGAAGTACATACTTATAACTCATGTGTATGTACTTCTCTATACACGACTCTACATGCATGTGGTACCATTGGATGTCGGAGATAATTTTATCGATTGACCCCTCTACATATCTCTACATATGAACTTATGAATGCATGGATGTCAAGTATTGACTCGATAATGCATACAAACAATTTACTCTACATATTCTCCATATATCTCCTTATATTGCATTACCAAACAATACTTCCACAAATCACACATTTATCAAATAATAAGTCATCTCTACATATTCATTATGAAACATTTATCTCCACATATTCATAATCAACAACCATAAACAATCTACAAAGAAACAACATTGCTACATATAGCATAATTCACATAATAGACGGACCATTCACCACATCATGATAACCAACTTAACAAACAACCAACAAACCATAGTTCACTTTTATTTCACCATATTATCATGTCCACAAGATTATTCGCAAGTTATCCGATCATCAAACCTCATTTTAACAAAGTTCATCTATTTTTACAAAAACTAACACTTTTCAAAGGGTGGACTTGTGCCCTTATGGCACATGATAAGAAATACAAAAGAAGATTATTCCCTAAATTGTTGTGCATTCAATTCATTAAAAAATTAAAGATTAAATGAAATGCACACATTCAATAAATTATTTATATATTTGATGCATTAACTTGTGCATTAAGGGCACAAGTTAACATTTCCCTTGTTCAAATAATTCTCCAAAAACAATACATTCATGTTCAAACGCATCAACAAGGCATATACATACACCACATATCATCACAGTAGTTCATACATATCCAAATCATAGCTTTATTCCGTTAAATTTCAAAAATTCACTAAGTTTGCCTCATTTTCCCTTTTTTCAAAAAGAAAGTCATTTTCAAAGTAAAACCAAGTTTAAGCTTATCTGCACCATATATGTCTAATCATTTTAAAATCATTGTTACAGAAAACAAACTCTAACCATACCATTTTCCTTGAGAAAAACAAGTTTCGGAAAATTTCACGTTCTTGAACATCTTCAAATAAATTTCAATTCGATTCACAAAAATCATTTCAATTCAATCCAAATGATGTTCCAGTAGATTTAGAATTAAAAACAGTGATTAAACACATCAAAGGAAGTATTTAGGAAAGTCCAGATCGACCCCCAACTGACCGAAATGCCCAAAATCATGGGTGTTGCACTGAGCAACTCGCCATGGCAAGCTTCAGCTCGTCAGGCGAGCTACACCAGTAAAGGCAACCCAGATTTTGGATTTCCTTTCAGGAACCCATCCACTTTTCACCCCAAAACCCTGATTGTGATCCCCCTTTGACCCAAATTCGTCCCCCAAACTTTGTTATAAGTTAACATACATCAAAAGGCAATCAAAACACTTACAAATATGGAATTATAACCTCAATTCATATCAAAATCATCATCAAGTCCATTTTTCACAACAAAAAAAAACTCATATTTTCTCATTTTCATTCAAACTTCACAAATAACCACGTCAATTCAAACCCCAACAACATACAAACATATATAATCATTTATCAAGTGAATTTAGACATGTTTCAACAATAATCACTCACCAATTCATGGTTTACAATTAATCAAGCAAAAATCATCAAAAACAACTTATTATATACATCAATTATGAACTTGAGCATATAAACACATCAATTCCATGAAATTTAACATACCCATAACTACACATAAATTAGAAGCACGAAAATCAACATAAAAAATCACAAAAGTCATAATTAACACAAAAGCACTCATGACCCACAAGCTAAAACTTAACTATAAGGGATTATATGAATACAATCATCTATCCCACTTACCTCAAAGGTTAAATTTCACTAGCTATGACTTTAATCTCCCCTCTAGCTTGCAATCTCAAGTTTTCCTCTTCTCCAAGTTCTTCCTCTTCTCTTCTTCTCTCTATTCTTCTAACTTTCTCTCTCTAGCCTCCCTTTGAAATGAGATGAAAATGTTCTAATCTTAATTTTTCCTCATGAGTTAAGTATATATATTACTCTCTAATTGGACTAGGTCTCTAATAGTCATAATGGGCTTAACACTCTTACTAACAAATTCCAAAAAGTTATTACTCACTTAATCCGCTAAAATACCGAATAATTATCATCTCTAAATAATTACTTCAACTCACTAGTAGCTTAGTAAAAATAACTATTCTCACTAAAAACACCAAAAATAACATTTCTAATAAAATGACTAATTTACCCTTACAACCAAATGACGAAAATACCCCTTATTCTAAAAATGACTAAAATAACCTTCTAGGCCCAAAAATCACTAATCCCAAATCAAATACACACAAAGACAAAAAATCACATATAAACACACATAAGCACATATAATAAATAATTAAAATAATTCTAGCTAAATATGGGTTGTTACAACTTTCACCCCTTTTCGCGCACAATCCACCATCGATGTGCAACCAATATCTACCAAGATTAAAGATTGAATCAACATATTTTTCATTGATTAAAGATTAAGTGAATTTCATGAATTTCTTCATTGAAGAATTTCTATTTATTGTTTGTTTGATGTCGTTTTTTTTTTTTCTGGTCTATGTGTGACATATAGGGTATATGTGAATTTAGATTAATCAAGTATTATTTTCTTGATAAACTTGTCTGGTTCGATTCTAGTGATGGTAAGCTTTCTGCAAACATGTGTTTTCCTTTCTTTAGCATATGCATGTTGTTGTTGATTATGTTGCCTATATTTGGAAGCCTTGTATCCAGCCTCCCCATTCCTTTATTTGTTGGCGCCTTATGCATGGTAAAATGACCATGGACTAGAATTTACGTCGGAGAAGCTGCATTTTTGTCTTTGTTTTTTATTGTATAATTCAAGCTTAGAATCTTCAGCTCATTTGGTCCTCAGCTGTAATTTTGCGGTTCATCTTTGGTTATGGCTAGGTAGCAAGAAGAATTATGTGTTTGATTTATCCACTCCTGGATCGTTGTTTATTGTATCATGCCGCTTTGTGTAACACCATAAACTCTAAAAACGATAATTTACGCAAATGATACAATCATATAAAGAATTTAAAGGTTACTTCTCCTATAAGTTCAACATGCATAGATTTATTTTCTCAAACATCGCAGCGGGAAAATAATAACATCTCATCAACAGCTAAAATAAAACATTTCAACAGTTTCATCGATAATAAAATAATTCTTCAAGTAACCATGTCAACATACTACACATATCATCATCAATACATAGTCTCAAAAATCTCCAACAGTCATAGTATAGGTAAACATCAAAGACTGACCCCTAATTAAAGCCCTAAAGTCTAAGACACCGAAATACAGTAAACGTGGTAGCATCCAAGCTATCCTCAAGCAACTCACCAAGCAAAGCAACTAGTCCTGCACGCCGTCTACCCATTCATAAGAATAAGGTAGGCGGTCAACCAAACGACCACTAGGGGTTAGTTCACATTTCACCATTAAAGTATAATCAAGCATAAGCATTCAAGGATTTCATGCATATCACATATACGTACTCAACATTCCTAGAATACGAACATCACATGAATATCATCCACAATTCAATACAAATAATGTTATCATACACCTATCATAGCACATCAAGCATATACATTCTTTAATCAAATCGTCAACAAAAGCACACCACTTAATAACATCAAATCAATACAAGAATTTCTCACCTCGTTCCTTATTTAGCTTAATCAACTCAACAAATACAAATCATCATTTTAAAAGTATGAGCAAGGAAATCATCGTCACCAAAGAGATCATCAAATCACATACATATAACTCACATTTCATTATTTTCACCAAGGTAAACATCATTAATTAAAATTACCAAGTGTACAAGTATCACCAAGAATAACAAATATCGTCAGGTACACATCTTCATATGTTCACCAAATTTCATCAATGCACACAATTCACCAAGTTCACCAATGCACATAAATCATTGAGGTTCACCAAGCACATAGTCAAATATAACATATTTAACAACTTCACCAAATGTATGCAATGCGTTTAGACATGACTCTATATGCATGTGGTATCAGTCGTCATCTCATGATACATTTGTATCATTAATCGTCGCCAATATGAATACAAAGTATTCGTCATCGTCAATATGGATATAAACATCTGACTCCACATTTATGAATGCATGAGCATATGACTCAATCTATGTATATGCTCAACAACAAGTCGTCAACAATCAACACCTACATTTTTCAATACATACATACATCATCAAAGTCGTCGCCAATTGCATGTAAGAGTTTGTCAACATAAACATCATCATCATAGCAACAACAGTAATAAATTTAGAGATTATAAGGTTTCGAAATCACGTCATTCATAATATACGGCCAACTAATCACATCACGACATTCATCAAATAAAACACTCAAACATCATCATTTCATTCTTATTATAACATATCATCATGAATATAGAGAAAATTGTAAGTTAAACGGTCATGAAGTCTTAATTCGACAAAGTTCGTCTATGTTCACACTAAGTTCGTCTCAGTATATCACTTTTTAAAACGATTTTATTTTTCAAAGTAAAACCATGTTAAAGCTCATGATTACTATCCAAAATATTTTTTTAAATCATAACTACAGTAGACAATACTATTCCTACCATTTTTCCTTGAGAAAACGAGTTTTCGGAAAAATCATGTTCTTGAACTATTTTCAAATAAATTCAATTTGATTCCATAAAACCAAGTTCAAACCAAATCAATTGATGTTTCCAAAGGTTTAGAAAGCATGAAGGTATTTAAATACATCAAAAGAATAAGTTTGGATAGTCCGGGTCGACCCTGGAGTACCTGGAAATTAAGAGATTATGACTTAATTGATGAAGAGAAACCATCTCCATTACCTCTAGTCCTTGATTTCTCTAGCTTGAGCTTCACTTTTGCTCCTAGCTCTCCAAACCCTAGCTCTATTCCTCTAGCTCCTCTTTTTCTCCTCTTGATCCACTTTCTCTCTCTACCTCTCTCTCAAAATGTTTTTGTGAAATGAGTGAATGAATAATGACCTAATTTTCACACAAGTGTTGTGTTTATATGGTCACCACATAATTGGGCTTAGTCTCTAATTGTCTTAATGGGCTCAATATTATTATCAACTATTTTCTCAAAGTTATTACTCACTTAAACCGTCAAATAGCAAATAATTATTGTCTCTAATTAATTATCTCAACTCACTAGTAAATGGGTAAAAATAACTATTCTTACCAAAACACCAAAAATAACCTTCTAAATAAAATGACTAATTTACCCTTTCTCATCAAATGACCAAAATACCCCTGAGTCTACAAATGACTAAAATACCCTTCTTAAGCCAAAATCCATTAATCTCAAACAAAATACACACACAAGCGCATACAAATACGCACAATAAATATTTAAAATAATTCTAGCGAAAATTGGGTTGTTACACTTTGTAGTTCTCAAGTTAAGGACTTGTTCATTGCTGGTGTTATCCACACCTTACATACCATTTGGATGGATCGTAATATTCTTCGGTTTAGGAATGTCAGGTAATCTATCTTTTGGTAAATGCTTGCCTTCGGATTTTTTTTAGATTCTCTGCTTGTTTCTTTTAAGCACAGGGGCTACAAGGATATTGTTATGAATTTTGCTCTTCCCCCTGCACAAAACACTCGCGCCCTGCAGCCATGCCTAAAATGCCCCTGTGTTAGTTAAGTAACGCAAGTGTTAAACTATGTGTTACTTAGCTAACGCTGCGTGAGTTAAGTTGCGCAACGTAACTTAACTCACGTTGCGTGTTGTTTTAAACAAAAACAGTAGCTCATTCCCATCTAATATTTCTCAAATCACCAAAATCCAAAATTTCTTCAAGTCCAAATGAAACAATACTCCATTAACAAGTAAGTTTGCATAATCAAACACCATTAACCTTTTATGTTTATATGTTAGATTTTATCTCTTAAATTAGATTTTTTTTTAGATTTAGATTTGTTTAAATTTTGGTTTTTTTGGCAAGAAAATGACTTGTTTTGCTTAATTGTTTAAATGTTTGCGTGTTTATGTTGTAGTTTTGAGTTTTAGAGAATTTTTTTAGATTTAGGGTTTGTTTAAATTTTGATTTTGCTTGCAAGAAATGATACAATGTTACATGTAAAAGACTTATGTTACTTAATTGTGGTTAGATGTTTGCATGTTTATGTTGTAGTTATGAGTTTTAGGGTTTATGTATAATTTACACTCCAAGTGTTTGATGGAATGTTTGAATGAGTTTTTCATTGATTATTTTTAATTTCTTATTGTGTAGATTTGAAACAATGGCCGGGTGGATCGACGTT
>Ga0228711_1010865_pt1 | contig 11815 bp, 8 predicted proteins | sample MedpolnodulmetaG_2_FD_177996 | JGI IMG/M metagenome (GOLD analysis project Ga0228711, IMG submission 177996) | Root nodule microbial communities from Medicago polymorpha collected in Santa Monica, California, United States - brown nodules | ecosystem: Host-associated > Plants > Roots > Nodule...
ACAATTACAAAGAATTGAATAAGGTTTTGAATACTTGATATACAATCAGAGGTATTCACAATACAATACGAACAGAACAGACTCTGTTTTTCTAAGACACTTGAGAATTCTAAGATATGAACTATTGAAAGAATTCTCTAAGTTGTTGATGTTTTGTGTTACGACGTTTGCACAGAGTGTTGGCCTTTTGCTTGATATTCTACATGTGTATTATTCTCCATGTCTTCATCCCTATTTATAGAGGATTTGAGAGACGTTGGGAATTTAGCCGTTGCATCAACTTGTCTTGTTTGAAGCTTTGATTCTTCACCATTGATCTTTTTCCTGATTTGATACATGTCCTATGAAGAACTAATTTCAAATCCATTCCTTGATATGGAGACATGTTGCAGAGAAGGTGGTTGCAGAGACAAGTACAGAGTTAGTGGTCGTACACTTCGTACATTGTCCTTTGTCAACTCTGGTGAAGGAGCTTTTGATGAGATATGCTTCTGATGACCATTGCTTCTGATGACCTTGCTTCTGATGACGTGTCTTCAGGAGCTCTTCTTCAGACCCGTTACTTCAGACGCAGTTCTTCAGACGCATTCTTCAGACGCATTCTTCCAGATGCTTTAAGCTTTCAAATAAATTCCTTTGCTCTTGACTTGTTCAATCAGAATCTCTATGAATAGTACTTTGATTATGATCATGTACACTTGAACAAATGTTTAGCATATCCAATTGATAATTTTTAATACCTTGTTATCATCAAAACTCAAGAGATGATTTTGCGAAACACCCTTTGTTCCAACAGTGAATAGCTCAAAACTGAGACAGAGCGTATTGAAACTTGATAACCCACGATCCTTGCTATCAACGTCACTAATAACCGCTTCGAGGAATGAGGAAGAGGAGATCATCTCTAATGGAGATGCACATCAAAGATACTTACAGCGGATCTTGCCAAAGATAGCAGATTGAAGCCGAATGTGGGGTGCTGCGATCCCGCTAACAAGGGAGTAAATAATGCAAAACTCACAAAATATGTTTCAAAATAATCATAAAATTTCCGATACACAAAATAAGAACCTAATTCTTTTTTCAAACTCATCTAGAATGCTTGGAAAAATGTGAATTTTCAACGGTGTCAGGCAAAATTGGGATTAATTGCAGGATATAGATACAATTGAGAGGGTATGCGATACAAACTTCAGTTTTTAATTATTCTGATCTAACATTAGTGTAACAAAGTATACAATGCATAATATATGTAAGGTCTGGGGTTTAAACTTCGATTACCACCATAAAAAAAAAAAAGTATACACTAGAGATAATTTAGGCAAAAGTCACAGTACGTTGGTTTCAACTTAAAAAAAAAAATAGATTTTATGTTTCAAAAATTTAAGCAATTTTTAGAGATTTAAAAAAAAAATTGAAAGCTAATTTTTTGTTTACTGCCTATAAAAGTTACTTTTTTTTTTTAATTAGATAATCTGATGACTTCTTTTTTATAAAAAAGAAATTTATTTTAGAGTAAATTTTTTTTTTTTTATAAAAATCCTAAATAAACACTTTTTTTACTAGATCCTAAATAAACAGTTAAAAATTACATAAGTGATTTAATTAATAAAAAATATAATTTTTCTGAATTTTTTTAAAACAATCGAACCATAAAATGATCTATAAAAATTCATTTTATAGTAATTGATTTTATTAATAATAAAACCAAAAAGGAATTAATTTATTTTATCTGTAAAATCATATCAATCTGTTTAATGGTTATAGTAATTGATTTTATTATCAATTTTATTTATTTTTCTTTCTTTGCCTTCCAATACTACTTCTACATATTTCTATAAATATATCCTACTTGAAAAGAAAAAAAAATAGAAGGTGAATTTTAGTGAGAGGTACACCAAAGTAAAATACGGAGAGAAAAATGATGAATAATCACGTTGTAGAGAAGAAGAACGATAACACAAAGAAGTCGATATTAACAACAACAATTTCAATTCATTCTAAGATTGAAAGAAACCTTTCTCTTGATGAACCCAAAACGTTACATCAAGATCAACTAAACGCAGCCCGGGTTCGTTTTTTTTTTTTTCTTTTCATAATAGCTTTAGTTGTTACATTTCTCTCTTTATATATTTACATATTATATATTATACTTTTAATATATTATTATGATGACTGAAAACTGTTGCAGGAGGAGGCTCTCAAAATCATGAACACCCACTCCAAAGAAGAAGCTTTAAAAATATTCTTAAAGGTAACATGAGTTTTCTTTAATTAGTTTTTCTTTTACTTTTAATATTAGAATGTTGTCAAATTGGAATTAGTATACTCAACCTCAAAATGCTTATACTGTATATGAATTCTATCAAAAAAATTAAAATTGCATAATGTGTTTTGATGGTGTCAGGGATTGGTGCCGCTGCCAAACTCAAGAGGAAAACTTGGATGGTTGAAGATTTGATTGCGAATGGAAAAGAGTGTTTTTATTTATTTTAGTTTCTTTTTTATTACATTTAACTGAGAAATGTTATTGATCTAGCCGTCAGACTAATATGAAATACTATGTAATTGGTATATTTTCCTTCAAAAAAAAATGTAATTGGTAGACTTATATTATAATAAATTAGTCAAAAATATTTAGATGAGATGACACGGATCCTTTCTTGTTTAACAATAATCATGAGTTCGAATTCAATATTGGACATACAAAAACATTAACACGTGACATGATTTAGGCATAATTAACATCTGCGATCTATAATATAAACGAATCAAACATTTTCTATACAATAATACACATCCATGATTTAGGTCTAAATCACGCCACGTTTATCAAGAGTGTAAATCAGGAACCGTGCACACCTAAGTAAATGGATGAAAGAACACATAATTTTTCTTTCTTAAAACACAACACATCATTATTCAATATAATATTTACACAATATAATAATATGCATATCTTCTTAAAAAAAATATACATATCGTCTCTCCCACAAAAAAATATACATATCATATTTATTTTTTTTAGAAAATCTACATATTATAGCTATACTCTTTTAGAAAAAAAATATAGCTATACAAGTATTAATATACAAATTACAGTTTTTAGTTTTTAATTGTCGAGTCATTGGTTCAATCCGATTTAATCTAGTTAAATACCAATAATTTTTTTAATTCTAAACCGGGTCATCTAACCGAGTTATTCGATTTAATCCGGTTCAGTCATGCGGTTCGACCAACAACTCGGTGATTCGACCATTAACCCAATGACCCAGTATCCCTACCGAGTCGATAACCAAACCGAGTTTTAAAACTATGCCTACCACCACAATACTCTATCCTGAAACCAAACGAAATGATACATTTTCTTTCATTTGAAAGATGTCATTCCTCGGCCACTAGAAGCAGAAAGTGTTAATGCATAACTGCAAGAAGAAGAAGAAGAATTGTTTAGGAGTATCAAAGCAAGCTTTAAGCTTATCTCTTGTGGATCAACTTCTTATTCTAAATTTTGCAAAGGAATATTAATTAAGTACGTGTACAATAGTAACCAAAAAGATATGTGTACAATTTATCCCTTTTCATACAAAAGTACGTGTGAACTTTTATATAAACAATTAATTATCACAAAATTAGAATGAATAGTTTTTTTTGTTTTTTTTGAGTAAAGAATGAATAGTATTATTGCATAGAAGTTAAATACAATTATATTTTTCCATTAAAACACAATTAATTTTTTCACATTGAAATTTAATTCTTGAAAACGAAAATTTCGGTCAGCTTTATGGTGGTAATATTAAACATTAAACTCCCTATAATTACTACTTGTACACATTTATTGACAAAGATTTTTATTTATTTTTTCATTATTAGTCATATACAAGACCATATTCATTTCTCTCAAAAAAAAAAGACCATATTCATTCACACCCGTAATTGATAAATTTGTAAATCAATTTGCAGTAAATCTTTTTTTCTTTACTTTGATATTTTTTTTCTACTTCGATAAAAATCGAGGGCAATGAAACATTTAGGTTCAAGCTGTTAATGAGTTTATACTTACCTCACGATTGAACTCCGGATTATCAAACCCCTTCCCTGAGAACTAACACAAATATTTTAATATTAATCTATCTTATTGCTATTGTACACATTTATTCACAAAAATATTTTCTCTTCATTTCATATACAAGGCCATATTCACTCACACCACTATATGAAATGAAGAAAAAATATTTTTTCTTCATTTTTCTAGCAATAAAACAATATTTTTTTTGATAAAAATGAGGGCAACGAAACAATTTAGCTCAAGTGATTAATGAACTTTACCAAAGGTAAATTGTTTGAGAGAGCCGAGTTCAATTTTTAAATGAAATAATTTTTTATCAGACTATACTTATCTCACGGTCAAACTCTAGATTATCAAACCCCTCTTCCATTGAGAACCGGAGGTTTTAATAAAAAAAAGCCTAAGCCCAAGAATTTATAGATCAACAAGTACCATTATATAAAACTTTTATCTTGACGTATCATTTTTATTTGGGTGATTAAAGTAATTGTTGTGAGATTAACTCATTTATTAGACACATTGCATTATATTCTGATTTCTGCTCTTCTCCCTGCACAAAACACTCGCACCCTACAGCCTTTTCAATTATACCGCTGCGTGAGTTAAGTCACGTTGCGTGACTTAATTCACGCACCTTGTAATCTATGCGTGACTTAAGTCACGCACCACTGGCATGTGCGCGAGTTAACTCACGCACGTTGGCCGGTGGTCAGAACTGAAGAACACACGTTTTTTGGACGTGATCAGTTTTTCAACATTCAATCCACACGTTTTTTACCAAATTTTACACGTTTTTTGACCACATTTATGTTTGTTATAACCTATACTACCATTCCCACCTATAAATACCCCTCCAAAGTTCCACATTTCCTCACACTATCTCACATTCTCTCCTCCCACTCTCTCCCCCTCTTTCTCTTTTTCTTTTTTTCTTCTATAGTCTCTAGGCTCTTTTTACCCCTTTAGGTATATAGTAATAGCTGTTGGGGGAAATAGTGGTTAGTCGGGTTGGGGAAAAAGACATCATCCCTTGAGGTAAAATTATGTTTGCTTCCTTTTACTCCCAAAATCTTTTTACCGTGGGTGAAAAGAATCATCATGGGGTATACAAGGAACCAAATTTAAATTTACCTCAAGGGATCTTGATGTCTTTTTCCCCAACAGGACTTATCACTATTTTCCCCAAGAGCTATTGTTATATACCCAAGAGGGTAAAAATAACTTTTTACCCCAAGAGGGTAAAAAGAAAATAAGTAGATTACTGAATTCAAATAAATTATATGTATCATCTATTGTAATGTATGAATGATATTAATAAAACGAGAGTTATATTTATTTATTTTATTTTTTTATTTGTATGTTTATGATTATGTATTGAATAATTAAATATTCAATAAATAAAATTGAATTTATTTTCTAGTTTTGTATTTAATGAATAAATAAATTAGAATAAATATTGAATTAGAATAAAATCGAATTTATTTTCTAATTTCGAAAAATGAAAAAAAAGTTTTAAACTGATTTTCTATATAAGTTAAGTTCTATCACCCATATTGTCAACCCAAATCTTTAAACGTTAAGTGACGGAAGGTACTAACTTATTCCAACATGGGTAACGTTTTGGACCAACTTGAAACTTTTAAAACGTAAGAGACCAACTTGAAACTTTTAAAATATAAGGGACCAACTTGAAAACTAAAATAAACATAAGGTATCAAACATGCAATTAAGCCTTGATAATATCTTCAGTTGATCTCAGCAACGTTACCCGCATATTGATCCACTGGACCATGTTGTGCTCCCAAAACATGCTCGTCACATTTTCGTCGTTCGTTAATTCCACCCAACTCAATGATACTCTCCCCTCGTCGAGCGTTTGACGTTTATACCGAACGTATTCCAACCTCCTTGTGTCTCTGAGGTTGACTCCTTGGTTGAATTCATTCAGTTCATCCCTGAGACCTCTTAACGTTACACCAAGGCACGGAACCTTCAACCTCTGAGGTTCTCCGCTGTTGAATTGTGCATGAATGTCGATCCACTTAGCCATTGTTTCAAATCTACACAATAAGAAATTAAAAATAATCAATGAAAAACTCATTCAAACATTCCATCAAACACTTGGAATGTATATTATACATAAACCCTAAAACTCATAACTACAACATAAACATGCAAACATCTAAATATTTAAGCAATATAAGTCATTTACATGTAAATATAGTCATTTCTTGCAAAAAAAAATCAAAATTTAAACAAACCCTAAATCTAAAAAAATTCTCTAAAACTCAAAACTACAACATAAACATGCAAACATCTAAACAATTAAGCAACACAAGTCATTTTCATGTAAAAATTGTATGATTTCTTGCCAAAAAAACCAAAATTTAAACAAACCCTAAATCTAATAAATTTCTAATTTAAGGGAAAAAATCTAACATATAAACATAAAAGGTTAATGGTGTTTGATTATGAAAACTTACTTGTTATTGGAGTGTTGTTTGATTTGAACTTGAATGAATTTTGGTTTTGGGTGATTTGAGAGAAGTTTTTGAGATTTTAGATGAGAAATGAGGAAATGAGGTGTTCTTCCTTGTTTAAGACAGCACGTAGCGTGAGTTAAGTAACGCAGAGTTTAACACTTGTGTTACTTAACTAGCGCAGGGGCATTTTCGTCATGACTGCAGGGCGCGAGTGTTTTGTGTTGGGGGAAGAGCAGAAATCTTATATTCTACATACAAGTTTAGTAGAGATTAGGATTATGTAGTGGGCTCGAGCGATGAAAAGAATTTATTTTAATGCAAAGCCTTTTTTAGTAGAAGTAAGGTTAATTCATTGAATTCTGCTCTTTACCCAATAAAAATTGCTCGTTCCCAACTTAAAAGACGACATTTCCCCTGTGTGACTTAAGTCATATATCAGCAAACACGAAAACAGAACCTCATTTTCTAAACTTCCCAAGTTCGATTTTTTCCCCTCCAAATCTGAATTTCATCATTCTTGCGCCATTCAAAGCCAATTTCGTCCACAATATCAAGTAAGTGATGATTATCCTACTTCATTGCATTTTTTTGGTTGAAATTTCAGTTTTTTTAAGAAATTTAACATTTTTAGGTTTTTATAAATTTGCCTTGCATGTTAGTTTTTATGATTGTTAGTGATGAATTAAGTAAGGAATTGTATTTTAGATGTTGTTTAGAGTGAAATGTGGTAGTTTTAGGTATTTGAAATTGTTTGATTTTAAGTTGATTGAAAGTTGCACCGTATGTGTTTGATAAAATGTCACAATGATTTTTTTGTTTTTGTTTTTAGGATTGTTAAAGATGAATTTTGTTAGAAATATGTTTGTTAATGTTGATTATAGTTAGTTTGACTGCAATGTGATAGTTTACGGATTGAAATGACACTGCCGAAATTTAGGTGTTGTTATTGAATTGTTAGAAATGTTGTTGAATTGTTCGGATAAAAATGTCTCATAGATTTTTTGTTTTTTGAAATGTTGTGCATATATGTCTCGGAAGAATACGTCTTAGAGGCCTGATGAGATCAGTGACATAATTAGGTCAGGGAGAGTGCAGAATTCTACTAGTAGTGCACAAAGGGAGAAGGAAGCAGTACACTCTCCTTTGGCTGGTTGATGTCGAGGGAGAGGGGGGGCACGAGACTTGGTAGGGTTGATGTTACGGGGGGATCAACGTCACAGACGGGTCCATCCCAGATGGTGGACCTGACACAGTATCAGCATGAGCAGCATCAGAGTTATCAGCACTATCAGGAGGCGGTGTATCAGCCTAAATATTATCATAAGGGATATCAGCCTCAGTATCACGAGGGGTATCAGCCCCAGTATGAGGAGGCGTATCAGTATGAGCAGCCTCCTCAGCAGCAGGCTGAGCCTGTTATGGAGGATGAGGATGGGGGCTTTCCAGAGGGCCTTATGAGTTGTCGCTTTTACCGAACTTCGGTAAACACGTGGCATGCAAGCTTTGGTGCGATAAAGTAGTAAGTATAGTTCCTTTATTTAATTTAATGATATGTTACTAATTATTTTACTAGTTATTTTTTTACGTAGAATATTTCATGTTTATTTTACGTATTATTGTTTTTAAAGGTGTCTGTTAAAATACGTGACATTTATTTTTTACTAGAATCTTTAATGTTTATATTACGTGTTATTTTTTTAAAGGTGTTTGTTAGAGTGAGTGACTTTATTTTTTGCGTAGAATATTTCATGTTTATTTTACGTATTAATTTTTTAAAAGGTGTTTGTTAGAATAGGTGACATTTATTTTTTACGTAGAATATTTCATGTTTATTTTACGTATTTTTTTGAACGGTGTTTGTTAAAATACGTGACATTTATTTTTTACGTAGAATATTCATGTTTATTTTACGTATTATTTTTTTTAACGGTGTTTGTTAGAATACTTGACATTTATTTTTTACGTAGAATATTTCATGTTTATTTTACATATTAATTTTTGAAAAGGTGTTTGTTATGATACATTACATTTATTTTTTACGTAGAATATTTCATGTTTATTTTACGTACTATTGTTTTTAACGGTGTTTGTTAGAATACGTGACATTTATTTTTTACTTAGAATATTCATGTTTACTTTACGTATTAATTTTTTTAACTGTGTTTGTTAGAATACGTGACATTTAATTTTTACTTAGAATATTCAGGTTTATTTTACTTATTTAATTATTTTTTTTGTATTTCAGTTGCAAGCGGATCGTAAGGTGACCGACGTCTCGCACGGGAAGAAACTTAAGTTTTCTGCCTTGTCACTTTTGTTGCCGGTAGATGAAAACGATTGGTTCTGGGACCCGATGGATACATCTGGTCTAAGGTCCCTCCTTTTGACTGGGTACGAAAGCATCTCTCACAGGATAGTTGTTTGTTCCTCTTGCTGAAGTCTTCTATTTATAGGAGAGGAGCGCAAGACTCAAGGGAGCCTTTGAGATAAAACTGATTTCTGAAAGTTGAGATCGATCCCTAAAATTGTTGAAGCTTTCCTTTGTACTTTGTTGCTTGCTACGTGAGACATGAGCTTTGTACAGCTCATTTCCTTTCCATTGTTGTTGTAGCTTTTAATCTTGAGCCCAAAGAAAAGGCTTTTGTTGTACTAGGTTGCTTTCTTGTCATGTTGTGAGGTGACTATAAAGTGTATATCCAAAGGATCATAGTTTTATATTTGTCTTACACTTTTGTTGTGTTGTCGATTTTCTAGTGGTCCTTCTCATGCCAACCTTTTTGCACATGTACATTTGTAGTAAGCTTCCAATAATATTTCCTAGTCATGATATAACTTTATACTTGAAATATTTATTGCTTCCTTAAATGTGACATTCTCAATATTTTCATTGCCCTGTACGTGCTTGGCTTGTTTTGAACTTAAGTCCACATTTGAGACCAATGCTTGAGATCAATCTCTCACAAATAACTTGGTGCTTTCTTTAGTAATCATATAATGCTTTTATACCTTTAGCTTAAAAGAAACACTCAAGAACACAAGTTATATAACAAATTAAAATCAGAATTAATAAAGTTTAATTTAATTAGTTTGTTATCTTTAAAACTAAAAATAGGGATTTAGATTTTATATCAACAATCTCCCCTTTTTCGAAGATGACAAACTATTGAATTAATTTCTTTATTTAAAAATTCCGATGTATTGAAAAGAGCTTTTTTTTTAGAGAATCAGTGATTTATCAAATAAGCTCCCCCTCAATCTAAGCATTTAATTTCAATAAGCTCCCCCTTAATTTATGCTTGCAAAAATGAACTTGTAAATAAAAGGAGATGCATAGGAATTTTGTTTGAACCAAAATATCATTCATTTCCAAAAGATGTCGTACAAGATATGATCATTACATAATCCATGGTTCAACAGAAAAATATTCCTAGCTTAAAAATTGAAAAAACATAGCAGAATTTAAACATAAACATAAAACATAAAAGCATTAGCAGCAACAACATTTTCCAGTTTTAAAATACACCATGTAAAACCAATTCATTTCTCCCCCTTTGTCATATTCAAAAAGAAGGGGTGGCCTAGTACTGGAAGAATCGTGCACATCTAAGGCTTGGAGGTAGCAGGACCAGAGGATGATTCGCTAAAGGTTGGGCGTGGTGGAGTAACACCGAACCTTTTGCAGTAATCAACAATGAACCAATCACAAAAGTGAGCAACGTCAAGAACCATGAAGGATTGCAGGTTGTAAACAAGATCAAGTTTTTGAAGGATGGGACAAAGTGCAGCAGTCAGCTCAGACAAGGTCAGATATTGTGGTGGAGGTGCATTGCGAGAGGCAGCAGATGTTTCAGGAGTATTGGGAGGAGGTGGTGGTGGGGCAGGTTGACTAAAACTTTCAAAAGTTCCAAAATGTGAAGGTAACAAGGAAAGAGAACGATCAGAGAAGGTGTTACCAAAGTAATTTTGAATGGGGGCAGAGTGAGATCCTGAGTTGCTTAAAGATCTGAACAGAGAGTCCAAGAAGCTGGAACCGAAAATAGGAGGAGGACTACCTATGGAATGGCTGAACATTGGAGATACGACAGTTGGTTCACCACGAGCATTTTGAGGAAAGGCTTTCTCCGCTTGTTCGAACCAAGTATTTCATGGAATGTGTGATAAAAAGGGATAGTTTAAGTCAAGAACAGAGTTTGAGGCTTGATTGAGTTTCTCAGAGGCTTGAGTTGCGGGCACATCAGTGTCAGGAAAGGGAGCATCTTCACGACTTTCCTCCAGAATTGCATTCAACAACTCATCCATTGGAGCTCTTCCTTTGTCTTCCCTTTTTCTTTTCACGGATGTTTCAGCTTCATCAGGAGTAGTGTTAGATTTTGGAATGTCAATGGAGGGTGTTTTCTTCATATGAGCAATGTTTTTGGTAAGGAATTCAGAACACACAGTGTCGAATTTCTCATTTTCAAGGTCAATTCCAACATTTTTGAAAACAAGAGTGAGAAGCATACCATATGGAACATAAGACTTTGGTTTCTTCAGTTTTGTGGCGTAAATCATGTGTTGGATGATGATGTAGGGAAGATCAATTTTCAACCCATGAAACAGATGATACATTACCAAGATGTCAGTCTCTAAGACATTGTGTTTGCTTCCCCTACGAGGAGTGATGCAGTGTTGGCACATATTATGAAGCAATTTGTATTTCTTCTTGAGATTTGCAGATATGAGATCATCATCAGTCTCATATTTCACAAACATCTCTTTGATGAGAGTGAATCTTGACATTATAGCTGCAGCATATCCTTGTCTTCCATAGCACTTTGGTCCTTCTTGAGAAACATCAAGAATTGTGGCTAGTTTTTCAGCAGAAAGCCGAATTTCTTTGTCTTGGATTTTTGAAACGATGAGACTTTCAGCAGGAAAAGCTTCTGCCATGAAGTAAAAGGTGCGGATAACTTTTGGGTAGTGGGTTTCTTTGATTTGAAAAAAGTTTTCCCATCCAAGAGGTTGAACGAATTTGAGAAGATTAATTCCTTCTGACATCAAATTTTCAAAATTATACACCCTCCATACACCGATTCGTCGTTGAGACCACTTGCTTTTGAAATCGCGATTCAGAGAGGGGTCATGTGTAACAGCCCGATTTCTGCTAGATTTATTCTATTATTTATTTATGTGTGTTAATTGTGCTCATATGTGATTAATTGCCTCTGTGTGTATTTTGGGTTAGGATTAGTGGATTTCGGTGCAGAAGGGTAATATGGTCATT